>OLQG01000731.1_pt1 | contig 24533 bp, 16 predicted proteins | sample 1672221 | NCBI WGS metagenome assembly OLQG01 (sample SAMEA3136660, study PRJEB25190) | human gut metagenome | biome: human gut; feature: human-associated habitat; material: faeces | place: Austria | collected 2013
AATTCCTGAACCGTCTGGATGAAATTATCATGTTCAAGCCATTGACAAAAGAAAATATTGGCGGCATAGTAGACCTGATGGTCAAAGAGCTCAGTGACCGTCTGGCAGATCAGGAACTTTCTCTGGAACTGACAGATGCAGCCAGAACACAGGTAATTGAAAATGGCTATGATCCGGTATATGGTGCAAGACCTCTGAAACGTTATCTGCAGAATTATGTGGAAACACTTGCTGCGAAGAAGATTCTTTCCGGTGATGTTCATCAGGGTGACACGCTTGTGCTGGATGTAAAAGACGGAGAGTTTGTGATCAACACGAAATAATATGCTGCTGTGTATAATCTGACCGGCAGCAGAATACCACAGGAGGTACGCAATGATACCAAAGGATCCGGTAATGCTGTTGAGCTATGTCAACACACAGTTGAGAGATTTTTATGGTACTCTGGAGGCTCTTTGCGAAGACAAAGGGCTGGACAGAGAAGAACTGGTGGAGAAACTCGCATCGATTGAGTACGAATACGATGAGGAACGTAATCAGTTCGTATAAAGAATTCCCGGCGATGATGGGAAGAAACTAAGGGGACTCAGGTTGGAGATTTTCGTTGAAAATTCTCTGTGCCTGTCTCAATTCAAAACTTCTGAGATTCCATGGTATACAGAACTTTGCTAATAGCGATACATAAAATGCTGAACTCGCATCAAAGATGCTCAGACAGCAGCATTTTCTGCATCAACGCAAAAACCTGTACACCAAGAATCTCTACGAAGTTTTTCAGGCGAGACAGACACAGATGATAATTACGGGCATTCCTGACGGGAGTTTTTCTTTTACCTATCCATCTCCGTATTTTATTCGAGGAGGCGGAGGAGCGGCTTGGACGGAGACCGCCTCCCGCGGCATAATAAATGAGGGAAGAAGAGGAACTGTGTAGAAGAAAAATGTCGTGTACGGAAACATCTGCAAGAGTTCGTAGAAATACTTGGATGTAGTCTGTCTGTGTTATGAATCAAAAGCACATTGTCTGAGCGTTAGCGAGTTGTGTGCTTTTGCATTCATGGTTTTAACAGGCAGAGTAGATCCGTAGTATTTCCGGACTCTGAAGCCGTTGCCGCACACGACATTTTTTTATCTGCACAGACTCTTATCAGTTCATTTATTATCCTTGTCATAACCTCTTTTTTTCGGTATAATATTAAGCCACAGTTACAAACAGGAAACAAGCTGCTTACAGCGGCGCAGCCTTTATATGATAAGATAGGAGAAATCATGTGACAATGCGACATGATTTTCCCGCATAAGACAACGAGGAGCAGTGATCAATTTCATGGAAAATATAAAAAACGGCAGGGAATATCTGCAATATGTATTGAAATGTCTGAATGACCGTCTTGCCCAGGCAGATGCGGCAATTCTCGAAGGCGAGAAAGAAATCGAGGACATGCATGAATATTACTGGGAAAACTATACGGAGATGGATCAGTACGGATATGAGGATTATGATAATCAGCAGGCACTTTTCCGCCAGATGAATGCTAACGAAGAGCAGTTCCGCCTTCGCAAACGCTTCAAAAAGATGCAGGACTCGCCATTCTTCGGCAGAGTGGATTTCCGGTATGACGGAGATGAGGAGGCAGAGACCTTTTATATCGGAATCGGCAATCTCTCCGAGAGTGCGGGAAGCCTTCCGCTTGTGTATGACTGGAGAGCGCCGGTGAGCGGACTTTTTTATGATTACGATAAAGGTCCGGCGTCTTATGAGGCACCGTCAGGAATTTTTGAAGGTGAAGTGATTTCAAAATGGCAGTACAAGATCCGTAAAGGCAAGATGCTCTATGAATTTGAAAGTGATGTCAAGATAGACGACGAAATTCTCGGAGCAGAGCTTGGAAGCAACGGAGAAGTACAGCTCAAAAATATCGTCCGGACGATTCAGAAAGAGCAAAATGAGATCATTCGCAATACCAAAGACAGGATCATGGTGATTCAGGGAGCGGCAGGAAGCGGTAAGACATCTGTAGCCCTGCACAGAATTGCCTATCTTCTGTACCATGACAGAGAAAACCTGAAATCATCGAATGTACTGATCCTGTCACCGAACGGAGTCTTTGCAGATTACATTTCACATATCCTTCCGGAACTGGGAGAGGAGAATATCCGTGAGATGAGTTTTGACCTGTTTGCATACAGAGAACTACAGGATATTGTCGGTGACTGCGAAGACCGTTATGATCAGATTGAGCATACAGTACTTAATCCGAAGATACAGGATATTTGTCGGGAGAAACAGTCACCGGAATTTGTTTCGAAGCTGGATGGTTTTGTCCTCAGACTGGAAGACGAGCTGATGAATTTCCGTGATGTGGAATATAGAGGCTGCACATTGAGCGAAAAAGAGATTATTGATCTGTTTTATTTTAAATTTCTGGATGTACCGCTTCTTTCCAGAATGCATTCTGTCGCAGAATATTTTATTGACCAGGTGGAGACACTGAGAGACAGAGATCTTTCTGATGAAGAACGTGAAGAAGTAATGGAATGCTTCAGAAGCATGTACGAGACAAGAGACTGTTATGTGCTGTACAGCCGTTTTCTTGAGAAAGAAGGATACCGGCCGCTTCCACACTGCCAGATTGAGAAGCGCCGCCTCCGATATGAAGATGTATATCCGGTGCTTTATCTTAAGTACACACTGTACCAGTGCCGAAACCATCATGGGATCAAGCATGTTGTGGTGGATGAGATGCAGGATTATTCATGGATCCAGTATCTGCTGATCCATAAAATGTTTCCATGCAGGATGACCATTCTGGGAGATAAGGCCCAGACAATGGAAGACGAGACACAGGATGTGCTGAAATTTCTTCCGAAGATATTCGGGAAAGATATCCGCAAGATTGTGATGAACAGAAGTTATCGTAATACGATGGAGGTTGCACAGTACGCGAACCATCTTACCGGAATTGAGGATATGGAGCTGTTCGAACGTCATGGTGAGCCGGTAGATGAGCGGACATTTTCGTCGACAGAGGAAGCACTTGAGACTGTTCTTGAAAAATGGCTGAACCGTCGGGAAGAGTTTGAGACAGAAGCTCTGATCTTTCTTACAGAAAGGGAAGCAGAACACGCTTTCCCTTATATAGAAAAGAGACTGAAAGAAATTGCCCCGGAGGCAGAAAACCAGCTCTGCTACATGAACCGCGACAGCCAGAGTTTTAAGAAAGGACTGACTGTGACGACCTTTTATCTTGCAAAAGGTCTGGAATTCGATCAGGTATTTGGCATATTTGAAGAGGACAGAGAAAGCGGTCTTCAATGCCAGGCAAAGTATATTACAGCGACGAGAGCACTGCATGAACTGCATATGTATATGACGGATACTTCAAAGTAAGCTTTGCCAAACTATACGGTTTTTCATTGACACTGATGGGATATAACTGTAAAATATAGCACGAGGGAAAGAGTATAAACATTATCATTTTATAAGGAGAATGTTATTATGAAGAATAAAAAATTACTTGCAATGACAGCAATGGTGATAACGGCATCTGTACTGATGTCTGCATGTAGCTTTGGCGGTAATGATAAAAAAGAAGACACTCCGGCTGTAGCCGTGACACCGACAGCAGAAGCGACTGCAACACCGGCTCCGACTATAGAACCGACGATCGCACCGAATGTACAGAGCACAACTTATACATCCGCAGATAAGTCAATCGCGATCAACCTTCCGGATGCCACATGGGCCAATAAGACAGACGAGACAGATATGGTAAGCTTTGAGTCTCCGAATGTCGGAAACATTTTGATCCTGCACGGACAGGGTGAGGATACCATGGCTTCTACCGTGATCCCGAGCACACAGGATATGGCAGTTTCACTTGATCAGGCAGATGGTGACAAAGTAAATGGCACTGATTTTGAAATTCAGGATTATACATCCAATGATGTCAACGGAATTGGTGTATACAGCTACACAACCAAAATGCTGAATACAGATAAGAGTGGCAGAGACCTTTATGTGGTTCACAAAGTATTTGCCAACGATACCGAATATTATAATATCGAAGCTTCTGTAAAGAGCGAAGATGCACTGGATTCTATCAAGGCAGCAGTCGCTTCCTTCCAGATTCTGGGAGATTCTTCATTGAAAGAAGCAGCACCGAAGCAGGCGGCGGCTCCGGCAGCAGATAACAGCTCCGCAGACAACGCAGCAGACAATTCCGGTGCAGCAGCTTCTGATAACGCAGGAAATACAGATGCATCCGCTTCCACTGACGGAACAACTGCCGATGGAAGTTCGAACGATGCTTCACAGGCTGCAGATAATGGAACTGCTTCTACAGACACATCCACGAATTCCGGTGGATTTACAGATGAGCAGCTTTCCAACACCGATGAGACAAGAACCATCTACCGCAATTCTGACGGACATCCACTCGTTATTCAGCCGGACGGTAACGGAAACTGGGTGGATTTTGACGGCAATACCTATAGCTTCGCTGATGAACAGGATGCATATGATGCAGACGGCAACAGCTATTACTGGCACGGAGAAGCGGCAGACGTATATTATATGCCTGTTCAGTAAAAGGATAACAAAGACACAAAAGAGGCAGGTGAGAGATCATCTGCCTTTTTTACCAGCAGGAGAGAGGAAGAAAATGGAAGCATACAGTAAATTTGCACAGGTTTATGATCTGTTCATGGACAACATTGATTACGAAGGATGGGCAGACTATGTTACAGACCGCCTGAAAGAATACGGAATTACAGACGGACTCGTCCTGGAACTTGGATGTGGTACAGGTACAATGACGGGATTGCTTGCAGATCGGGGTTATGATATGATTGGTGTGGACAATTCCGAGGAAATGCTTGCAGAGGCAATGGAAAAGAGAGTAGAATCCGGGCAGGATATTCTCTATCTTTTACAGGATATGCAGGAATTTGAATTATATGGTACGGTACGTGCGGTAGTCAGTGTGTGTGACAGCCTGAATTATATCACGGAGAGAGAAGAACTTCTTCAGGTATTTCGTCTGGTAAATAACTATCTGGATCCGGAAGGTATTTTTCTCTTTGATATGAATACCGTACATAAGTACAGAGACCTTATGGGTGATACGACAATTGCCGAGAACCGTGAGGAGGGCAGCTTCATCTGGGACAACAGTTTTGATGAAGAAGAAGGCCTGAATTATTATGAGCTTGCTGTTTTTCTTCCGAGAGAGGATGGCCTGTATGAAAAATGCGAGGAAGTCCACTGCCAGAAAGCCTATCCGCAGGAAGAAATCGAATCACTGATAAAAGAAGCAGGTATGGATCTTCTGGCGGTTTATGATGCGTATACGATGGAACCTGCTACGAAGGACAGCGAGAGAATGTTTTTTGTTGCAAGGGAAAAAGGAAAAAATAAATAAAAGAGGTACAGAAAGAATATGAAAGATTATATAGTAAGAGCGATTGCTGCGGACAGCCAGATCCGTGCGTTTGCAGCAGTTACAACAGAAACCGTGGAGACTGCAAGACAGGATCACAACACAAGTCCGGTGGCAACGGCCGCGCTGGGACGTCTTCTCACAGCCGGTTCTATGATGGGTGTGATGATGAAGGGAGACAAAGACATCCTGACACTGCAGGTAAAAGGTGACGGACTGATTCAGGGAATTACCGTTACTGCAGATTCTAAAGGACGTGTCAAGGGGTATGTGGGAAATCCGGAAGTAATTATCCCGGCAAATGCGAAAGGCAAACTGGATGTATCCGGTGCTGTCGGCAATGGTTTTCTTCAGGTCATTAAGGATATGGGACTGAAAGAGCCGTATGTCGGTCAGGTCGCATTACAGACAGGAGAGATCGCAGAGGATCTTACTTATTATTTTGCAGCGAGTGAGCAGGTGCCGTCAGCAGTAGGGCTCGGCGTTCTGATGAACAAAGATAATACCGTACGTCAGGCTGGAGGTTTTATCGTACAGGTTATGCCGTTTGCAGAAGAAGAAACGATCGCAAAACTTGAAGAAAATGTACAGAAGATCCAGTCCGTAACGACACTTCTGGAGCAGGGCCATACACCGGAGAGCCTTCTGGAACAGGTACTTGACGGTTTTGATATTGAAATCAACGATACGATCCCGACAGAATTTTACTGTAACTGCAGCAAGAGCCGTGTAGAGCGTGCGCTGATCAGCATCGGACGTAAAGAACTAAATGAACTGATCCAGGAAGGCAAAGAAGTAGAACTGAACTGTCATTTCTGTAATAAAAATTATATCTTCAGTGTAGAGGAGTTAAAAGAAATTCTCAGAAAGTGCAAATAGGAGGAAAAAGCTGTGAAAGACGGTTTTATCAAGGTAGCTGCCGCTACACCGGATGTCCGTGTGGCTGACTGCGAATATAATGCAACAGAAATCATCCGTATGATCCATGAGATGGAAGAACAGGGTGCAAAGGTTATGGTATTTCCGGAACTTTGTATCACTGCATATACCTGTGGAGATCTGTTCTGGCAGGAGAATCTTCTGGAAGAGGCGAAAGTTCAGCTTGTCCGTATTGCAGAAGAAACAAAAGAGGTGGACGCACTGATCTTTGTCGGACTCCCTCTGGAATACAATGGTAAGCTTTATAATGTGGCAGCAGGACTCAATCACGGTGAAATCCTTGGGTTTGTACCGAAGACGTATCTGCCAAATTATAATGAGTTTTATGAGGCAAGGTATTTTACTTCAGGAGAGCATGTCGACGGCACGGTTCACATTGACCGCGAAGCGTACAAAGAACGGTATGACAGCGATTTTGATGACGTGGAATTTGACATTGAGATGGCATCTTTTGGTGAGTTTGAAGAACTCGAAGAAATTGATGATGAAGATTTCGATGATGAAGATTTCGAGGATGAGGATTTTGACGACCTGGATTTCGATGATGAGGATTTCGAGGACGAGCTTTATGAGGAAGATATCTGGATCTCTCCAAATACGATCTTTACATGCGAGGATATGCCGAAGCTGCAGATTGCAGCAGAAATCTGTGAAGATCTCTGGGTACCAAATCCGCCGAGCGTTGCACATGCATTCCATGGTGCAAATCTGATCGTCAATCTGTCCGCGAGTGATGAAGTTGTCGGTAAGGATTCTTACCGTAAGAGCCTTGTGAGTGCGCAGTCTGCAAGACTTCTCTGTGGCTATATTTATGCAACTGCGGGAGAAGGTGAATCCACACAGGACGTCGTTTACGGCGGTCACAATCTGATTGCGGAAAACGGCTCGATTCTTGCTGAGAGCCGAAGATTCGCAAATGGTGTAATCTATGCAGATCTTGATATCCACCGTCTGGATAATGAACGAAGAAGAATGACAACCTGTCAGTTTGCGCCGGATCTGGCACCGGAAGGGAAGGACATCAGTTATAACGAAGCACCGTTTACACTGGAAAATACAGAGACAGTTCTTACCCGTAAATTTGATTCCAGACCGTTTGTACCGGGAATCAAAGAAGAAAGAGAGCGCCGCTGCGACGAAATTCTGAATATTCAGGCAATGGGACTTAAGAAACGTCTTGCACATATTCACTGCCAGAATGCGGTGATCGGTCTGTCCGGTGGACTGGACTCCACGCTGGCACTTCTTGTGACCGTACGTGCATTTGATATGCTTGGTATGGACAGAAGCAAGATCACGGCTGTTACAATGCCATGCTTCGGAACGACTGACCGTACCTATAACAATGCCTGCCAGTTAAGCGAATGTCTGGGGGCAACTCTGAAAGAAGTCAATATTCGTGAAGCGGTCAACCTGCATTTCCGTGATATCGGACACAATCCGAAAGTACATGATGTCACTTATGAGAACGGACAGGCAAGGGAACGTACGCAGATCCTGATGGATATTGCAAACCAGTCCGGTGGTATTGTCATTGGAACAGGAGATCTTTCCGAACTGGCACTTGGGTGGGCAACTTATAATGGTGATCATATGTCCATGTATGCAGTCAACAGTTCCGTGCCGAAGACGCTGGTACGTCATCTGGTAAGATATTATGCAGATACCTGCGAAGATCAGAAACTTGCAGAGATTCTTCTGGATATTCTGGATACTCCGGTAAGTCCGGAACTTCTGCCACCGAAGGATGGTGTGATCTCACAGAAGACAGAAGACCTGGTAGGACCGTATGAACTGCACGACTTTTTCTTATATTATATGCTCCGCTGGACATTCCCGCCGAAAAAAATCTTCCGTCTGGCGCAGAATGCCTTTGCAGGAGAATATGATGATGAGACGATTCTGAAATGGCTTAAGACATTCTATCGCAGATTTTTCATGCAGCAGTTTAAACGTTCTTGTCTGCCGGATGGACCGAAAGTCGGAAGCGTTGCCGTATCTCCGAGAGGAGATCTCCGTATGCCAAGTGATGCGTGCGCGACATTATGGATGAAAGAACTGGATCAGATCAGGATCTAATCGGCAGTTTCAGCTTTTGCGACAGCTTTATCGACGGCATGGATCAGCATGAGCGCCGTGTATTTTTGATCGCTGGAATACTCCAGATTTTCCAGTGACTGAGTAGAATAGATCTGGCTGGCGAGTGAGTCCAGCACAGGTTCTACCAGCGGAAACATGGCGGAAGTACTTTCACTTAAGTTGGCAAGATGAATCGAGCGGATATTGTCCTGATCGACGGTCACTTCGACATCAAAGCTGTTGTTATTTAATCGTATAGAGGTCCGGTAAATCCCGGGAGTGTATTTTGAAACGGTGTCTGAGGATGCCGTTTCAGACTTTCCGGAGCCGAACATAAGAAGCATTACTACCCCAAAGATCACAAGGAGCAGCAGAAAAATTCCGGTATAGATTACCTCTTTCATATGTAAGACGATGATTTTGGTTTTCGAACTCATGTTGAAGCCTCCTGATCCAATGGTCCGGTTCCCGGTGTGATGCCACAGGGTTACTGCGGGATATGATTCTGTATATCTTATTCGTATTTTACTGAAATATGTATCATAAAAGTAAATGTTTAGCAGGGAGGTTTTTATGTCACTTCAGTTTATTATTGGAAATTCCGGCGCGGGTAAATCGTACGCAGCATATCAGAATGTGATACGCGAAGCCTCACGAAATCCGATAAATATGTATTATGTAATCGTTCCGGAGCAGTTTACCATGCAGACACAGAAAACACTCGTGGAAATGCATCCGCAAAAAGGAATCTTAAATATTGATGTACTGAGCTTTGAACGACTGGCGTACCGTATTTTTGAAGAAGTTGGCGGTGATACACGGAAAGTTCTGGAAGAGACCGGAAAGAATATGGTTATTCAGAAACTGGTACAAATGAACCAGAAAAAACTTGTCTATCTGAAAAATCAGATGAAAAAACCGGGTTATCTCGATGAAGTGAAATCCCTGATCTCGGAGTTTATGCAGTATGAAGTCCATGAAGAAGAAATGGATAAGATGATCAATGACGCAGAGGATAAGCCGCTTCTGCAGATGAAATTAAAAGATGTGTCTGTCCTTTATCAGGCATTTCGGGAATATCTGTCAGATCATTTTATGACATCAGAAGAAGTTCTGGAAGTCCTTGCGAAAGAAATTCCGTTTTCACGGAAATTGCGTGGCAGTACAGTCATACTTGATGGTTACACGGGATTTACACCGGTACAGCATACGGTTATCCGGGAACTTCTGGCAGTCTGCAAAAAAGTTTCCGTGACGGTTACGATGGATGTCAGAGAAGAATTTTTGGCAAAGGGAAAGCCACATGAATTATTTTATATGAGTCATAAAATGATTCGTTCTTTAAGTGAATTTACGAAAGATGTGGAAGAACCGGTCTGGATAAAGAGCGGCAGCAGTTCCCGGTTTGCCGATTCGCCTGCCCTTGGATTTCTGGAACAGAATCTGTTTCGTTATCGCAGAAGAAGTTATGACAAAGAGCAAAAAGAAGTGCAGATTTTTCAGGCGGGGACACCGGAGAGAGAGATGCAGGAGACTGCAAGAAGAATTATCCGGCTGGTACGGGATTCACAGTACCGCTACGGGCAGATTGCAGTGATTACAGGAAATCTGGAAGAATACGGAAGTATTGCAAGACATGTCTTTGAAGAAGCCGGGATCCCGTTTTTTATAGATGAGAAGCATTCTGTACTGATGAACCCATTCGTGGAATATGTACGTGCGGCACTGGAGATGGTAAGTCAGGGATTCAGCTATGAAAGCGTGTTCCGGTATCTGCGCTGCGGTATGTCCGATATTTCCAGAAGTGAAACAGATCGTCTGGAAAATTATGTACTGGCACTTGGAATTCATGGATTTTGGAAATGGGATGAGAGATGGGTGCGACTCAGTCGCGATATGGATTCGACATCGATCATGGAACTGAATGTTATCCGGGAGCGTTTTGTGACAGAGGTTCGATCCCTTGCAGAAGGCTTTGCCGGAAAGAAAAAAACAGTCGCAGAATACAGCAGGTGTCTCTATGAATTTATTGTGCAGAGCCGCGTGCAGGAAAAACTTGCGGTGCAGGAGCTTTTATTTAAGCAGCACGGCGACCGTGCCATGGAAAAAGAATATGCCCAGATTTATGGTATAGTTATGAATCTTTTCGATAAAATGGTCAGCATTCTGGGAGACGAAAAAGTATCTGCGGAGGAATATCGCCAGCTCCTTGAAACAGGCATGGGACAAGCGAAGGTAGCACTGATTCCACCGGGAATCGATCAGGTACTGGTCGGTGATATGGAGAGAACGAGACTGAAAGATATCCGTGCATTGTTTTTTGTAGGAGTCAATGAAGGATGTATACCGAAAAATACGGAGTCAGGAGGAATCCTTACAGAGATGGACAGAGATTTTCTGGGAGGACAGGGGATCGAGCTGGCACCGGGACCAAAAGAACTGATGAATACGCAGCGGTTTTATCTGTATCTCAACCTTACGAAGCCATCCGAGAGACTCTGCCTTTCGTACAGTATGTCCAACGGAAAAGGAGAAGCGACGGGACCGGCATTTCTGATCCGGACAGTGCAGACACTTTTTCCGAAGCTTAAGACAGAGCGTGCGGAAGAACCACAGAATGAGCTGGAACTTATTGAGACTCCGAATACAGCAGTGGAATATTTTCTGTCAGGACTGACTGATGAAGAAAAAAGAAAAGATAATCCGATTTTTGCAGAACTGTACAGCTGGTATCTGAACAGTCCGAGATATTGTACAGTAACAAAAAAACTCATAGAAGCTGCTTTTATCCGCAAACCGGTCGATCAGATCAGCAAAAGCGTAGCGAAAGCTCTGTACGGGGAAGTCTCACCGAACGGTGCAACAAGACTGGAACGTTTTTCGGCATGTGCGTTTGCTCATTTTCTGAAATACGGACTGGAAGTACAAGAACGTGCAGAATACGAATTTAAGGCGATGGATATGGGAAATGTGATCCATCAGGCACTGGAAGATTTCGCAGCAGAAATTCACAGAAGAAAGCTTAAGTGGAGCGAACTTTCGGATGAACTGCGGGATGCGATTGCAGATGAATGTCTGGACAAGATCAGCGCCGATTACGGTAATACGATCCTTCAGAGCAGTGCAAGGAACCAGTATATGATCGAACGTACACGAAGGATTCTTAGAAGAACAGTCTGGGCACTGCAGGAACAGCTTCGAAACGGTAAATTTCAACCAGAGGGATTTGAGGTTTCAATCGGAGGCGGACGAATTGACCGTCTGGATATCATGAAGACAGACGATAAAGTCTATGTAAAGATCATTGATTACAAGACGGGAAATACAACATTTGATCTGGTCAGCATTTATTATGGACTCCAGATGCAGCTTGTTGTATATATGGATGCGGCAGTGAAGGCAGAGCAGCGAAAATATCCGAATGCAGAGGTGAAACCGGCAGGGATTTTTTATTACAATGTCAAAGATCCTATGCTGCAAAAAGAGATGGAAGATGATCTGGACCGACTGGATCCGGAAATCTTTAAGAAACTCAAAATGAATGGTCTGGTTCTGGCAGAAGATGAAGTGATCAGCGGTCTGGACAGGACAACCGTTTCTCTGCCGATGGCTTATACATCAACAGGGCTGTTTCGGAAAGGATCTTCTATAGCCAGTGAAAATGAATTTGCACTTCTGGATGCCTATGTCAAAAAGAAGATTACTGATATCCGGGAGGCAATACTGGACGGTAATGCAGAAGTTTCGCCTTATGAGATGGGCAATCGGAATGCATGTACGTACTGCCCGTATCAGGGGACATGCGGATTTGACCGCAAAATCCCGGGATATGAGTTCCGCAGACTGAAGCAGTTTGCAGACGATGAGATATGGAAAGCATTTGCAAAGGAGGTGGATGACGAATGGGAGTAATATGGACAGAGGAGCAGCAGAAAGTAATTTCGCTCCGTGACCGGAATATTCTGGTAAGTGCAGCAGCAGGATCCGGAAAAACTGCCGTTCTTGTAGAACGTATTTTAAGCAAGATCTGCGATCCGAAGAAACCAGTCGACATAGATCGTCTTCTGATCATGACGTTTACCCGTGCGGCTGCCGGAGAAATGAAAGAACGTATCTCTGCGGCAATTGATCAGAAACTGTACGATAATCCGGACAATGAACAACTGCAGCGTCAGACATCACTGATACATAATGCACAGATTACGACCATTGATGGTTTCTGTGCATATATCATCCGAAATTATTTTCATATGATCGATCTGGATCCGGGATATCGTACAGCAGAAGAGGGAGAACTGAAACTTCTGCGTGAAGATGTGATGAAGGAAGTGCTGGAAGAGGCATATACGCAGAAAGATGAGAAATTTCTGAATCTGGTAGAGTGTTATGCAAACGGCAAAACCGATGATGAAATCCGGGATATGATCTATAAATTATATGATGCTTCTATGAGTCATCCGTTCCCGGAGGAGTGGATTGAAGAATGTCTGAGAGTCTATCAGGTGGATAATGTAGAAGATCTTCGGGGTACCAAGTGGATGACACTTCTCTGGAAGGCGGCAGAGGAATGTATTTCGGAGATCGATGATCTGTTGGAACGTGCCACACATATCTGCCGGGAAATCGATGGTCCGTATTTTTACGAAACAGCATTGGAAAGTGACAGTCTCCTTCTGAAAGAAGCAAAAGAACGTGCAGCAAAGAGGGACTATAATGGTATGGCATCACTTCTGGCAGCACATAAATATGCACGTCTTTCTGCCAAAAAAGATCTGAATGTAGATGAAGAAAAGAAAAAACAGGTGAAAGACCTTCGTGATACAGAAAAATATTTATGGAAAGAACTTGAAGAGCACTATTTCAGCCAGTCTGAAGAACATATTCTGGAGGCATTGAAATACTGCCGGAAACCTATGGAGGGACTGGCACGGATCACATTACAGTTTAAAACGGCATTTGCGGCAAAAAAACGAGAAAAAAATGTTCTGGATTTTTCGGATATGGAACACTTTGCCCTGGAAATACTGATGAAAAAAGAAGGCGAAGATATCATCCCAAGTACTGCTGCGAAAGAATTATCTGCCAGATATGAGGAAGTAATGGTGGACGAATATCAGGACAGCAACCTTGTACAGGAAATGATCACTAATCTGGTGTCCGGCTGGGCGGATGGACGTAAAAATATTTTTATGGTCGGGGATGTAAAGCAGAGCATTTACAGATTCCGACTTGCAAGACCGGAACTTTTTATGGAGAAATACCACAGCTATTCTCTTGAAGATGCAAAAGAACAGCGTGTGGATCTGTACAAAAATTTTCGAAGCAGGAGAGAAGTTTTATCTTCGGTTAATTATATTTTCCGCCAGATTATGGGGGAAGATCTCGGGGGCATTACTTATGACGACGAAAATGCACTTTATACAGGAGCTTCTTTTCCGGAAAAAGAACATGTAGTGGGAGAGAAAACAAATGACCCCGGGAATACGACAGAAGTTCTTTTGATCGAAAAGGACGGGGAAGAACTGTCAGAAGAAGAAAATGGAAATCAGACAGTACAGGAGCAGGAGGCACTGGCCATTGCACAGCGAATCCGTAAAATGGTCGGCAATGAGGAAGTGCTGGATAAAGAGACCGGCAGATACCGGAAGGTTGAATACGGAGATATTGTGATTTTGCTTCGTTCGGCGACAGGATGGGCGGAACCGTTCAGTCAGGTGCTGACATCCAAGGGTATTCCGGTTTACAGTGCATCGCGGACAGGATATTTCTCAGCACAGGAAGTCGTTACTCTTTTGAATTATCTGAGAGTCTGTGATAATCCATTGCAGGATATTCCACTGACCGGTGTACTGCATTCTCCGATTGTGGGATGCACAGTGCAGGAGCTTGCAATCCTTAAGAGTCGCTGCCCGGACGGGATGCTTTATGAGAGCCTTTGTGCATACTGCGAACTGGAACAGGCGGAACTGACAGAGGAGGAAAAGTGCCTGCAGGAAAAATTATGCGCTTTTCAGGCTCAGCTGGAAGAGATGCGGAATTTGTCCGCGTATACACCGGTACATGAACTGATTCTTCACATGCTTTCCGAGACAGGATATGCAGATTATGTAAAAGCTGTGCCGGGAGGTGTGCAGCGTGGGGCAAACATTCATATGCTTGTGGAAAAAGCAATGGATTATGAGAAGACGAGTTACCGTGGACTGTTTAACTTTGTCCGTTATATCGAAAAGCTCCAGAAGTATGAGGTGGATTTTGGCGAAGTAAATCTTGCAGATGCCGGAAGTGGTGCGGTGCAGATTATGACGATCCACAAGAGCAAGGGCCTGGAGTTTCCGGTCGTATTTGCAGCCGGAATGGGGAAACAGTTCAATTTTCAGGATATCAACAGTCGTTTTCTGATCCATCCGGATATGGGATTTGGGGTAGATGTGATCCTTCCGGAAAAAAGACTGATTCTTTCTGCAGTTCATAAGCAGATCATCCGCAGACAGTTACAGAGAGAAAGTCTGGGAGAAGAGCTGCGTGTGCTTTATGTAGCGCTGACAAGAGCAAAAGAAAAGCTGATCATCACAGGATGCATCGGTAAACTGCCAGATGTCTGTAATGCATTAAGTGTTTATATGGATCATGAAGAACCGCTTCTTCCGATGGCCGTGCGCGGAAAGGCAAGAACTTACTGGTCTTACATTTTGCCGGCGCTTGCAAGGCATCCGGCAATGCAGGAACTGTTTCATGAATATGGAATCACAGAGAGACCGGCTGTGGTCTGCGAGAAGGAAAATGCGCATTTTACAGTACACAAAGTGACCGTGGCAGAACTGGTTCAGGGTGAAATTCTGGGGCAGACGGATACGCAGATGCAGGAAAAATTTCTGAAAGAATGGGACAGTAACAGAATCTACGATGAAGAGGTCCACAAGCTGCTGAAAAAGCGTTTCAGTTATCAGTATCCATATGCATATCTTAGAGATCTTCCTGTGAAAGTCAGTGTTTCCGAACTTAAGAAGCGTAGCTGGCACGGGGAAAATGACCGGGAGGAAGCATTGTTTTCAGAGCCGGATATCGTGCCTCTGGTGCCGGATTTTGTATCCGGAGGAAACGAAGAATATAAGGGGGCGGCACGGGGAACAGCATATCACCGTCTGATGGAATGTCTGGATTATACAGCAGTGGATTCAGAAAGTCAGATCCACAAACAGATCACTGCTCTTACAGAAGCTAAAAAAATGGCATATGAAGAAGCGCAATGCATCCGAATACAGGATATTATGACATTTTTGCATTCTGAGATCGGTCAGCGTATGAAAAAAGCTTTCGAGGCGGATCAGTTATACAGAGAACAGCCATTTGTACTTGCACAGAGTATGAAAAATATCGAAAAAGACTGGAATGGTGAGGAGACTGTTCTGGTACAGGGAATCATCGATGCTTATTTTATAGAAGATGAAGAAATCGTGCTTGTCGATTACAAGACAGACAAGGTACGAAAAGGTGAAGAACAGCATCTGATCGACCTTTATCATACGCAGCTTGAGGATTATGCGCAGGCACTGGAGCGCATGCTGCAGAAAAAAGTAAAAGAAACCTGTATTTATTCATTTACACTTGGGAAAATGATCCCGGTCTGAAATATGATATAAGATATGTGACAGTAAATCAGCGGAGGCGCCACCGGCACCTCTTCGATATACGATGCAAAAAGTCCCGCAGGACAGGAGGTTAAACTCTCCAGCCTGCGGGATATTTGTTTTTGAAGGTCTTGCCGACCAGCTTGCCGAAACCGAGAGGGTAGCCTTCGACACAGAGAAGGTGCCAGCCCTTTGTATGAGCAGCTTCTTCCTGTTCTATATTCAGCGTTTCGCCCTTCAGGTAGCGGGTAAGACGCTGATCATTAACAGAAAGGGAAATGATCCCGTCTGTATCATCTTTTCGAAGGGCAAGTGCAAATGGTTCGGATGGTTCGAAACGATTTTTCTTGAGATCTCCGAGATATAATCCGTTTCGAAGGAAGGTAAGGCCACGGAAATCACCGGTGACCGGCGGAAGGTAGTAAACTTTGTCTTTTCGTGTTTCGACACGGTTCCAGTCAAATGGCTGGCCGCCGAGTGTTTTGAGTCCGATTTCCTGAAAGAAAAGTTCCAGCCATTTACGGGTGTCCGGATTGGGTTTTGCATAAGAAAACTGTCCGATCAGATCCGTGCGGCCTTCTTTGCAAAACAGAGCCATAAAGTGTCCTTCCCCCTGCATTTTGTGAGGGAAGAGATGAACACAGCGGGAAAGCACCGGATCGCCGTTTCCCCATGCCGGTACTCCGGGAGCGAAGCCCTCGTAAGCAGGAAGTTCCATAAGTTCCATATCCGGGCGGTTTTCAAGAAGATAAGAAACGACTCCTTCATCTTCCTTCGGAGCGAAGGTACAGGTGGAATAAAGAAGCTGTCCGCCGGGACGCAGCATATCCGCAGCCTGCAGGATCAGTTCTTTTTGCAGAACAGAAAGCTCCTCGGATTTTTCGGGAGTCCAGTCTCTGGCAAGTGCGTCTTCTTTACGGAACATACCTTCACCGGAGCAGGGCGCATCCAGAAGGATTTTATGGAAAAATTCCGGAAAACGATCTTTCAGATGAGCCGGTGTTTCATTGGTCACGAACGCATTAGTGATGCCAAAGAGTTCTACATTTCGAAGCAGTGCACGCGTCCGGGAAGAACTGATATCGTTGGCAACAAGAAGTCCACTGCCGTTTAACATGGCTCCCAGTGCAGTTGCCTTGCCTCCCGGCGCCGCGCAAAGATCAAGGATATTTTCACCCGGAGTGACCGGAAGGCAGGATGCCGGTGTCATGGCACTTGGTTCCTGCAGATAATAAAGTCCTGCCTGATACAGAGGACAGAAAGAAGGTCGGACATCCCCGGGATAAAAATATCCGTTCGGGATCCACGGGATCGGGGTGACCGGAAACGGCACGATCTTTTCAAATTCTTCGCAGCTTATCTTTGCGGTATTGACACGCAGCCCGTAGGTGCGTGGCGCTTCATAGCTTTTTATAAAATCTTCGTATTCGTCTCCGAGCATTTTCCGCATACGTTCCAGAAATGCCGGAGAGAGTAGATCGGTAATGTTATAGTCAGACATGAAATTCTCCTCATTCAGTAAAATGTCCTGAGGATTCGTCCACAGGAACTTAATATAATGAAATTATAAAATAGTTGAAGAAAATAGAAAATACTATTGACAAAACTATATTATATGACGTATAGTATTGCTAACGAAATAATATTATATTAATTTACAATATTACAGGAAATATAAAAAGGAAGTGAGAGCATGGTATTTAACACAGGTGCGGCACTTCTGGATGCGATCGTTTTAGCTGTAGTATCGAAGGAGAAAGACGGAACCTACGGTTACAAGATCACCCAGGATGTACGGAGTGTGCTGGATGTATCCGAATCAACGCTGTATCCGGTGCTGAGGAGACTGCAGAAGGATGAATGCCTGGAGACATATGATCAGGCTTATGCAGGCAGAAACCGCAGATATTATAAGATCACAGAGAGAGGCATGGCACAGCTGAATCTCTACAGAGTCGAATGGAAAGCCTATTCGACAAAGATTTCGAAGCTGTTTGAGGGAGGCATAGAATTATGAACAGAGCGCAGTTTATGGAACAGTTAAAGAAACTGCTTTCTGATATCTCTGAGGAAGAAAGACAGGAGGCTCTTGATTATTATGAGAGTTATTTTGACGATGCCGGAGAAGATCAGGAGACAGAGGTGATCCGGGAGCTTGGAAGCCCGGGTAAAGTTGCGGCAATTATCAAAGAAGACTTAAAGAACAGTTCGCAGAATTACGGAGAATTTACAGAAAGCGGATATCAGGATGAGCGTGTAGATGATGAACGCCAGATGCCACAGAGCCGTGCAGAGAAGGGCTATCATGCAGAACGCAGGGGAGGCAAGGCAGGCGTGATACTTGTACTGATCCTTCTGGTATTTATTTCACCATTGATCAAGGGCACAGTCGGCGGAATCATCGGATTTATTGTGGCACTGATCTTACTTCCGTTTATCCTTGTATTGGGCACAGGGGCAGTTGTCCTCGCACTTTTTGCAATCGCAGTGATTGCAATCGGCGCCGGTATTGGAGCATGTGTGACAGCAACACCGGCATTTGGTGCTCTTGGAATCGGTATTGGCCTGATTCTGCTTTCTCTTGGACTGGCTGGACTTGTATTTTTTGTATGGGCGGCGAGCCGTGCACTTCCGGCAATTCTTCGCAGGTTCACGGATTTTTGCGGCAATATATTAAACAGGGGCAAAAAGGGAGGTGACCGGGCATGAGAAAATTTTCAAAAGTGGTACTGGTCATAGCGGCGGCAGCAGGTGTAGTGGGAATCGGCCTGACGATAGGCGGTGCTTCGATGGGCGCAACGATCGCGGGACTGAATTTATCCAAAGGCGGATTCGGCAGTGCTGTCCGGCAGACTGTAAAATATGTAAGTTTTGGGGATGAAGATGACTGGAATCAGGACTGGGATGAGATTGATGAATCGGACAGTAAAGAGGCAGCCGGAACGAACGGGGAAATCTATCTGATTGATGGAGTATCAAAACTTGATCTTTCTATCAGAACAGGAGAACTTTATCTTAAGGAATACGATGGAAATGAGATAAAAGTTGAAGTTTCAGGGAAACATAGAGAGAAAGTACGTGTCGGACAGGAAGGAGATACGCTGGTACTGGAAAGCATCGGCAGGGTACAGGACAGAGAAATCACGGTCAGCTATCCGAAGAAAATGGAATTTGAGGATGCGTCTGTAGATGTGGCAGCAGGTACCGTAAATCTGGATGATGATTTTTATGCAAAAAAACTGGAGGTATCTGTAGCTGCCGGAGAATTTTCGAATGATGGTGCAGTTACAGCAGAAAAAGCAGATATTACCGTAGGTACGGGAAATGTTGATCTGGAGAATCTGAACGTGCAGGATCTGGAAGCAGACTGTGGAATCGGAAACATCGATCTTGACATCAATGGGAAAGAATCAGATTATGACTATGAAATCTCCTGTTCCGCAGGTGCGGTAGATATCGGTGACAGTTCATACAGTGGTATCGGACATGAGAAAAAAATCAGCAACCCCGGAGCATCCGGAAAGATGGATCTTGACTGTGGTGTGGGAAACATCACTATAGATTTTGAGTAATGATAAGAACAACGAAATCAAACTTTTTAGAAAGAAGGATTTTACTATGAGGAATAAACGACTTTACAAATCATCTGTTAATTACATGCTCTGCGGTGTCTGCGGCGGCATTGCAGAATACTTCGACATCGATCCGACACTGGTGCGTCTTGCATGGGTGATCCTGACCTGCTTCGGTGGCGCAGGCATCTGGGCATACATCATTGCTGCGATCATTATTCCGAAAGGATGATACAGGCGTATATTTTTCTGAAAAAATGTCCATACTCTGAGAAATGAATAAAAGGAGTAGTTGGGACATGAATAAAGAAAAAGAAGTGGAAGCCTATCTGAAAAATGAACTTCCGGAAGAAGAAAAGCTAAAATATGAGATCGCACAGGAACTGGGAGTGCTGGACAAAGTACTGGAAGGCGGATGGAAAAGTCTCTCGGCAAAAGAAACCGGCAGGATCGGCGGACTCGTGGCAAGTAAACGTAAAGAAAATGAAAGATAGGACACAGAAAAAACACTGTTCGGATGTTGTTCCGAATGGTGTTTTTTTGTTATAATAAAAGTGATATACTTCGGATTTATCCGCAGGCAGAAACTTATTATACAGAACAGCAGAAAACAGGAGAAAATTATGGCAGATATGCAGAATGCATATGTACGACTTGATAAGGTATCCAAAATATATAAAATGGGTGAAGTTGAGATCAAAGCAGTCGATGAGATCAGTTTTGAAATATCAAAAGGAGAATTTGTCGTGATCGTCGGACCGAGCGGTGCAGGCAAAACGACAGTTCTTAATATCCTGGGTGGCATGGACACTGCGACGAAAGGAACGGTGCTGGTGGATGGCAAAAATATTGCAGATTACAACAGCCGGCAGCTGACTGCCTATCGCCGGAATGATATCGGGTTTGTGTTTCAGTTTTATAATCTGGTGCCGAACCTTACCTCACTGGAAAATGTAGAACTTGCCATGCAGATCTGTAAAAATCCGCTGGATGCAGGAGAAGTACTGAGAGAGGTTGGGCTTGAAGAACGTAGGGGAAACTTTCCGGCGCAGCTTTCCGGTGGAGAGCAGCAGCGAGTGTCCATTGCACGCGCTCTTGCCAAAAATCCGAAGCTTCTTCTTTGTGATGAACCGACGGGTGCGCTCGATTATCAGACCGGTAAGGCAATATTGAAGCTTTTGCAGGATATGTGCCGTCAGAAGGGAATGACCGTAATCGTCATCACACACAACTCGGCGCTGACACCGATGGCAGATCGTGTGATCCATATTAAGAACGGAACGGTTTCCGCAATGGAAATGAACGAGCATCCCACACCGGTGGAGGAGATTGAATGGTAGGAAATATATCTGGAACAGGAAAAAGAAAACAGAGAAAAAAAGCACTGCATAAAGATTTTTGGATGGAAGTCCGCAAGAGCCGGGCACGATTTATTTCAATCTTCTGTATTGTTGCGCTCGGTGTTGCCTTTTTTTCCGGTATTCAGGCTGCATCTCCGGATATGAGATTATCAGGTGATGCGTATTACAATACATCAAAACTGATGGATCTCAAGATTGTTGGTACAATGGGGTTGACGGAAGATGATGTGAAGGCAGTGCAGGAGCTTTCGGGAGTCGGAAATGTGGAAGGTGCATATTCTACAGACGTGATCTGTGGAGAAAACGATTCGCAGAAAGTCCTTCATGTGGAATCTTTAAATAAAAAAGTCAATCAGCTTACTTTGACGGAAGGGCGTCTGCCGGAAAAAAGCGGTGAATGTTTTCTGGATTCTACGTTTGCGGCATCGCAGGGATACGAAGTGGGCAGTAAGCTCGTGATCCGGCAGGATGGAGATAATGGTCTTCTGAAGACGGAAGAGTACACGGTCACAGGTATCGGAAAAAGTCCGCTGTACATTTCTTTTAACAGGGGAAATACGACGGTCGGTTCCGGGGAAGTGAATGGATTTGCCTATGTACTTCCGGATGATTTTGACTCGGAGGTTTTTACACAGATTTATGTGCGTGCAAATGAGGTTGAAAAGGTCACCAGCTATACCGATGCATACGAAAATCTGATTGACAAGATTCAGAAAAAAGTCGAGGGAATCGAAGCGGAGTGCTGTCAGATCCGTTATGATGAGGTCATGGCGGAGGCACAGGACAAGATTTCCGATGCAGAAAAAGAGTTAGAAGACGGTAAGAAAGAAGCTGACGAAAAGCTTGCCGACGCAAAGAAGAAACTGGACGATGGCGAAAAAGAGCTGGAAGATGGCGAGAAGAAATACAACGATGGCAAAAAGCAGCTTGAAGATGCCCGTAAAGAACTGGAAGACGGTAAGAAGCAGCTTGCCGATGCGAAGAAGCAGATCAGTGACGGCAGAAGCCAGATTGCATCTGCGAAAGAAGAAGCGGCAGATGGCAGATCACAGCTTGAGGATGCCCAGAAAAAACTGGACGGTGGATGGAAAAAGTACAATACCGGAAAGACGAAATATGATGAAGGCAAAGCTAAATTTGACGTGGCTAAGAAGGAATTGGAGGCAGGAAAACAGAAGCTTGCAGATGCAAAAGCAGAGTTAGATAAGAAGCAGCAGGAGCTGACAGCAGCTATTGCACAGGTAAAAGCCGGACAGACTACAGTGGACACACAGATTGCACAGCTTAATACACAGATTCCGCAGCTTGAGGCAGGAATCAGTCAGCTGGAAGCGGCTGCCGCCGGACTTACCGGGGCGCAGCAGGCAGCAGATGCAGCGCAGAGTGCTGTGAGTCAGGCGCAGGAAGCAGTAAATGCGGCACAGGCCGCTTACGACGAGGCAAAACAAAAAGCTGATGCAGGAGATGAAGAGGCAAAGGCACAGTTAGACGCACTTGCACAGAATCTCGGGAATGCACAGACAGCACTTGGTGAGGCTGATCATGCATTAAAAAACGCACAGGCGACACTTGGGGCATGCCAGCAGGCAGCGGCACAGAAAACAGAACTTGAAGCAAATCTTTCAGCAGCTAAATTAGGTCTGGAAACGCTTCAGGCAAAAAAGACAGAACTTGCCCAGACTTTGGAGAACTTAAGTGCAAATCAGACAGCAATCGACGAAGGAAAAGCGAAGTTAAATGAAGAAGAGGCAAAGCTTGGTCCTGCAGAGAAAGAGATTGCAGCAAATGAAAAAACTCTAAAAGACAGTAAAAAGAAACTGGACGCCAGCTTGAAAAAGCTCCAGGATGGTCAGGCAGAAATAGATGCAAACAAGGCTAAAATGAACTCTGCTCTGGCCGAAATCGAGGCAAATGAGCAAAAACTGAATTCCGGTGAGGCTGAGATCGCGGCAAACGAGCAGAAGCTGACCGACGGTGAAAAAGAGATCCAGGAAAATGAGCAGAAGCTGAAAGATGCAGAGAAGGAGCTTGAGGATGCCCGAAAAGAGCTTGCCGATGGCAAGAAAGAATATGAAGACGGTAAAAAAGAAGCAGAAGATAAAATAAAAGACGGGCAGGAAAAGATTGACGATGCAAAAAAAGAACTTACAGACTTAAAATATCCGGAATGGATTCTCACAGACCGAAATGGACTTCCGGAATATTCTGATTACGGAGACAATGCAGACCGTATCAAAAATATCGGCGAGGTATTTCCTGTTATTTTCTTCCTGGTAGCAGCCCTTATTAGTCTTACCACCATGACCAGAATGGTCGAGGAGCAGAGAACGCAGATTGGAACAATGAAGGCTCTCGGCTACAGTAAAATCAGTATTGCTTCCAAATATCTGAATTATGCGTTCCTGGCAACGGCAGGCGGCAGTGTTGCCGGTATCCTGATCGGGGAAAAGATCATTCCGTTTGTAATTATCAAGTCTTATGGAATTATGTATCACAATGTGGAGAATACCCTTCAGATACATTATGAACTGAAATATGCACTGCTTGCTTCCGTGGCGGCATTGATCTGTACAGTTGGTGCAACGATTTTTTCTTGTGTGCATGCGCTGGCAGAGACACCGGCATCATTGATGCGTCCACCGACACCTAAAGAAGGGAAACGAATCCTTCTGGAGCGGATACCGATTTTGTGGAAACATCTGAATTTTACCTGGAAATCTTCTCTTCGAAATCTGTTCCGTTATAAAAAACGTCTGTTCATGACGATTTTTGGAATTGCAGGAAGTATGGCGCTGATGCTGGTAGGTTTTGGCATTCGTGATTCTGTTTCAGACATTGTACATCTTCAGTACACGAATCTGCAGCATTATGATGCGACGATCATCTCAGATGACGATGCCACGGATACGGAAAGGGAAGCACTTATAGAATCTCTGGATAAAAATGAATCACTGGATCATTATACGAAGATAAGGCTCTCCAAGCTCACAGCTCCAAACGGAAAATCAAATCTGAGTGTATATGTGTTTGTTCCTGAAAACCTTGAGAACTTCAAAAAAGATGTGACACTTCGAAACCGTGTTACAAAAGAAGAATACGAGTTGCCTGAGGATGGGGCGGCGGTCTGTGAAAAGACAGCGAGTCTTCTGGGGCTGAAGCCCGGTGATGAACTGACACTCGAAAAAGATGACAAAGAGTATCATGTGAAGATCTCTGTTATCACCGAAAATTACGCAGGCCATTATGTTTATATGACACCGCAGATCTACAAAGAAACATTTGGAGAAGAGCCGGTTTATGAAGATATCGTTTTCTCGGTAAAAGAGGAATATAAGGATCGGGTAGAAAAGGTCGGACAGAAGATCATGGATTTACCGGCTGTCTTAAGCATCAGCTATACAGAGAGTACGATCGAAATGGTAGACCGTATGCTCAGCACTCTTGGTGTAGTTATTCTTGTACTGATCGTGTCAGCAGGAATGCTTGCATTTGTAGTACTTTATAATCTGAACA
>OLQG01000750.1_pt1 | contig 23990 bp, 33 predicted proteins | sample 1672221 | NCBI WGS metagenome assembly OLQG01 (sample SAMEA3136660, study PRJEB25190) | human gut metagenome | biome: human gut; feature: human-associated habitat; material: faeces | place: Austria | collected 2013
GCTCCATAATCTCCATAGAGGATTTACCCACTACAGAAATTATAGAGCCTTTTTTTTTAGTTTTATATTCTATTTAACTATAAAATTTATCTAGTGGAAAATACTATATAGATTATATTTGAGGAAGTTGATTAATGGGGGTATATAAAATAGCTGAGTTGGTTATAAATGAGTATTATGATAAATTACATGATTTTTCTTTGAATCTTAGCTTTTATTTTGATTGTAAATTCCTAGAAGATTCAGGTATAGCTGTAATAGTTTACGCTTTACACTCCTATTTTAAATCGCTAGCTAAATTCAATTGCTTAAGATAATTTGCCTAGAAATATATTGTCTTAGCTACATTTATTTTAAGAGTGCTTTTGAAATTTGTTAAAGCTCCTAAAAACTTTCAAAAAGATAATGAAGAGACGTTTTATGAAGTTAACCATAATCATTAAGATTTAGAAATTTAAACATTTCCTTTGAATTCATTTTTTAAAATTAATTAATATAATCACTTTCTTTAAAATAATGAAATCTTAAAATTATCTTTTTGAACAATTTTAAATACTGCTAAACATACGCATATATTTTATATAGACTTGGATAAAGGTATATTTATACAAAAAATAAATTTACTTTACTGATCGTGTTAGAATGTTAAACGATTAATATTTTAAAATACTTTTAATCTCATTGAGGGGTAAGATGCTTTAATGTTAGGTGTGAAGGATTACCAAAGTGGGTAAAGATTTATTAAATAATTGTATAAGTAGATTTTCAATTCGTAAACTCAATGTAGCCGTGTGCTCTGTCTTACTTGGAACTCTTGTGATGCTTGGTACTGATAACAAAGTTTTAACAGACAAGTTAACTACAGAAGTTCAAACAGTGCCGCTACACCACTAGTCAAGATGCACAACTATAATAGTACATTGGCATTAATTATTGCGAGCGAAGCAACAAGTGAAACTGAAATATCGGTTACAGATAGCCAAGCAAGAGTTAAAGCTGAAGCTTCTCAATCTACAGATAATGGTAGTGGAACTGATAAATCGATGGATTCATCAAGTCAAACATCAGAAGCCAAGAATCATGAATCATCTTTCACATTTCAAGCCTCCTTAGAGAATTTGGTAGTTGCTAACGGTTAGACAAATACTTCAGAACTTGCTGTAAATAATGAATTAGAGGCAACTGAGGTAGCCATAATGAATACTGAATCAGATTACTAATAACAACGGCTATACAACTGATTGAGTTTCTAAAGACAAAGAAGCACATTCTTCTATAAATGAAGTCTGGGATAGCATGGATGGACTATATATTCCATATCCCAACTGTTACTCCAAAAGAACTTGAAGGGGAAGACAAGACATCTATGGATCTTCAAGGAGTTAGTCAAACTGCTACTCCAGAATTCGTTATTGAAGGAACAAATAATAATAATGAGAAAGTTAAAATCACACCTGATTTTGATTATCTGTCCAAGCTTGTCGATCCAACAACTGGAAATGTAATCAATGATCCTGTTTTGACTGTAGAAGGAAAAGAAATCTACTTATATGAGCGGACTGTATAGGTTACCTTTGTACCAGACCCAGGATTTACTGGGACTGCCAAGGGTGTAACAGGTTTCTCTTACGGCTTCAGTTGGTCGTGATAGAGATGGTAGAATGTCAGATAATGCTCTTAAGACTGTAACTGATAAGTATAGACCAACTGTCACACCAGTTACTTCAGTTGGTAATAAGAGTGCAACTCAAACAGGAAAGCCAATCTTTACAGAAGGTGACAGCCGTGTATCAATAAATGATGCCGTTCCAGTTACATTTGAAGATAGCACCACTACCAAGACTATTTCATGTCTTGGTAGTTACAAGGTAGCTGCAGATGGTACAGTAACATTCACACCAGAAGCTGAATTTACAGGACCTGTTCCAGCAGTTACAGTGGTTCATGAAGATGTGAACGGAACTAAGGATTCAGCGACCTACCCACCTACTCTGTATTGCCCAGTTAGGTCATTTGTAGATAAGAATGGTAAGGAAATTCCAGGAAATCCTACAGTTGATGGTGAACAAGCAAAAGCTGAAATTTCTTGTTCCCCAACAGAAGATAGCGAACAAGAGAAGAAAGAAATCCCGAGTTATTAATTTGAAAAGAGTAGTAGATGAAAATGGTAATACTCAGCACATCTACAAACATACTATGACTCCAACTCCAGAGTCACAGATAACTCCACAATCACAACCAGAACCTGAAGATACTAAGGATTTTGTCCATCCAGAAACTGGTAGTGAGAGTTCAGATCTTGCATTTGTTGGTCTGGCAATTCTTCTAGCAGAAATGGGATTCTATACTTGAAAACGACGCAAATGTTGAAATCAATTAGCAGTCGTTTAGGGCAGTAGAATTCTGATTCCAATCAATATAGACCTGACAGCATTTGTTATGGGGTCTATTTGTATACCCATGCGTGATACTTTCCTAAGTCGTCAGAGTTGACTTTGCCTTTTAGGAAGTATAAGCTATATTTCAGTTAAAGGATTATAAGGAGGTCCTACCATGATTGAAATTTCTTATCTAAATGCAGCTAAGCAAGAATGCCATATCTCATTTGAAGATTACAATGAATTCGTTAGAGCTCAGCAAGCCTGTTGGATTGCCATACCAGACTCAACGCCAGTAACTAAGGTAACCATCAACGGCCATGATATTGAATACAAAGGACAATTTGGTGACCTTTACTTCCATATTATGAAGTTAGACTTAGCTCAATATCAGTAAGAAAAAAAGAGAAAAAAACCAGAAGCTATCTTCTGGTTTTTTCTTCTTTAAAAGTTTTTTTATAAATTAAGAATATTGCTAGTTAACTGAAAATGACTTACAATAGAGAGTAAGAATTTATATAAGGAGACAGATATGAAAAACAAGCGTTTAATTTGGACTTTGGTTTTCTTAGCTATCTTGACGCTCGGCTCTATTGGTACAGATCTGTTCAAAAAAGAACAGCAAAGTACCCATAAGGTTGCTAAAGTTGGAATCCTCCAGTTCGTCACTCATGATGCCCTGGATCAAATCGAGAAAGGTATTGAGGATGGACTTAAGGAAGCTGGCTACAAAGGGGACAAGGTTCAAATTACCCTCCTAAATGCCGAAGGGGACCAATCGAAGATTCAAACCATGTCTAAACAATTGGTCAACGATAAAAATGATGTTGTTATCGGTATTGCAACGCCAGCAGCTCAAGGACTAGCGGCAGCTACCAAGGATATTCCAGTCATTATGGGAGCTATCTCAGATCCTGTTGGGGCTAAATTAGTTAAGGATCTCAAGCATCCGGAAGGTAATGTCACAGGAACTTCCAATCAAGTACCTATTAAGCAGACAGTAGAATTGGTCAAATCACTGACACCAAATGCCAAAACAATTGGTATTCTCTACGCTTCAAGTGAAGACAATTCCAAATCACAGGTTGAAAGCTTTAAAAAATACGCTGAACAAGACGGTTTAAATGTGGTTGAATACGCTGTACCATCAACCAATGAAATCAACACAACTATGTCAGTAATGACTGGTAAGGTTGACGCCATCTGGACACCTCAGGATAATACCATTGCATCATCTTTTTCAACAGTAATCTCTTTAGCCAATCAAGCTAAGATTCCCGTTTATACAACTGTTGATACCATGGTTAAAGAAGGCGGTTTGGCCTCAGTTGCTCAAAACCAATATGAGCTTGGAAAAGCTACAGCCCGTAGTGCTATTAAAGTTCTTAAAGGTAAAAAAGTTAAGGATATCCCAGTTGATGTGATTGATGATGGGACTCCAACGCTAAACCTTAAAGTTGCTCGAGATCTTAACATCACCATACCTGACGATGTGCTTAAGCAGTCAGACATTGCTGTTAAAGCTGATAAATAAGGAGGACTTATGATTATTTCATCCATTTATCAGGGTCTTCTATACGGAATCTTAGGTCTTGGGATTTACATGACTTTCCGTATCTTAGATTTTCCTGATTTAACGACAGAAGGTTCCTTCCCTTTAGGGGGGGCAGTAGCAGTAACCCTCATGAATTTTGGTTGGAACCCTATCTTGGCGACCTTGGTTGCTGTAATAGCCGGCTGTCTTGCTGGTCTAGTGACTGGTCTCCTTTATACGAAAGGAGAAATTCCAACGATATTGGCAGGAATTCTGGTCATGACTTCCCTTAACTCAGTCATGCTTATGATAATGGGAAGAGCCAATCTAGGTCTCCTTGATATTAAGACAATTCAAGATCTGTTTCCTTTTAGTAAGGATTACAACCTCTTAATCGTTGGTCTCTTAGCTGTAACTATTGTTATTACTTCCTTGATTGCCTTTCTTAACACGCGCCTAGGCCAAGCCTACATTGCTACTGGTGATAACCGCGATATGGCCAAATCTTTCGGTATCAATACGGATTCAATGGAAGTGATGGGACTTGTTATCTCAAATGGTATTATTGCCCTCTCAGGAGCCTTGATTAGTCAACAGGACGGTTATGCCGACGTTTCAAAAGGGATTGGGGTTATAGTCATCGGACTTGCCAGCATTATCATTGGTGAAGTCTTGTACGAGACTAACTTGACCTTGTTGGAACGATTGATTGCCATCTGTGTAGGTTCAATCCTTTATCAGTTCCTTTTAACAGCTGTAATCGCTTTTGGCTTTAACACTAACTACCTAAAACTCTTTAGTGCGATTGTTCTAGCCCTTTGCTTGATTTCGCCTGTCCTGCGCCGAAAATTCTATAAGGGGGTAAGCTTATCACGATGACAGCTATTGTAGAACTCAAAGATGCAACTGTTAAGGTTAATAACGGTTTTGACACCGAAAAAATCATTTTGGATCATGTCAATCTTACCATTAGGGAAGGTGATTTTATTACCATCCTTGGTGGAAATGGTGCCGGAAAATCAACCCTCTTCAACGTCATTGCAGGAACCCTTATGTTGACTAGTGGTCAGATTTTTATCATGGGTGAGGAGGTTACGGCTCTACCTGCTGAGAAGCGTGCCAAACACCTCTCACGTGTTTTCCAAGATCCTAAAATGGGAACTGCTCCTCGAATGACTGTTGCGGAAAACCTTTTGATTGCCAAATACCGTGGCGAAAAACGAGGCCTTAAATCACGTCATCTTCACCTATATACCGAGGAGTTTCAAGGTTTGATTGAACGGATTAGTAACGGTCTGGAAAAACACCTGGAAACACCAGCAGGTCTTCTATCAGGTGGTCAGCGTCAAGCCCTTAGCCTCTTAATGGCGACACTTAAACGTCCTGAGCTCTTGCTCTTAGATGAGCACACCGCAGCCTTGGATCCTAAGACAAGTGTGGCTCTTATGAAGTTGACTGATGAGTTTGTGACGAGAGACCATCTTACAGCCTTGATGATTACCCATCACATGGAAGATGCTCTAAAATATGGGAACCGTCTTATCGTTATGAAGGATGGACAAATCATTAAAGATCTTACCAAGGAAGAAAAGGATCAATTGGATATCACAGACTACTACGCTATGTTCGAGTAGGCCCAGATTGACTCTAAATTGTAAAATAAGTCAAAAAGTTGTATACTTAAAGAGTATGCAACTTTTTTTGTTGTGGCCTGTAAATCGACAAGGAGACTGTTCGCATGAACGTTCAGCTTCTTGGACCGTCTGTATAAATAGGCTCTAGAAGAGAGTCAAACTAAAAAGGAGAAAAACAAGCATGAGCGATATTAAAATTATTGCCCTAGGTGGAGTGCGTGAAAATGCTAAGAACCTCTATATTGTTGAAATTAACGACTCCATCTTTATCTTGGATGCTGGTCTAAGGTATCCTGAAAATGAACAATTAGGTGTTGACTTTGTTATCCCTAATTTAGATTATTTGGTTGAAAATAAAGACCGTATCCAGGGAATTTTCTTGACGCATGGGCACGCTGACGCCATTGGTGCCCTACCTTATATCTTGCAAGACGCCAAAGTACCAGTCTTTGGGTCATCACTTACTATTGAGTTAGCTAAGCTTTTTGTAAAAAATGCTGGCGTTAATAAATTCAATAATTTCCATGTCATTGACTCAGAAACTGAAATTGAATTCGATGATGCAGTGGTCTCATTCTTTAAGACAACTCACTCTATCCCAGAATCAATGGGGATTGTTCTTGGGACGGACCGAGGCAATATTGTCTATACTGGTGATTTCAAGTTTGACCAAGCTGCTCGCCCTTACTACAAAACTGATTTAGGTCGCTTGGCTGAAATCGGTCGAGAAGGTGTCTTGGCCCTCTTGTCAGACTCAGCAAATGCGACAAGTACTGAACAAACAGCTTCAGAAGCAGAAGTTGGCCAAGAGATTGACCAAGTTATTGCCGATGCAGATGGACGTGTTATTATTGCAGCAGTTGCCTCAAACTTGGTTCGTATTCAACAAGTCTTTGATTCAGCTGCCGAACATGGACGTCGCGTTGTTCTTACAGGTTTTGACGTTGAAAATATTGTTCGTACAGCTATCCGTCTTAAGAAATTGACTGTGGAGCATGAGAAGCTCATTGTTAAACCAAAGGATATGAACAAGTTCGAAGACCACGAGTTGATTATTCTCGAAAATGGACGTATGGGAGAGCCAATCGACGGTCTTCAAAAAATGGCAGTTGGCCGTCACCGTTATGTTCAAATCAAAGATGGGGACTTAGTTTATATCGTAACCACACCAAGTATTGCTAAAGAAGCAGCGGTCGCACGCGTAAACAATGCTATCTATAAGGCTGGTGGGGCTGTTAAGATGATTACACAGAATCTTCGTGTATCTGGACATGCCAATGCTCGTGAGCTTCAATTGATGCTGAATCTTCTTCGTCCACAGTATCTTTTCCCAGTCCAAGGGGAGTACCGTGAACTTCAAGCTCATGCTGAGCTAGCCCTTGAAGTTGGGATCCTTCCAGAAAACATCTACATTGTTAAGCGTGGAGATATCATGCACTTATCAGAGGACCAAGGTTTCCTTCTTGAAGGTACTGTCCCAGCTGGTGATGTTATGATTGATGGTAATGCTATCGGTGATGTTGGAAATATCGTGCTTCGTGACCGTAAGGTCTTGTCTGAAGACGGTATCTTTATCGTTGCTATTACAGTCAATAAAAAGGAGCGTAAGATTGTCTCTAAAGCGCGTGTCAATACGCGTGGCTTCGTCTATGTTAAAAAGAGCCGTGATATCCTAAGTGAGTCTGCTGATATTGTCAATGCAACTGTTGAAAATTACTTGGCAGGAGATAGTTTTGATTGGGGAGAACTTAAAGGTGCGGTTCGCGATGATGTGGCTAAGTTCCTCTTTGACCAAACCAAACGTCGCCCAGCAATTCTTCCAGTTGTTATGGAAGTACGTTAATTAATTATTAGAGTGCGAGTATGTTACTTACATTCATTGATATTAGAAAGTCTCATAAGACTATTTTGAAAAAGAAAAAGCTGGGCTGTCCCAGCTTTTCTATCATTAAGAAAGGAAAAGACAAATGGCTTTTTTTCAAATTGAATACTCATCAGTTGTTCTAGGACAATACCGTCAAGTAGATGTTATCTATCCGGATCGTGATCAGATTGCTGAAACGGAAAGTGATACGGACATTCCAGTCCTTTATCTTCTTCATGGTATGGGGGGAAATCATAATTCTTGGGCCTTCCGTACCAATATTCAGCGTCTTCTTCGTAAGACCAACCTCATTGTCATTATGCCTAATTCTGAAAATGGATGGTATACAAATACTAAATATGGCGTAAGATATTACGATGCCATTGCCAAGGAGCTTCCTCAAGTCATGCAACGTTTTTTCCCAAGTATGACAAAGAAGCGTAAAAAGACTTTTATTGCTGGACTTTCTATGGGTGGCTATGGTTCCTTTAAAATTGCCTTAACCACGAATAACTTTGCTTGCGCAGGTTCCTTCTCTGGTGCCCTTGGTTTATCTACAGAGATGATTAGAGATGAGACCATTGAATCCAAGGAATACTGGCAGGGTGTCTTTGGTGATTTGGAAGGAAAAGATATTGAGCAGCATAAATTGGTTAATTTAGCCAAGCAACATGACAAGAAAACTAAATTTTTTGCTTGGTGTGGTCTGGAAGATTTCCTTTTTGACACTCAAGATCAAGCAGTTGCTGATTTGAAGGCTCTTGGCCTAGATATTGACTACAGTACAGACCATGGAAGACACGAGTGGTATTATTGGGAAAAACAACTAGAGGCCTATTTAGAATGGTTACCTATTGATTACATTAAAGAAGAACGCTTATCCTAATTGGTCAAGTATGCAACATCTTGTCAAAGAGATGATAAAAGCTTAAAGTGATATTTTTTACTTTCTAGAATGATTAGAGCATGATATACTAGGGGAAATTTCAAAAAGGAGGCTCTGTATTGAAAAAATTATTGAGAGTAATCTTCTATATCCCCAAACTTCTCTTACGATTTATATGGAATCTTATTTGGGCTATTTTTAAACTTGCCCTTATCCTAGCCATAGTTGGTTATGGACTTATCTATTATGCTAACAACTCTTCAAGTACCTTAGCTACAAACATTAACCGTGCCTTTCGACAAGTTGAGCTAGGTTTTAGTGGGACCAATACAAGTGATGTTGAAAAGGTCGTTTCAAACCTATCGACGACAGATACAATTCCTGAGTCTAATGGTGCCAGATGGGCACAAAATACAGCTAGCATCTATATTCAATCTACAGATGAAACCTTGGTAGCTGCTTATAAGGAAGCTATCACAAATTGGAACAAAACGGGTGCTTTCATCTTTACTCTGACAGATGATGCGTCAACAGCTGATATTGTTGCGACAGACTATTCCGATGCTAATTCGCAAGCAGCTGGTCTAGCGGATAGTCAGACTAATGTTTTAACAAATCGTATCACTCATGTGGATGTTAAGTTGAATCGTTATTTCCTCTTGAATAGTGATTTTGGTTATACCCACAAACGTATTGTTAATACGGCCGAGCACGAATTGGGGCATGCCATTGGCTTGGATCACGATGACTCTAAGACATCAGTTATGCAATCAGCGGGTTCTTATTACGGTATTCAACAGGTGGATATTGATACGGTTCATGCCCTTTATGCCAATTAAGGAGGTCTGTCATGTGTTATATTAAACACCTTGTTGGGCGTTACCCTATGCAAAGTTTTCTCATTCTTTTCAATGCTGGGGTATTTACCTGGTTGCAAACAACGGGAACCATGATTGCCTACCGTTTGGATTTATCAGGTGATGATATTTGGATCTATATTCCCACTTGGGTAAACACCTTAACTAGCCACTCCCTTGAGAATATTCGAACCCTATATGGTGCCTCAGGTTTGACTTGGCTAATGACATCTATGATTATAACCTGGTTCGTGACTTTTCTTAAAGGTCTTATGAGAGCCGTAGTTCTTGTACTTGTCATTGCTATTGGTTTATGGCTTGTCTATCGACATTTCGAACTCTTGCAAAATTTAAAACTGTCCTAAGGGGTAGTTTTTTAGGATATTACGGCGTTTATTTTCTGAAAAAGTATGATATAATATAGCTAATTTATTATTTTGGAGGACATTATGGCTTTAGCAAAAATCGTTTATGCCAGTATGACCGGTAATACGGAAGAAATCGCAGATATTGTTGCCAAAAAATTGGAAGAATTGGGTCACACTGTGGATGTAGACGAGTGTACAACGGTTGATGCCGCTGATTTTGAAGATGCGGACATCTGTATTGTAGCAACTTACACTTATGGTGATGGAGAGTTGCCAGATGAAATCGTTGACTTTTACGAAGATTTGGCCGACCTTGACTTGTCAGGTAAAATCTTTGGTGTTGTAGGTTCAGGAGATACCTTCTACGATTATTTCTGTAAATCAGTGGATGAGTTTGAAAATCAATTCACATTCACAGGGGCGACTAAGGGTGCTGATAGCGTCAAGGTTGACCTTTCTGCTGAAGATGAAGATATCGAAAACCTTGAAGCTTTCGCTGAAAAAATTTCAGAAGCATTAGCATAAGAAAAAAGCAGAGTAAAGTCTGCTTTTATTGTAGTTAAAATGGAGTTTTTATGAATGAAATAGAAAGAGATTTTAGGACGCAATCTCAACATCTCCTTTGGTCCGTTTGGAGAGGGCTCTTAGTGGGGGTGACGGCAGGAGCAGTGGTCAGTCTTTTTCGCTGGTTAATTGCCAAAGGGGCCGCGTTTTCTGTAGCTATATACAAAGACGCCCTTCATAATCCACTTCTGATTTTGGGAATTGTCCTGGTTAATCTCTTGATTGCACTTTTTATTGGTTTCCTTATTAAGCAGGAAAAAGACATCAAGGGCTCAGGAATTCCCCATGTTGAAGGGGAACTGATGGGGCTCTTATATCCGTCTTGGTGGTCAGTATTATGGCGTAAGTTCGTGGGTGGTGTCCTTGGGATTTCAATGGGACTGATGTTGGGACGTGAGGGCCCTAGTATTCAACTAGGTGCCATGACTGCTAAGGGATTAGCCGAGGGACTTAAGCTCTCTGCACGTGAGAAACGTGTCTTGATTGCTGCAGGAGCAGCAGCAGGATTATCGGCTGCCTTCAATGCCCCGATTGCTGGTCTCTTGTTTGTCGTTGAAGAAGTCTATCATCATTTCTCTCGTCCTGTTTGGGTGACAGCTTTAACGGCATCTTTAGTAGCCAATGCTGTTTCCCTACGCATCTTTGGTCAGGTATCAGTCCTTGCTATGACAGAAAAATTACCAGTATTTCCTTTGAAAGATTATTGGATTCTTATTGTCTTGGGGACTTTTCTAGGTCTGCTTGGATACGGTTATGAGTGGGTTGTCTTACGTATTGGTAAGGTCTACCAAGGGTTAGGGAAAATCTTCCACTTGCCATCTCATTTTTATGGCCTTTTGGCAGTTCTGTTTATCATTCCTATTGGTCTTTATTTTCCACATCTTTTAGGTGGTGGAAATGAATTGATTCTTGCTTTAAATGGTTTACATCCTGCTCTAACTGTGGCCATCCTCTATTTGGCTATTCGCTTTGTTTGGAGTATGTTGTCCTTTGGTTCAGGATTTCCTGGTGGGATTTTCCTTCCAATTTTAACTCTAGGTGCTCTTTCTGGTAGCGTTTTTGCGGCAGCTTTTGAAAATCTAGGATTCTTACAAGTCAGTCAGTTCCCTATTTTTATCATTCTTGGTATGGCTGGTTATTTCGGCGCGGTATCTAAGGCACCGCTAACTGCTATGATTTTAGTGACTGAGATGGTGGGGAACCTTCACCAATTGATGACAATTGGAGTCGTGACCCTGATTGCCTATCTCGTCATGGATTTCATGGGAGGAGAACCTGTCTATGAAGCCATGCTTCACAATCTAATCGCTCACGAACCAAAACAAGTTGATAATATACCGACGATGATTGATTTACCAGTTACAGATAGTTTAGCTGGTCGATTGGTTAAGGATTTAACTTTACCTGACGGGGTTTTGATTTCCACTCAGATTTTTCAAGACCAGTCTGAAGTTGTTCATGGAGACACACGTCTAAAAGCAGGAGCAACCCTGTATCTGGTTGTTAATGAAAGTAATATCAGTCAGGTAAGAAAACTCTTTTTATAATCAATTCAATGGCTTGAGGCTCTTTTGTCCTCAGGTCATTTTTGTTATAATGGAGAGAAAAAAAGGAGGTCAGTATGGACTTAAATGAGATTCGCCAACAGATTGACTCCGTTGATAATGAGATTGTGGCTTTGTTGGAAGAACGTATGAAATTGGTAACTCGAGTAAGTGCTTATAAACAACGCACTGGAAAGGCGATTTATGATCCCGAACGAGAGCAAGCCCTGCTAGACAAGGTAGGCGCTAGTGTTCTTAATCCTGAATATAAAGAAGCTATCGTCGCAAGTTTTGCGGATATTATGAAGCATTCACGTACTTATCAAGCAAGTAAGCTAGAAGAAAAGTAGGCCCCTAGGATGAAAGTAAGACAATTAAGTGATAGTAAAGGTCTTTCTTACTTACATTTAGTAATGTTAAGTCTTTATGCAATTTTGTTAGGGGTACTGGTTGGACTGATTGATGCTGTTTTTGGGCGCGTGCTTATAGGACTCTCGGAATTTCGTGACCACCATCTCTTTTATCTAGTCCCGGCACTTCCTTTAGCAGGTCTTTTGATAGTTTACCTCTACCAAAAGTTTGCTGGTAAGGCAGCGCAGGGAATGGGCTTGATTTTCAAGGTTGGACATAATGAGGAGGATCAAGTTCCCCTAAGGTTAATTCCACTGGTGACTGTAACCACATGGCTGACCCACCTTTTCGGGGGATCCGCAGGTCGTGAGGGAGTTGCTGTACAACTAGGGGCCACAGTTTCTCATGCTTTTAGTCGCTATTTTAAGCTCCCTAATGCTTCATGCATTTTCTTGACCATGGGAATGGCCGCTGGTTTTGGAGGACTCTTCCAAACACCAATCGCTGCGACCTTCTTTGCACTTGAGGTCTTGACCTTAGGACAGTTAAGCCTGCCAATCTTAGTACCGACTCTTATTGCATCTTTTATGGCTAGTACAACAAGCCATCTCTTAGGTCTTGAAAAATTTAGCCACTTTGTATCCAAAAGTTTGACTATTGACCTTGAGACGTTTATGAAATTAGCTCTTTTAGGTTTGGCCTTTGGTCTAGCAGGAAACCTCTTTGCTTATCTCTTGTCACTAGCTAAAAAGAAAGTAGCAAGTTTGCTCCCCAATCCCTATTATCGTGTTCTCTTAGGAGGTGTCGTCTTAACCTGTCTTCTTTTGATTTTGTGTAAGGGACGCTATACAGGGCTTGGAACGAATTTGATTGCTTTAAGTGTTGATGGTGGGACCATTTATCCATTGGATTGGCTCTTTAAACTTCTCTTGACTGTCTTTACCTTATCTCTTGGATTCCAAGGAGGAGAAGTAACCCCTTTGTTTGCCATCGGAGCAAGTCTTGGTGCTGTGCTAGCACCCATTCTTGGTCTTCCTATCTCTCTTGTAGCAGGTCTTGGTTATTTGTCGGTCTTTGGTAGTAGCACCAATACTCTATTAGCACCGATTTTTATTGGTATTGAGGTCTTTGGCCCCGCTAATGCAATCCCTTATGCGATTGTCATGGCTTTTGCTTATATTATCAATCATAAGACAAGTATTTATGGTCAACAAAAAATGCTAGAAATGCAATAAGATACTAGACATCCTGATAATTTTTTGATAAGATACTAAGAGTGTGTAATGGACACACAAAAATAACGGCTAATCCGCTGGGACACAGAGGTTGCTCTTAAGATTAGTAAGATAGGAGTATATAAAAATGAATCCATTGATCCAAAGTTTGACAGAAGGTCAACTTCGTACTGACATCCCATCATTCCGTCCTGGTGACACTGTTCGCGTTCACGCAAAAGTTGTCGAAGGAACTCGCGAACGTATCCAGATCTTTGAAGGTGTAGTTATTTCACGCAAAGGTCAAGGGATCTCAGAAATGTACACAGTTCGTAAAATCTCAAGCGGTATCGGTGTAGAACGTACTTTCCCAATCCACACTCCACGTGTTGATAAGATTGAAGTTGTACGCTACGGTAAAGTCCGCCGTGCTAAACTTTACTACTTGCGTGCTTTGCAAGGTAAAGCTGCACGTATCAAAGAAATCCGTAAATAATTTACAGATTTCACCGAAAAAATCTGTCCTCGTGGCAGATTTTTTAATAAGTCCTCTTAGTTAAATGGATATAACAACTCCCTCCTAAGGAGTCGTTGCTGGTTCGATTCCGGCAGGGGACATTTTAAAGCCTTTAACCATGCGGTTTTAAAGCGTTTCGTCCACATTCTGTCCACATTTGTTTTATCTTTTCGTCGTTGCGTGATTTTTGCTCTTGCAATTGATGAGCGTAAACTTCAAGTGTGATGTTCAGATTTTCATGCCCTAAAACTTGCGATACAGAAATCAAGTCAATATCGTGGGCAATTAAATAGCTAGCGTAAGTGTGCCTTAATGAGTGGACACGTACTTCACGACCAACGATTTTACGCAATGTCTTATTAACTGCATTGTTGGATAGTGAGGGTAGTATTCTACCATCATCGGTTGGTGGCAGTTGGTCAATAAAATTTATAAATTCATCATCAAGCGGTATCTCTCGGATACTGCTTTTTGTTTTTGTGGGCATAAATCCAGTATTGTTCTTGTAGTCCCATGTTTTATTAACTGATAGCATGCCAGTATCTCGTTTGATATCATCCACTGTTAAGCCCAGGCACTCAGCAAAACGGATACCAGTTTTGGCGATGATATAGAGTGCTGCATAAGACGCATACTCTGGATGCTTGCTTGTCTCGTAGATCAATCGCTCGTATTCTTCGACCTCTAGGAATTTCGTTTCAATATCACGCCCTTTGTTCTTTGCGTTTATTTTAGCAAACTTGCAAAAGTTACGCTTGATATATCCTTCATGCACAGCCATTTCAATGCACGCCTTGACATGCACATTAAAACGCTCGACAGTATCTTGAGCATGAGTTTTAGCGTAACTATTCAGCACACGTTGGTACTCAGTGGCAGTAATAGATTTTAGCTTCTTATCGCCGAAAAATAACTCTATCTTGCGCTGACTGTTGATATATGCCTTATAAGTTATTTTTGAAACAGTTGGCTTCTTATAAACCTCGCACCACTGTTTAAAATAATCGTATAGAGTAATATCTTCATCGACATTGACGTTATCTTGTAGCTTAAGTTCCATCTCAGCAGCAGCCTTGATAGCTTCTGATTTAGTCCTGAAACCACCCTTAGTTTTCGGTTTGCGTTTACCAGTAGAATCGTAATAATTTATACGATATTCCCACCCATTTGAGCGTTTACGGTATGATGCCATTTATTTAATCCCCCAAAAATATAGATTTACACAATAACCAAAATTCTAATAAAAGAACCCCTGCACTCATGATTGTCAAAGTTTTAGAGTGTGGGGCTTTTTGTTATTTAAGATTAGCAACAGCGTAGTCAGCTTCTTCTTGAGTGAATTTGTCAAAACTTACCAATTGATCACGTATTGCGTCTGGGGACATGGCTAAAGTGTCTTGATATTGCTTCGCTTTTTCAAGAGCCTGTTTGTTATAGTCAATACCAGCGTTGTCTACAGCGTAGTCAGAAGCCTCTTGAGAGTACTTTTCAAAACTTACTAGTTGAGAACGCAACCCCTCCTTAGACATGGGAACAGTACTAGCGTACTGCTTAGCTTTGCTCACCGCCGTTCTGTACTCTTTAGGCACTTTGCTCTCACTTGATTGCTCGGTTTTAGCCTCTGACGTCTTGCTAGTCTGAGAAGACGTGCTTTTGGTTTGAGAACAAGCAGCAAGAGCAATAATAGAAAGGCTTAGTAAGCCAAAAGACAATAATTTTTTCATAAAATTTCCTACCAGCTTTTAACGTGATTCAGTTTTTGCACGTAGTTTTAAACTTTATAAATATCTACGACCTGTTTATTCAGGTTTCTATTAACTTTAAGTATTCATTTTTTACAAAAGTCTCATCACAAATAGTGGTGAGATTGTATTTTTTCATGAAGTGTATATAGTTAAAATTGTCCAGATTTTCGTTTTTCAACAGTTCATGGATCATATTTCTATTTGCTTGAGCCTCATATTTCTCTCGCAGACGCTCATAGTGTTTAGGGTCGTGTTCTAAGTGCCCTAATTCGTGCAGTAGGACCTTTAAACGTCTTTCGGTTGGTAAATCCCTATTGATGTAGACCACACGGTTAATAGGGTCTAAAAACCCATCTCGTGGCCACTGGCTAGAGCTAAATTCACAAAGAGAAACGCCGAACTGTTCAAGCAATTCACTCTCATTCATAAATTCTCACTTTTCCTTGCTATTCATGTAACCTGCAATAATACCACGGATAGCACGCTTATCATCATCAGTCAATGGTTTTCCGTCGAACATCATGGCATTTTCTATTATTTCATCAATGTCGGTTGAGATAATTTGCTGACCATCATTGTTTTCTGAGTTATCACCAAAGAGAATGTAGTCTGTAGTTGTTCCCAAAGCTTGAGCTAATTTTACAATCTTTGTACCCGTTGGGATACTAGCTCCACTCTCCCATTTTGAAATAGTTGAATCGGATTTATACCCGAGCATTTTTGCTAATTCAAGCTGACTAATACCTTTACTTGCTCGCAAACTTTCGATTCTGCTACCTCTTTGCTTATTCAAATCCATATCTTTCTCCTTGTTTCTTATATCGACATTATATAGTAGACTTTACTAATTTTCAAGTAGATATATAAAAAAAACAAAAAAACTTGAAAAAAAATCAATAAAACTATTGACGTTGAATTTAATTCAAGTTATAATATGTTTGTAAGTTAGTTAGAGAGGAGAAACAAAATGACAGAAGTAGTTCCAAAAATTACAATCAAAGAACTCCGAGCACGTCACAATTTGACGCAGGAGGAGTTTGCTAAAAGCGTTGGTACTACACCTCAAACGGTTAGTGCATGGGAGAAAAATCAACTTTCAATTTCTCCTAAAAATATGGTTGTTATTTGTAATAGATACAACATCCAGTCTTCTGATTTGTATGGTATCTGATATTTTTTTTACAACAAAACTTGAATTTAATTCAACTTAGAAAGGATAATACATGAACGAATTAATTAATATAACTTTAAACGAAAATCAAGAGCCTGTTGTTTCCGGAAGACAGTTGCATAAAGCTCTAGGCGTTAAAACAGCTTATAAAGATTGGTTCCCACGTATGACTGAATATGGTTTTACAGATGGTGAAGACTTTAGCTCATTTTTGAGCAAAAGTACCGGAGGGCGACCAAGTCAAGACCACATCATCAAACTAGACATGGCAAAAGAAATTGCAATGATTCAACGTACCGATAAAGGGAAAGAGGTCCGTCAATACTTCATCCAAGTTGAAAAGGACTTTAATAGTCCAGAGAAAATAATGGCGAGAGCATTGCTTATGGCTGACAAGAAAATCAATAAGCTAGAAGCTCAGATTGAAGCTGACCGACCTAAAGTGCTGTTTGCTGACGCTGTCAGTGCTAGCAAGTCATCTTGTCTAATCGGCGAACTAGCTAAAATCTTGAAACAGAATGGTATTAATATTGGTCAAAACAAGCTATTTCAGTGGCTACGCTCAAACGGATACCTAATTAGCAGACGTGGTGACTCATGGAATCAACCAACACAAAAAAGTATGCAGCTAGGTCTGTTTGAGTTGAAAAAGACAAATATTAACCACGCTGACGGACATACCACGACCAACACAACCACTAAAGTTACTGGCAAAGGTCAGCAGTATTTTATCAATAAATTTCTCAACCAAGAACGCTTAACGTTTTAGAATAGGGGTTGAAAAAGACTATGACTGACCCATTCAAACCATTGGCTGACCGATTCGATAATCTGCTGACAACTGTCATAGCAGACAAAACAAAAGCGTTTGACATAGATCAAACACTTCCACTGATTTTAACTGCTAAACAGTGCCAAGCAATGTTAGGAATCGGTAACTATACCGAATTCCTTCGGATAACCAATTTAGACGGTTTTCCAAAGATTGATAAAGGTCGTGGGAGTCAAGTTAGATATCCACGGGATGCCGTCAGAGATTGGTTCAATAACAATTGGCAAGAGATAGCATAACTAAACACTATAACCGCACCAAGGAGCTAGTGAGGTTAGGATAAGAGAAAGGAATTAAAATGTCAAATATCGAATACAAACAAATACAGACAGTTCTGGGTAATAACTGGCACGTCGTGGTCGACGACGACTGGTTGTTTTATCCATGCAGTGAAGACTTGGAAGAACTCAAAGCATTTGTAGACATCTACAAAAACGAAATTGTTAAAAAAAGATATAGTAATGAGAACTTGGGACTTGGTTTCTATATCTGTGGATATGATGGCGACGCTCAAAATCGTTTAAGCGATAAATTGAAAGATCGCGGTGTCCATGTATTTTAATAAAGAGGAGAAACAAAATGAAAATTTTTAACTGGATTTTTTCAAACAAAAAGCAAAATGAAGAAGTATATGAAATTCCAAAATGGGAATCTTACACAACTAAAGCTGAGCGATTCAACGCTGACCACGGATTGCCATTAGATCAATTAGTGGGATGATTTAAAACACTACTTAGCTGTTTCAATCCGCACCCAGACCTCGGTGTGCGGAGTGCAACTAAATACCCCAAAAATATAAACTTTATTTTCCACACAAACTAAAACCAAAATTACCTTCTTAAAATTGAATATTTACGAAGTACATCGAGGGCTGTGTGCGGATTGAAACTCTAAAAAAAACACGGGTAATGTCCTATGCTTAATAAAACATCTTAAAAGGAGTATACCATAAAATATGGCAAAATTATATGAATTAACGGGTCAATTCCTTGAGATTTATAACATGGAAATTGACGATGAAACGAAACTCAACACACTAGAGTCTATTGACTGGACTACCGACTACGAAAATAAAGTAGAAGGTTATGTCAAAGTCATTAAGTCGCTTGAAGCAGACATTGAAGCTCGCAAAAATGAAAAGAAACGTTTAGACGGATTAAATAAGTCTGATCAATCAAAAATTGACAAACTAAAAACAGAGCTTGCTGTTAGTATGGCTGAAACCGGTCAAACCATAGTCGATACCACTCTATTTAAGGTAGGTTTCAGAAAATCAAAAGCAGTCATCGTGGATGAAACTAAACTTCCTAAAGAATACATGAAAGCTAATTGGAGTCCCGACAAAGAAACAATTAAAGAATTACTCAAGAACGGTGCTACTATTCAAGGTGCTCACATTGAAGAAAGGAGAAACCTTAACATAAGATGAAAATTACCAAAGCAACAGAATTAAAAAATAACGATGCTTGTTATCTTATCTACGGGAATCCAGGATTCGGTAAGACTTCAGCAGTCAAATATATACCTGGAAAAACACTGGTTATCAATATCGATAAATCAGCCAAAGTCTTAAGTGGTTGTAAAAATATTGATGTTGCAGACGTGGACACTCACAAAATTTGGGATGAATGGCTAACAATCGTCAAGGAACTTTTAAAAGGTGCTGGACAACCCTACGACACAATTGTTATCGACAATGTTTCAGAACTATTCCGAGCTTGCTTGTCCAACCTTGGTCGAGAAGGGAACAACAACCGTGTTCCATCACAAGCCGATTATCAGCGGGTTGATTTTACTATCCTTGATAGTTTGAGAGCATTATTGCAATTAAACAAACGGATTGTATTTATTGCATGGGAAACATCAGACCAATGGACAGACGAGGATGGCATGATTTACAACCGTGCTATGCCAGATATTCGCTCAAAAATCTTGAATAACTTCCTTGGACTGACGGACGTGGTTGCTCGACTTGTTAAAAAAACTACTGAAGATGGCGATGAAGTGAGAGGTTTCATCTTGCAACCATCGGCAAGTGTCTACGCCAAAAACCGCTTAGATGAGCGAAAGGGGTGTAAGGTAGATGAGCTTTTCACTACGGGACTACCAGAAGGAACTAATAACTGACATCATAGAATCTATGAAGCGAGGCAATCGCAAGATTATGGTTCAATCGCCCCCTCGAAGTGGGAAAACAGTAGTGATGGCTTACATCGCTAAAAATGCCACTGATAAAAACAAAAAAGTATTGTTCTTTAGTCATCGTAAAGAGATTAATGAGCAAGTTGTAAAAACCTTTGAACGTGGTGAAGTTAATCTTGACAATGTCACCATCGGAACAGTAGGAAGCCTTGTTAAAAAACTAGATAAATTACCTAAATTTGATGTGATATTAGTTGATGAAGCTCATCATATCAAAGCTAAACAATATCAGACTATCTTGAATTATTTCAAAGATTCAACGCAATTATTTTTCACTGGCACACCTATCCGACTAGATGGGGCTGGTTTCCATGATTTAGCTGAAGATTTAGTTGAAGGTAAATCAGTTAGATGGCTACAAGAAAATGGAAATATTTCAGAGTTTAGTTACTACTCAATCAATCTACTAGATTTAGATAAGCTCAAAACTCGTTCGGGTGAATATACTAACCAATCCATAGATAAGGCGTTCGAATCATCGTCTGCTACTTACGGTGACTATATCGACCACTACAAGCGTTTAGCTGAAGGTAAACAAGCCATCGTATATGTTCACAATGTAGAGTATGCTGAACGAGTAGCCAAACGTTTTAACGAGAATGGTTATAGTGCAACTGTCGTCTCAGGTAAAACACCTAAAAAAGAGCGTGCTGAAGCTATGGAACGCTTTAGAAATGGCGATCTAATGATTATGGTAAACGTCAACCTATTCACTGAAGGTATTGACCTGCCAAACGTTGATGTTTGCATAATGTTGAGACCAACTCAATCATTATCACTCTATTTGCAGTTTGCCATGAGGGCGTTAAATCCCAGAGAAGGTAAAAAAGCTATCTTGATTGACCACGTTGGGAATCACAATATTCACGGATTACCAAACGCTTACCGTGAGTGGACATTAGACGGCGTTAAAACTAGCAAGAACAACGGTGAAAAATCAACTGTTAATTGCGAGGATTGTTTCGCAACCTTTTGGCGAGATCAATTAATCGATGGTAACTGTCCTTATTGTGGAGCAGTTATTGTTAAGAAAAAAGAAATCAGAGATATCGAACAAGAAAGCGTTGATATCGAATTACAAGAAATTAACCAAGGGATGGAATTTATTTCAATCCGTGGTGAAATGGTAGAAGTTAACAAAAAAGAAGCGGAAATTTACCGCAAAGTTAAAACCTATAAAAAAAACTACACACTTTGTAAAAACTTAGCGGAACTTAAAGCGTTTCGCCTACTCAATGGCTATCAACCAGGGTGGTTGTGGCACAAACAAAATGAATTAAAGATTTGGAGATAAAAAAACATGGGAATTTTTTCAGTAAATTATGAAGCAGCAGAACAATTCGCAGCAATCGAAGATGGAACTTATGAAGTTTACGTAGCACAAGCTGAACAATCAGCTACACAAAACGGAACAGATTTCTTGGATATCCGTCTTAAAATTCGAGATGACTTCCAACAAAAATTCCGTAATAATCTGATTTTTGACAAAATCTATGTCAATAAAAGTACATTGGAATATCCAATCTGGGTGCTTCAAATGTACTGCAAGGCTGCAAAAGTACCAGAAAATACTGATATTCAAACCATCGAACAATTCTTAGATCTTATCAAAGGTAAATCTATGAAGGTTACGGTAAAAAATGAAACATCAGAATGGAATGGAAAAACTTATGAGAATTTGCGTGTTAAAAAACGTGAACAATCAGAATTGCCACCTTATTCTGCAAAAGTAGAAAAAGCACCTGAAGTATCAGATTTAGATTTGCCATTCTAAGACTATGGTAGGGATGGTAGATTACGCCCTTCATTATCAAAAACTAGGTTTTTCGGTCATCCCAATAGACAAGACAAGTAAACGTGCAGTTGTTAAATTTAAAGATAAAACATTTAGTGAAGAAGAAGTGAAACGTTTGTGGCATGAACACCCAGACGCTAACATTGCACTACGAACTACTGACTTCTTTGTTATCGACATTGATGTTTCAGAAAGTGAAGATGGCTTCCAATCTCTAGAAGATTGGGAGTTGTCTAAATACATTCCGAAAACATTAACGGCTAAAACGCCTTCTGGTGGAAGACATATCTTCTTAAAAAAACCAAAAGGCGTTAACATTAGCCAAGATATTCGAGTTAAACCTGGCATTGATATTAAGGCTAATAATAACAATTACATTCTAGTAGCACCAAGCAATAGCTCAAAAGGAAGATATTCTTGGAATAAGGACACTGATACGATTGCTGAAGCTCCTAAAGAAATAATTGACATTCTAAAATCAGAGCAGAAGCATGAACCTTTAGTTTTTTCGACAAACTACCAACGAAACGAATTTTCGAGTAAAACAGCTAAATTATTCGAGCAAATCGTTTTTGGACTTGGCGACAAAGGTGGACGGAACAATGCACTGGCTAGCTTTATCGGTGGGCTTCTTACTCGTAAAGTAGATATAGATGCAGTCTACTTATTAGCTAAAATTGCAAACCATTACACTCCAGAAAGTTTGCCACAAAGTGAGCTTGACAGAACTTTTGAAAGCATAGTTAGAAAGGAGTTAGATACTAAACATGGAAATACCACCACACATTCAACAGATTAATGAAGAATACAAAGAAAAAACTGTTGAATATCCTATATTATTAAAAAAACCAAATAGTTGGCGAGAGATCCGTCTGGCGTGTAAAAACTATCGAGAAAAGTGGTTAGAAGACGCATCGTGGAAACAAACACAGTATGGGACGAAAGAAAAGAAAGATAAGCCTCCTACCCGCCTAACTGAATTAGCAGTAGCGGAAGGAATGGAAGAAATTCTTTTCATTATCAATCTTCCTAATGATCGTGTCGCTATTTATGATCCAGATAAAGGTTATTACCACAAAGACCCTAGTTTTGCTTATCGTGTCATTCGATTGTTAGAACCCAATTTTAATGAAACAAAGGCTAAAAATGTTCTATTCATGCTTGCATCGACTACCAGAGTTAACCAACGAGAAGATTTTTCTTGTAATTTTGCAGTCGGTGAATTTGAAGAACCTAACCGTTTTATACTTGTTAAAAATGGTATCTACGATAAGAAAGAACGTATCTTAAAACCATTTACGCACGAATTTGTAGCTTTTTCAACAATTGCTACATCTTACAACCAATTCGCAGAATCACCAGTTATTGATGGTTGGGATGTCGATAGTTGGTTGTTAGATCTCATGAGTGGCGACAGTGAGCTTGTAGAATTACTATGGCAAGTCATTTCTGCGAGTCTCAACGGGAACTACTCTTACCGAAAATCAATCTGGTTTGTCGGTGAGGGTAATGATGGTAAGGGAACCGTGCAACAACTCATTACTAATCTTGTCGGGATTAAGAATATCGCTAGTCTGAAGATTAACCAATTCTCAGAGCGTTTTGCATTATCAATGATTGAAGGAAAAACGGTCATTATCGGTGATGATGTCCAAGCTGGCATCTATGTAGATGAATCGTCTAATTTTAATTCAGTCGTTACTGGCGAGCCAGTATTGGTAGAAGAAAAGAACAAACAACCTTATACAGCAGTCTTTAAGAAGACGGTCATTCAATCAACGAATGAGTTACCACGCTTTAAAAATAAAACGAACGGAACATACCGCCGTTTTGTAATCATACCATTCAAAAAATCATTCAATTCAAAGGATGATAATTGGGCAATCAAAGATGACTACATTAACCGCAAGGAAGTTCTAGAGTATGTTTTGAAGAAAGCACTAGAAATGTCATTCACTCGATTTGATGAACCAAAAGCATCTCTTGAAGCCTTGGAAGATTTCAAGGAAAGCAACGACACCGTTAAATCATTCGTGGTTGAATGGTTCGATAAATTCGAATCCACTCGACTACCATCAAGGTTTTTGTGGTGGTTGTATCAAGAATGGTGCAAGGAAGAAGGCGTTACTAAATTGACAAAACGCAAGTTTGAAAATCAATTGGCTAAAGCAGTACCTTCTGAATGGGTTAAGAAACGGGCTATACCGGGACGGTATTTTATTCCTTCAGTTGATGTTCCGAAACATTACTACACATTCTCTTGGTCTGATGAAGAACGTGATGCAACGACTGTATGTTATGAAAAAAATACCGTTACCGTTTAGATTACCGTTTAAAATGACATACGGTAACCCTCACAAACCCTTTAACCATACAGTTTTACAGTATTATATTACCTTATTACTTTATTTATATATTGAAATAATAAATAAATAAATAAATAAACTTAATAGAAGTGAGGACAAAATGGAAAAGACAGAATATCCCAATTTGAACGGTTATTATATTAACTTTCAACTTCTTACACAGAAATT
>OLQG01000757.1_pt1 | contig 23920 bp, 24 predicted proteins | sample 1672221 | NCBI WGS metagenome assembly OLQG01 (sample SAMEA3136660, study PRJEB25190) | human gut metagenome | biome: human gut; feature: human-associated habitat; material: faeces | place: Austria | collected 2013
CCCCTTTCCGCACAGTAGCTACCCACGCAGCAGCTATTTGTTGCGTTTTCAGAAAAGAATTTAAAAAAATTTTTTAAACAGCAAAAAAGCACAAGAGCATAAAAGAAATGCTGTTCTTGTGCTTTTGCGATTGTTCCTACGATGTAATGTGAAAAACCACATTCAAGGGTGCTTTGTACCGCTGTGAAAGTTAGGATTTTTTTGACAATAACGGATATGTCGAAGATTGTCGATTATATAGGTCTTTCAATGCGGCTACCTCCCAGAGCCGCTAAACCAAAACCTATATGCTGTTTTTTGATGGAAAAAGAAAAAGGCGGCTTTTAAACCGCCATTGAAGTAAAGATATTTTTTGACACGCAAAAATGCTACTGTTAATAACGGTTTTTTTTATTTACCGCTAGGCAGTACCTTTTTGGTTTTATACGCATAATAGGAACTTACAAACCATACTATACGTTTTTCTATACCTGTTAGAAAATCAACAGGAACAGTAAAATATAGTGAGGTGATTACATATGCGTAAAAAAGAAGATAAATATGATTTTAGAGCTTTTGGTCTTGCAATCAAAGAAGCTCGTAAAAAGCAAAAATTAACTCGTGAGCAAGTGGGAGCAATGATTGAGATTGACCCACGCTATTTAACAAATATCGAAAACAAAGGGCAGCACCCAAGTTTACAGGTGTTCTATGACCTTGTATCATTACTTAATGTTTCCGTTGATGAATTTTTCCTGCCTGCGTCTGATCTGGATAAAAGCACCAGAAGACGACAGTTGGAAAAACAACTTGACAGCCTTTCCGATAAAGATTTAATTATAATGGAAAGTGTTGCTGATGGAATTATCAAATCTAAGGAAGTGGAGGACGAGTAATCCTCCACTTTTTAGCTTTTAAATAAAATAAGCCGATAATCCAAGAAATCTCATTCATTCTCGGTATTATCGGCTCTGCGTCTTAGCGTCTGGCTCTTTTACAATGGTAACTATTTGATTCTTTACATTGATTAGACTTTCTTTCCTGCATTTAGGACAATATAACGGAAAGTTTATCAATTTTGTATCTTTTCTTATCTTTGTTCGTGTTTTATTTCCACAAACAGGACACAGTACCCATTGCTGACTTATCATAATTACCTCCTTATTTTATTCCGTTTTTTCAGATAGAAATTTTTGTTTTGTTAATGTTAATTCTTTGTGTAAGTGTAATGCCATAAATATTGTGATAATTGCAGAAAGTAAGTCTGCAATCGGTTGTACATAGAGAATACCATTTATATCCCAAAATGCAGGAAGTATCAAGATAACTGGTACAAAACAGATACCTTGTCGGCAAGCTCCCAGAATAAATCCTGCCAATCCTTTTCCTAGTGCAAGGAATAATGAGGAATATACGGTATAAAATCCAAACAACATGAATGAAATACCGTTTATTCGTAATGACTGTGTTCCTACACGAATCATTTCTAAATCATCCTTTGTAAATTGTGATATGATTCCCTTTGAAAATATCGTCAATACCAATCCGTAAATCACACAAAATATAGTAGACCATATAATTGATGTTTTGATTGCCTCATGTAATCGGTCAAACTTTTTTGCACCATAGCTATATCCAGCAATCGGTTGGAAACCTTTAATGAATCCAAATATCATCAAACTTCCCATAGAAACAACTCTTGTCATAGCACCCATACCAGCAATAACTGAATCCCCGTATGGTCTTGCCTGTGTATTGACAAGTGAGATAGAAAGACTTGTTAATATCTGAAATACCAACGTAGGTATACCAATCTTAAATATTTCTGACATAATCTCTTTTGTAAATGTACAATTCTTAATCTTAAAATGATAAATACTCTTTTTTCTAAGAACAAATGTTAAGTAGACTAGAGTAGAAACAATCTGTGAAATTGCGGTTGCGATTGCTGCACCAGCAACCCCCATATCTAATACATAAATGAAAACTGGGTCTAAACCAATGTTCAGTATTGCACCTGCCATCAATGCAAGCATCGTTGTTTTTGCAGCACCCTCACTTGTTACAATATTATTCATTGTGACATTGAATACATTAAATATGCACGAAACAATGTAAATGCTGGCATAAGTAACAGCATAAGGCATGATACTTTCTGTTGCTCCCAAAAGTTTTAAAATGGGTTGAAGAAAAATCATGGAAAGGATAATCATAATCGCACCTACTGTAATACTGCTGTATAAAGCGGTACTTGCGACTTTGTCTGCTTTTTCTTTATCCCCATTTCCTAATAATCTGGAAAGATAAGACGCAGCACCATTTCCGAATAATAACCCAAGACCGACAACAACCTGACCGAGAGGATATACCACAGAAATTGCTCCCATCTGACTTGTACCCAATCCCCCAACAAAATATGCGTCTACCAAGTTGTAGATGGCATTTACCATCATACCAAGCATGGTAGGGATTCCCATTGCTATAAGAGCTTTGGGGATTGGAGCATTACCTAAAAGCTCCATCTTATTGTTTTTACTGCTCATGTTAAAATCTCCTTTCTCTTGACATGAAGTGTAAAATATAATACTATAATTTATAGTAATCGCAGCTGCGATATTCATACTACTATAATTTATAGTAGTTGTCAAGAAGAAACGGAGGACTATTTCATGGCAACGATTGATTTAATTGTTTTAGGTATTCTGAAAAAAGAATCGTTAAGTGCATACGATATTCAAAAACTGGTTGAATACCGTAATATCTCTAAATGGGTAAAAATCAGCACACCTTCAATATACAAAAAAGTAATACAGCTAGAAGAAAAAGGATATATTACCAGCACAACCATCAAAGAGGGAAAAATGCCAGAAAAGGCAGTCTATACATTGACTGATTCTGGACACCATCAGTTCGAAAAGTTGATGATGGAAATTTCCTGTAAGCCGATTAACATTTTTTTGGATTTCAATGCGGTAATTGTCAATATTGACAGTTTATCCAAAGATACTCAAAAATTGTGTCTTGCTAATATTGAAAGTAATGTCCAAACGCTAAAATCATATCTTGAGGAAAACATGAATCTCAAAAAAGATGTTCCTGAAATTCCAGAAACAGGTATAGCAGTTTTGGAACAACAATATATTCTCACACAGGCAATCGAAACATGGATTAAGTCAATGAAAGAATATTTTAACTTGTAGTATACTCCATCAAATAAAGGTCAAGTATTTTTATGACCTTGTATCATTACTTAATATTTCCGTTGATAAATTTTTCCTGCCTGCGTCTGATCTGGATAAAAGCACCAGAAGACGACAGTTGGAAAACAGCTTGATAATCTTTCCGATAAGGATTTAGTTATCGTGGAAAGCGTTGCTGATGGTATCCTAAAATCTAAGAAAGTGGAGGATTGATTTTCCTCGACTTTCTTAGCAAACATTACTTTATTGATATTGTTCCACTGTCACTCATAACTGATAAAGAACATTTTCCTTTACCAATACTTCCCTGTTTACAACCTGCGGTATCAGTAGTAGATTTAGCATTTTGAAGCTGCATTGTAACATCATCTGAACCGCTAGATACGTTATAAGATAAATTATCTGGTTGTGTCCTATGCGATATTGTTATATCGCCAGAACCTGTTTCTATAAATAGAGAAGTATAATCACTTATACCGCTTATATTTACTTCTCCAGTGTCAGTTAAAATTGCAGTTTCGTTGGTAAAATTCTTTTTAATGGTAACATATGCAGATTCTGTTTGAATATCACAATCAGAGCAAGAACCGCCTGTAATTTTAATATCACCCGAATTTGAACCTATTTTAGCATTTTCTATAACCAAATCTGACATAGACACATAACCAGAATCATTTTCCATAGTAAAATCAAAAAGGTTGATAGCTTCAATTTCCATATCGCCAGAACCATTGTTAATATCCAATGATAACACTGTGTCTTTCGGAATATAAAGAGTAATTTTGCCAGCTTTTCCAAAGGAAAATTGTGTTGCAATATTTTTAGAGGAAGTTGTATCCTGTTGTATAACTAATTGACTTTCAGTTTGTAATATCTGTATATTACTAACCCCATCTTCAATTTTTCCATCATAACTAACGTGGATTTTATCATCGCTAGAAGCCAATATTTTTAAATCCCATGAAGAATTATTTATAGCTATTTCAGAAATATCATTTGTAGAAAATTCTTTTTCAGAATCAACTTTTTGTCCATTTTCACAACCTGTCATACAGAAACTTAGTCCTAAGACCATCATTAACAATAATTTTTTTATACTCATACGCACCCTCTATAATAACTATAATAAATCTTTACATTCTGCATTATATACCGACAAAACAGCAAAGCCTAAAGATATAATAGTTAAGATAATAGGGAATATTGCGTTATCTGCTAATGTGAAGTTACCAACATTTGCTTGAGTGAGGAAAATCAACAAAAATGATGTAATAATAGTTGCCTTTGAGGATTTCATTGCCATTCCCACAAACAAAGCGATAAAACTCATACTCACAATTACTACTGATTTAAGTATCAGTTGAATATAGAATGATAAACTGCCAATATCAAAATCAATGGCAAAAGACGATTGCATGAATTTAGCTCCGATAAATACACACATATAGATAGCTAATTTTGTTAATATCAAAGCAACAAAATTAAATGACCATACAGCCAGCATTTGAGAAGCTAATATTTTTTGTCGTTTAATGGGATAAGAAAACATTAAATTCATAGTCTTATTTTTGTAGGCACTTACAATAAATGACGCTAACATCACACTGGTAAAAATAAGAAATGTCATGCTTGTAAACAATTCTATAGGTGAGGAAATTGTATTTGTTCCCGGAGCAGCATCCAGTGTTCCGTCTGGGTCATTCGCAATACCTAAAAATGCCAGTGCAAAAACAAATAAGCAAAGCAGAGCAGCAATAATAATCGCATTACGGATATATTTTCCAATGTTGTTTTTCTTCCATTCAAGTTTGATTAACTTTAACATTATTTTCCCACCTCCGCTGTCATTTTTAAGAAATAATCTTCCAATGTTTCTGTGTGCTTATTGATAGAGATTATCTCTACATCATTCAACATCAGCTCTTTTGAAATTTCTTGTGTAGTAACATTTACCTCATATATGCGGATTTTTGAATATTCTGGTGTATAACGTGCCTTTGTTGCCACATCAAACTCTTTCTTTATCTTCATTATGTGACGGTCTAATTCGTTAAGGTAGATATTCGCAAGAATAGGCGAAATGATACCACCTTGAGGGCAACCGCTATATGTTTCGTGGTATTTCCAATCTTCCATATAACCTGCCTTTAAGAATAAACGAATGAGCTTCAGAAAACGTGCGTCTTTAATTTTCTGATTGACAATTTCCACAAGTACCGCATGATTGATGTTATCAAAACACCCTTTTATGTCGCCCTCTATAAACCAGCGTGCTCCTGTAAATTCTTTTTTTATTTGAGCAAGAGCAGTATGACAACTTCTTACTGGTCGGAAACCGTGAGAGTAGTCTGAGAAAATAGGCTCATAGATTGCTTCTAATATCATGCGTATTGCTTCCTGTATCAGCTTATCAGTAAAGACAGGCAGTCCTAAGGGACGCATTTTGCCATTTGATTTTTTGATGTATGTACGTCTTACTGGTTTTGGTTGATACATTTCATTTTTTAAGGCTTCAATGATATTTTCAATATATATTTCACTAAAACCGTCCGCTGTGTCGTCTGTTACACCCTTTGTTCCTGCTCCTTTGTTGGAGTAGAGGTGTTGATATGCAACATAGTATATATCTGGACGGAGTAAATACCGATAGAGCCTTGTAAATACTTCATCATGGTTCTTTTTTGAATTTTCCTGTAATTTGGTTAAAATCTCCATTGTTGGTTTCATTTGAGGTTTTCCTCCCTAATCAATTTCTAATTTTAATTCGCTAAGACTGCTTTCCTTCGCCATGTGAACGGTTTTCCCGTATCCGATTTTACGGCTTTCCCTGTCTTTTCAGGGTTCTCAGACTACTATGAAAGCTCCGTTACCTTGCCAGATTTTCAGCGTCATCTCACTTAGCATAGCCTTGTGATTTATCACTACAAGAGCATTACGCATAGCCATTGTAGGCATTCTGGTTTAGGTAATCTCCAGTTGACGAAAGTAGTGGGCTAGTGTGAATTGTCGGATATGCTTTCGTTCCGTTACTACTGGTTCTCCAGCGTACCGTATGAGTTAATTGATAACCCACTGAAAGGCATTTATTTTCAGCGTTACTCATACCACAGGTTTCAGACAAGTTTCCTGTGTCCACACGTAACAGAGGTTTGGAACTCACATTCAACAAATCTAGTTTTATCCTCATATTCACTTAACCTTGCAGTTCAGTCGTGCTCTATTGTCTTTGAACAACTTTCTGCTTTCCTGCCGTGCTATTTTCCCGTACAGCTTTCGCCTTTCGGTTAGGCAGGTGGTTTCCCTTGTTATCTTACGGGGTAGTGCCTTTTTTTCTGTCCCCCTTTCTTTAATCTACTTCTATCTTTCGTCCCTCTGGACGCACGATTCCCACATGAGTAACATACGTTCCAGCGTTATAAGTCGAGTGGAAGAATACCAAATCACCAGCCTTTGCCTGTGATAATGGTATGTGCTGTGTAGCGTCATACTGTGCCTGTGCGGTACGAGGTAAACTGATACCAGCCTTTCCATAGCACCAAGAGGTAAGACCAGAACAATCAAAGCTGGTGTTTGGATTGCTGCCGCCATAGACGTACTTCCAGCCTTGATATTTTAAGGCTTCATTGAAGATTGCCTGCACCGTAGCGTCACTAAAGTTTGGAACGGCTAAATACTGATTTACCAGACGCACATAGAACATATTTCCGTACTTGTAACGCCAGCCGCCATTTTCCTTAATGGAAATCTCATTTTTATAGGTGACTTTCACACCGCCCGATTTATCCTTTGCGAAACTGACAGCCAGCTCAAAGGTGTATTTTTTTCCGTGATTCGCTACATAATCAATAAAGCCGCCACCATAGTTGTAGGCTTGTACCACCGTGTTGATGTCACAGCCTTTTGCTTCTGCGGATTTCAAAAGCTCCGAAAAGTATTTACACCCCTGTTTGATGGATTCCTCTGTGGAAAGGGAATTAAGCGGCAGACCAAGTGATTCACTGGCTTGCATAACGTCTGTCGTACCTGTGCCGCCAGATTCCACCTGCATAATCGCAAGCAGATAATTCACATAGTCCAGGGTTCCGTATTCTTTCGCATATTTTTCTACCGTTGGCTGATGTTTCAGCACTTCCTCTGACAGATTCAGTCTAGAAAAATCATAGTGGGAAGTGCTGCTTTCTTCATCATCTGCGGTCACGATAAACAGAAACAAAAGCAGACAGATAATCACCGTGAAAATCCCACCGAACACAGCGAAGTGTCTTAGCTTCATTTCTTACCGCCTTTCCTGCTGGACGTTTTATTTGTAGTCTTTTTATTTACGGTCTTTGTCTGTTTCTGACGCTGTACAGTCTGACGTGTCGTATCGGTTGCAGTTCCCGAATGTCGGATAGCTGCTGGTGAAGCCTGTTTGACAGTTGAAGAAGATTCTCTGACAATCTGTGTCCTTACATTATCCTGCTGTTTTGTCACAGGTTCTTTTGATTTCACGGACGATTGTTCCCTTGTAACGGTTACAGGTCGCTCTTTGTTGTGCTGTTCTCCTTTAGAAGCTGCCGCCTGTGGAGCTGCTTTTGCAGATACAGGCGTTGTCACTGGTCGCTCATGCAATGGGGCAGTTCCTTTCGCTGTACCAGCTTTTGTCGCTGATCCATTGTCCTGTCGCTCCTTATCCTGTTCCACAGATTTCTTATCAACCAGTGGTCTTTGTTTATCCTGTTTCTCTGATGGCTGCTGTTTTGATACCGTTTTTGTATCAACGATACCACGTTTAGAATCCGATACCTCTTGTGTCTGGCTCGTAGAGCTGCTATGTACTGCCGAGTGTGAAGAATCTTTTTTCTGATTGTCGGGCAGAGCAGGCGATTTCTTGCTACTTCCACTATGGGAAGATGGCGTATTATTCGGTCTGGTATGACCGCTGCCTGCTGATTTTGTATTATCCGTTTTTTTCGTGGCAGTAGCAGCCGCAGCACCAGCGACACCGCCAGCAGCACCAGACGCAACCGTTCTTCCGATTTTACGCTCCAAGCGTCTTGCCCTGCGGTTAAGGAACATATAAGGTCGTCGCATGATTCGTCTGCTGACCTGCTGTGTATCGGAAGATTGCAGACTGAACATTGCCATTAAATCACCTAATTTAAAATAGATTCCTGCAAAGGTGACTATCTGTAAAAAGGCAATCATAAAGAATGGATAGCCAGAAGAAATCGAGTAGAACATAGTGGATATGCTGAAAGCTGTCGTGATAATCAGCGTAATACCAGCTCTTAACATAATCGTATTGAATAGCTTTGTAAGTGCCTTTTTCGCCATGCCCTCATAGGTTGGAATCATGGATAAAATAAAGCTAATCGGCAGGAACATAGCGTAAATGATGAATAGCACCTGTGAGAAAATCATCATACCTGTAAGCAGGAATACAAAGATAGAGATTCCGATATTGAAGATAAACAGAAACACCACCGTACCAAGTCTGCTCATGGTCTTTGTGACACTTAAATTCGCATTATCCCTGTCCTTAATTTCATCAACAACTACGTCCTCTCTGTCGTCTGTGTCTGGACTTGCTGATAACAGGCTTTCCACACGGTCAGAACCCAGTGTTTCTATATCGGATTCCCCATACTGCAAGAGTAGCCACGGTTGTTTCACCTGTATGGAAAACAGGCTGTCCCTTATCAAATCCACGCTGTCTTTTCCTTTGCTGTTGGAATCGGGCAGCACAATCTTTGTGCCAAGCGATAACGCTGAACTGCTTATATCAGCGGAAAAGTCATTGATTTTGCTGATATAGTTTGGAGCGTAGGAAATAAAGGACGCTGATAAAATAAACACCACAAGGAAGTTGACAACTGCATGAACCGCCTTTGTGGTTTCCCTTTTGATAAGTCCTGTGTAGGCAACATAGATACCCATTACCAGAATAAGGATAAGCAGGAATCCTACATAAAATCCCTCACTGGAAAAGCCGCTGGAAGTGACACCAGCAAGCGTCTGAATGTTTTTTCCGATAGAACTTGCGGTATCCGAGATAAAGTCCAGCTTGTAGGCTTCCTGTACCACATATCCCGTCGCATTGGAAATGTATAAGCTCACCGTCCAGACAAAGTTTGTGATAGCATATAGTCCGTACTGAATACTTTTGCCGATACCGTCCAGCCAGTTCCACGGCAGCCAATCCCAGCTTGAATCCACATAGAAGTCCAACTGATAGTTTTCCAATGGATATTTTGAATAGGCGTTAGCGTCGCTTACCGTATTATCTACCAGACCAGCCGCATGAGCTACCGTACCTGTGATGGACAGAAATACCAGCACACCCAAAATCACTGAAAGCGTGATAAGCAGACAGCGGACTATCTTTTTCTTATCCATAGGCTTCACCTCGATTCTTCCGTTTGCACTGGCGGTCTGGTATCAAAGGCATGGAACAGGTCAGCGAATACAGGGTGAATCTGGATAACGCCCACACGCCCGTATAAATCTTGAAACAGGCATTGTCCGTTTTCCAAATCTCTAAGTCGTTTCTGGTTGCCCTCGTCCTCTTTATCCACACCGAAAAATTCAAGGGTGTTCTTGATTTCCTTTATATCTGTGCTTCTAAAGGCAAATTTCAGACCGATATTGTTCTTCATTTTCTCGTCGTCCACATCACCAGAGTTTTGTGTGACAAAGTAAACAGCGGCGTTCATGGAACGACCAGCACGAATCAATTTATTTGAGAGTGCTTTTCCCTGTGCCACCTGTAAGAACGTCCACGCTTCGTCCAAATCCACCATCTTGAAAATACTTCTGTCCGAATGGATAAAGTCTAAGGCAAAGGTACTGATAACGATAAGCATTGCCACCGACAATAATTCCATAGTGGTGTATTCTTCAAACTTTGTGTCCTTGTCTGGCAGTACAAGGTCTGCTACCTGTATGATATTAAGCTGTCGGTCTAAACTGATGGATTGCTTCGCATCACCGTCCGAGAACAGTAGATGTGCAAAGTCATAGTCCGTCATGCTTTCGATATGGTCTGCGATATTTTCTGCCACTGATGAACCGTCTTTCCTTAATTCATCAATGACACGGAGTAGTCCACGCTGCTTACTCTGGGTGACAGAACGGATTGCACGACGCAGGATAGGAAACTTCTCACCATCACGACTGCTGATACCAGTTAAAAAAGTGAGTATGTCGATAGCCAGACTTTCAGCGTCCTTTGTACGCTTCATAATCACATACGGGTCAAGAAGTCCTTTGTTCCTGTTCTCACTGGTGAGATTCACGATTTTGATTTCATGTGCAATATCGGGTAGTGTTTCCTGCCAGTTGCCACGCTCTGATTTCGGGTCTACAATGACAGCTTTTCCGCCAAACAGTACCGCATAATAGATGATAAGGTTGTTACAGAATGACTTGCCGCCACCGAGCGAACCAAGAAAGGCGGCAGCCAACGCATTAGTCACGGAACCCTTAACACCCTGTGCCGCAAGGCTAGGCTTTAGATATACATTCTTTCCTGTGTCAAGGTTATAACCGATATAGATACCGTCCGTTTCCCCAAGCTGCTGTGTCGCACCGAACCCAAGACCAGCGAGAAAGTCAGAAGTGACATACTGGATATAATCGTTGATGTAACGCTTGCTTGCTGGAATAAATTCACCGTGAAGTCCTAACATATCACCAAATGGACGAACCAGCTTCACGTTCAAATCGTCGTAGAAGTCCTTGACTTCATCACAGCGTCGCTTCAATTCGTCCAATGAATCAGCCGCCACACGGATAACGTAAGACAGCTTATACATGGATTCCTTTGACTGGTCGAGATTCATTTCCAGCTCATTCACCGAATCCAGAGCTTCAATGACATTGTTTCCCGTTTCGTTGTTGGATTCCCAAGCGTGGTTATCCAAGTCTTTCAATTCTTTCTTTTTATTCCTTACCGTAGTCAGAGCTTTTTTGTTGGTGACGATTTCCACATTCATAGAAGTGGAAACAGGAAATGTGAATTGCTGCTGTTGATAGTAGAAGATTTCCGAAGATGGAAAGTCCAGCTCCCCCACGATATTGTTAATCGTGAAGTAGGCAACATACGTTGTCTGATCTTCACGCTCTATCTTTAGGTATCGCTGGTTTTCTTCTATCATGCAGCGAGTAGGACGGATAAGGTCATATCGCTTCACCAGCGTTTCACGCTTTAGCTTCTTGACGGGTAAATCGTAACGGTAATCACTGTACGCAATGCCCGTATTCCCGTAGATGTTTTCCAAGAGATACCCGAAGTCGTTCTTATTAAGCCTGCGGAACTGAAAGCGGCGTGAGATTTTACTTTCCAAGAGCTTTTCCATCTTCATAAAACGGTTGATTTCATCATTACTCATAGAAACAAAGTCACCCATGAGCTTGTGATTGACTTCATAGATAAAATCGGTAAAGGTCATAGCTGCTGATTTCTTCATGCTCTTTAGGTTGATTTCTTCCTCATTGACTAATAGCTTGAATCCAAGAAAAAAGCGGTAGTCAATCTGATTTTCCCCAATCATCTCAATTAACGCTTCGGTCTGTTCGTCTACCTTTTTACAGGCGATTTCTTTTAACCTGCCTGTGATTCCTTTTTTGGAACGCTCCTGCATGGCACGCAGACTGTCCTCTGTGGCAATCTGCAAGGCATGGATTTTTCCGTCACGGTTCTGTGCGATAAGCTGACGGAAGTTGTCATGTACCATGTATTTTTCCTCTGGTGACAGGAACGAATAATTGTAGGGTGTCAGCTCATAGTAGGCGAAACATTCACCGTCATGGTTGAACACCAGATTGTTTTCTATATATTTAATCGGGAACATACATCACACTCCTAACTGCTGTAATAACGGGATTGAATTTTTTATGTTTCAGCTTGATGGCTTTTCCTGCATAGGTCACTTTGGGACGCAGGGCAAAGGTGACAGCCGATTTCAAGAATCCGAAAGGCTTCTTTCCGTCAAAGGTCTTTTGCGATACGAACCAAGTAAACGCCACAGGGATTCCAAAGTATTTGAGGAACGCCCCGTCAATCATGTTAAAGGGCGGCAGCTCCCCAAAGAGAATCACCACAAACAGCGACACCACAAACCAAGCCATCTGACTGAACGTGAGAGGAAACGGGAGCTGAAAGTCGTTGATTGCATAAATGACTTTCTCCACGCTCCATATGCTTGTATAGCTTTTGATTTTCTTCAATTTTCACAGCTCCTTTCTTTTCTAAAATGGAAACAGCAGCCTATATTTCAAGGCTGCTGCATAAAAAATACCAGTGTCATTTCACTGGTTGATGATAAAATATTCAGTTGTAATTGTCAGTACGGACATTCGAACACGCCATGATTGGTGACGACAAAACGCCCCTCTAAATCAAGGTCACGCCCGTAGGCTTCATAATCTATATAGTTTCTTATCCTGTCTGGTATCTCGCCCAGACTTTGACATTCATCTATGAAGTAATAGGCAACGTCCGTCATATCGTCACAATCGGGATAATGGATAATATCGTCTGCGTGTTCGCACAATTCTTCCAAACTGCTGTAATAGCAGAGCAGCTCTGAAAGTTCGTCCTGTATATCCTCTGGTAAGTCCTCCACCATTTCACAAAGGCGGTTGACTTCCTCAATCGGTGTGTATTCGTCAATCTCAAAGGGCAGCTCGTAATCGTGGATAGCGTATTCTTCGTATCGCTCATTCAAGCCGATACGTTCTGCCATCTCGTCATAATCCACAGGCGGCGTGAACCACGCACCCACAAGCTCACCCTCGTTGTATTTTCCAAGATTGGCGATATAAACTCGCATTTCTTCTATATCACATCACCCCTTTACTGATAACGGAATACGCCGCTTGCTGTGAAAAGGTATCTGTCGTCCATTTCCAGCTCATTTCCGTAAGAATGATAGTCGATATGTTTTAACAGTTCGTGGGGAATCTCACCGAAAACGGATTCCTCACGGATAAGGTATTCTGCCAGTGCCGCACCGTCCCCCACATCATAGTAACGTATCTCGTCCTTGTGGTCGATAAATTCATCAAAGCTGGCAAACCATTTCTGCTGAATGGCTTTCATTTCATTGCCGATAGGCGTACCCTCCATTTCAAGAACCATGCGGCAGTTGGCGTTGATTTCCCAAAGCGGCATATCGCTGTGTACATCAAAGGGCAGCTCATAGTCTGCAATCTCAATCTGTTCTTCATGTTCCACACCGAGTTTTTCTTTGACTTCCTCAAAGTCCACAGGGCAGCTAAACCAGTCACCAGAGTAACCGTCGTCCTCGTCATGGTAAGGTTTTGTATTGTTTAAAAGGTAGATTCGCATTTCCTGCAAGGCTTATCACTTCCTTTCCTCATTTCCAGTATTCCCATTATAACAGCATAATCTACACCGAACACATAATGAGAGAATTTTTCTAACTGTTCTTTCGGATATGTAAGCGGTAGCTGTCGTTTGATTTCTTCCCACACCTCACGTTTACGGTAGGGTAGGTCAGAAACATGGCAGCCGATACAGTCTTTCATATCCTCAAAAATATCTGTTTTCATGTTGTCCTCCAATCTTAAAAATTTGCATGAAAAAAGCAGTAAATCTTAACGGTTTACTGCTTTTTGAATATTTATTTTTTTACTTTACTTAAAAGGGTTGATAATGCAAAAGTGTTCTCAATAATGTGATGTATTTGTCGGACATTATCACATTGTGTATAAGATTCTTCTAATCTTTGCTTTGTTGCTTCATCTAAATGATAGTTGAAGTTTTTTTCATATTTTTCAAATGCTAACTGTCCAATTCTTATTTTTGATTCAACACTTAAATCGTCAAAATGAATAATCTTATCAAAACGATTATAAATAGCACTACCTAAATTTTCTTCAATATCTTTTAAATCCGTATAATTTGAAGTACATATTATAATGGATTTTTTTAATGTTAGATTATAGTTCTGGTCTTCATAAATTCCTTCATCAAAAAGTTGATAAAAGGCACTATGGAAAGACGGATGTGCTTTATCAAATTCGTCAAGCAGCAAAACATTAGACTTTCTATCTAACAAGTCTTTTGCAAAACTTTTTTCGTAATGCGCACCCCCAAATAAATATGTGGCAAATTGATTATTCTGATACATCGAAAATTGTTTCCTAAATATCGGTTCACCAATAATTTTAGCTAAATATTTTGCTGTTTCTGTCTTTCCAATTCCAGATTTGCCATAAAACAATAAAACTACAGGTTTTTGTCTATATCTTAAAGTAAGAGGAAAAAGAGCTTGCAATAATTCAAGTTTGACATCTTCCTGCCCTATAATTTTATTATCATAATCTTTGTTTATTTTAAGCAAATGAGAAGTCGTTAGCTGCTTATATTTTTGATATTTCACTTCTGTTTTAGGATATAACCTGATAATTTGTTCGCTTATTTGAATTGGTGGATTCTGAATATACAAATTTTCCACATCAAATTTAGCAAGAAAGTTAATAAAATTTGTAATGACATGTTCTCGAACACCGGCATATTCATCTGAACTGATGACAAAGTTTTTTACAAATATTTTTTCTTCCTTTTCTTCTTTTGGATATTCACCACTTTGATTAGGTATAACTAATTTCATGGTTTTTCCATCTTTATCAGATTCATAAACTAAATCCGTTAAATTTCTATATTCTTTAGGGATAATTCGATTGAATTTCTCTTTAGAACCATAGTATATGATTACTCTATTCAATACTCATCACCCCTGCCAATACAATATCATATACATCTAAAAATCTTGTTGAAAATTTACCCTTTTCTCCAGTTACGATTTCTTTAACATTAGGTGTATTAGTTGATGGTCTTATCTCAAATTCTTTTTCCAAAGATAATTGTTCTTTTGTGCATTGTCCTACTTTAACACCAAAATATGATAAATTCATTTTTGATAAATCAGCCAGACTATAATCATTCTTAAATGCATTTATATTAAATCTCAAAACACAAGATGGGTCTTTTTCACCATTTAAAAGCATTTGATAATACCCACGCTCGCCAAGAAGGGCATTGTTAAGTCCTTCAAGGTCTATTGGAATTTGTTCTTTAGGTACAATATTAAGATATGAACTATACATTCTATACATGGAAATGGAATTCTCTGGAGCATAAACACCATCATTATGAAATTGACGAATATTTTTATCTTTACTTGCTATTGAAATATAATCAGTTAAAAGAGTATTTGTGACGGTGCTTTTGATTAGTTTGCTAGTATTTGTATCAATGTTTGCATTGGCATTTCCAGATATAGAAGCCTTAATAAATGAAAATAAATTAAAGCCCCCTTTAGCTTGCACATCAATTTCAGCAATAATTTTTGCTAATCTTTCTTTATTTTCTGTAGTTGTCCAATCGATTTGTCCACCATTCTGTATAGTAATATAATCCGTTGCTGCTGTTTCATCAAAATAAACTACTTTCACCATCTTCGGACTATTTGTGCTTTTTGCCATTAGTATTCTCCTCTCAAAATATTTGTAAGATTGTACTAATGGCATTATATCATTTAATTTAATATTTTACAAAAGAGTTTCATCGAAACTACGCCCCAATAATCTTATTGAATAACTGTAACAGTACGTCTTTTACGCCGGAAGCGTTGAATACTAAGCCGACAGCGATTAAGGCAATCACCAGAAAGCCGATAAGTTTGGAAAACTCACGCTTGAAACCGAGGTATACCCCGATAACAGCGATTGCCATAAGCACCAAGCTCTGTGCGTTGGATAAAAACCAGTTGTATAAGTTCTGTCCGAAATTCATTATCTCTTTCTCCTTTCCATCATTTCAATTTCTCTGTCTGCGGCTTTTGCAGACTGCATAAGACACATAGTCACTACTCCGAATCCTGCCCCAAGCGAGAACAGGAAGAAGTCAAATAAGATATGCTTCATGTTGTCATTCCTCCTTACTGATGATTTCCTCTGTGGAAGTCGTCTGTTGTTCAATCAGTTTCCTATGACGCTCGGTGAGCTTCGCATGGTTTAAAATATCTTTGAGATAGCTTGTACCGTTGGTACTGTCTATCTGCTGTAAAACTTTCCATGTGGGAGCTACCTGTCTGCTTATCCAGTTCAGTGTCCTTGTGAGCGTGTACGGTTCTGGTTTGGTCGTCAGTTTCAAACGCCCACGATCAGAACCGATAAAGTACGCCCATTTCTCATTGGTTTTCCATTCGCTACGTCGTTTCTCCACCTCCTTGTCAGCGAATCGCATATAGCGGTTGATAATATCAAAAGCGGTACGCTCTGCGTCATGGTAGGTCAGCAGGTCACGCACCGCATAATAGGCTCGCTCATTCTTTAGCCTTATTTCAAAACGGTTCTTGATTTTCGTATCTTCAATAGGAATATCGTATTTGACATACTGTTCATAGTCCTTTTCGTAGATACAGAAATAGATTTCTGATTTGAGCGAACCGATATACAATGTATTTCCCATACCGTATTTATCCTGTTCCTGACTTCTAACAAGTTCACCAGAACGGTAAGACTTGAAACTGCGGAATACGGAAATACATTCTTCATGGTTGCATTTCTCTGTCAACTCTGGAATATCCAAGATTCCTGTCATATCGTTGATGGCGAGGTCAAGACGTTTCATCACACCTCCCTCTATCAGAGCGTCCATGAGAAAGTCATACCAGCTCCGATGCTGTGCCAGCAGGTAGCTTTCCATCTGCCGACAGCCTTTGCCTTTCAGCTCCAGCAATGTGCCTTTTTCCTTATCGGGTGAAGCCAGCACGAACACATCACCCAAGACATAATGTTCCGCATAGGAGTAGAATCCGAAATCCTCATGTATCATCACATCAAACCTCAATTTGAGAATATCCTCAACAACGTGTTTTACGTCCTGTGTGGGGAATCGGATTCTGACGTAATCAAAGACCATTTCCAGCGGATTGTCTGGATTCAATCGCTCCAGAGCGTCCGTGAATTTCACCTTGATTTCTTCCGTCAAGACTACTTTTCCAGATTCAAGCCTGCTGACATATTCCCGGCTGACACCAGCCATGACAGCAAGCTGATTCTGGGAAACGCCGTACTGCGTCCGTTTTTCCTTAAAATCATTTATCCAGTCGGTATCATTCAGTGAAAATCCCTCCAATCGAAAAAGGAATGTGACATTTCCCGATTTTGTCACACTCCCTTGAATGTTTGAAAAATCCTCATATTTTAAGGATTTTTCGATATTGAATTGACTGTTTCCAGTTGATTTGTGCCCCCCTGTTAGATAACGGGGGCGAATGGTTGGTGTGGCAAGCCACACCAACACAGGCTAGTCCGCACTTGCGGCTTTCGCTTCGCACGCCGACTGTCCGTCCTGCCTGTTTTGTGACAATCTGCCTATTTCTCTTAGGAAATCGTGTCCTTTTGGTACAAGGGGAGTGTAAAACTCTGATATGACATTCGTTCCCGTATCCACATATCCACGACCTTTTATCTGCTTCAAGAAAAAATCCTTGTCTACTTCACCAAACATCATGGAATAACCAAGCTCCGACATACGCCCCAGTGCGACACGGAAGTTGAACTGGTCACGGATTCCGTCACCGAGATATTTTGCGTCTGGACGCTGACAGGCAAGGATAAGAAAGTAACCTGCCTGTCGTCCAAGCATGACTATCTGTTTGAGCTTATTCAAAACAGCAGCATTTTCCTTTGTCGTCAACATTTCCATAAACGCTACATACTCATCAAAGATGAGAAAGTGCGGAGCAAGTCCAAGATAAGCATAGTTTTCACCTGTCTTGTAACCGTCTAATTGTTTCATGCTTTCCGAGCGTTCCATCATGCCATCATAGAATCGGTCAATACAGGCGGTTATATCTTCCTTTTTGTAATAGACTTCTGGCATGACAACAGATAAATCCGCAAGGTCAGCGTTCTTCGGGTCTAACACATACATAACCGCATTGCAGCGGAGCAGAGCTTCAATGATAGTGAGGATAAAGTAAGTTTTACCGCCACCAGTACCGCCAGCAATCAGCATATGAGGGAGCTTGTCATACTCCCACCAGACATTCTTCATCAGACGCAGGCTGCCATTTTCAGCTTGTACCTCGTTGATAGTGATTCTATTTGCGATAGTGTCATAGAGCAGCACATACTCCACATAACTGTCCTTTAATTCTTTTGATACCAGCTCACAGTACAAGCCTGTTTCCAGTTTCTTTTCCAAGTGTAGGAGCTGGTCTTGATATTTCCCCAGTGTGATTTCTGTACGGATATACAATAGTCCGTTATCCATACGGTAATACAGTTTTGGATAATAGGTGATTTTTTCTTTCTTTGTACCTGCTGGTAAATCCTTAAAAAATCCGATGTCCTGTGTGGTTTCCGATTCATACCAGCCATTTTCAAGTATCATCTTTGCCAGCTTTTGACGGTGAAAGAGCTGTTTCACCCTGTCATACTGGAATCGCTGATACAAAAGGGCAGCAATCACACAGACTAGAACCGATACTATAACTGTCACTATCATATATGGCGTGACTGTCAAATGGACGCTGCCATCTTTTAGAAAGCTAACTGATTTCCAGTCCGTTGTTAGGATTGTTTTTAGGTTTAGCAGTATAACCACAGCAAGGAAGAGCAGGAGCAGCGAACCAGCAGAGAAACGAAAAACCAGCGATTTGTCGCTGGCTCGAATACGGTTTCCTCTTTTTTTGTATAGTGGCATATAAAATCCTCCTTTCCATGAAAAAAGCAGCAAACCATATAGATTTACTGCTTATCATTTAAACATCATACTAGTATTTTAATATGCTCTTTTTAAAACTGTTTCAAAGACTTCTTGAAGCGAATTACAAGTCACTTCCTCATGGCAATCATAATATTTGTATTCCCATGTATCTAATGAAATATCTGATTTCAAGATAGAAATGGAATTATCAAAATCGCTAATAACTTCTCTAATCTTGTCGAGTATAGAATCGGTTGCTTCGGACTCTTTTAAATATTGAACAGTATATATTTTTTTATCAAGCTCAAAGGCATTATATATACGAAAACCATTTTCATGTTGAATTTCAAATACCCATAAAAATGCAGAACCTCGTCTATCCTCAATTTCTAACATTCCTTTTGAAGTAACAGTAATTATAAGTTCATCCTTAAAAAACTTGTTTTTGTCACTGCCAGAAATAATACTAGAATCATTTGCTTGTAATATATTCAAGTCTCGTAATATTATCTTTTGACACAGCTTTCCATTTAATTCTTCTACAATTTTTTCTTTTTTTGAACATTCCTCTTTTAAAGTTTGTAATTCTGTCATATAATATCTCCTTTTCCATATATTTTTTAATTTTTTTCCTGTTCATGTTGATAGAAATATTATACCATTAATTATATAACCTGTAAAAGAGTTTGATTTCTATTTCTTCCCTTGCTGTGGATTGTTTGGAGCATGGTTATTTCCAACCTGTCTGTTCTTCAAGACAATATCATCTGCCTTGATATACCAATCAACGTCTGCCCCTTGAAACGTAGCAGTTGCCACCGTATCAGCCACAGGGTTGATGATTTCCACCTCTGCGTTGTAGTCAAACTCCTTTAACGGAACAGTGGCAGGAATACTTACCTGTATCATGCGTCCCTGTTCCTTGCATTTCAAGTCGTAGGTACGTTCTTTGATTTCTTCAGAAACCGTACCGTCCTCATTCTGCATATGTACCTCACGACGCAACGCCGAGAACTTCAATACTCCGAATGTCTTTTCCTTGTCAATAATGATTCCGTTTGCTAATCTCATAATCTTTCTACCTCCTTACGCTTTCACCATATCGTCTGCTGACAGAATATAGTTTGTGAATCCTCTTGTGCCGATTTTGTAACCCTCTGCGGTGATTTTGGGATTGATAAGTTTGACCTTTTCCTCCGATTCATAATTTTTCTCACCAGCAGACGCAGGCAGCACCACGATAATATCATCTGCCCTCTGTACGTCCGAATAAAGGTTAAAGCTACGGGAAACGACCGTCATACGTCCGTTGATCCTACGCTGTTCCACCTTATTCTCACCTGCAAACTCCAAATTTCCGAATGTTTTTTCCATGTTCGGGATAACGTGTTTTAATTCCATAAATGCATTTACCTCTTTTCTTTCTCTATTTTTTATGATTGATAATGTCATTCTGCTGTCTGGATAATATCTGTCTGCCTGTGAATCATCAAGGGCGTTGCTTTGTGCTAAAGCACCCTTGACAATTCCCATTCAGAAAGATAAGTGTTCATCAAGCAGAAGTTCGGTTTACTGTCAGCCGCAGACTGACTTTCTTATGATAGGGCGGTGAACGGGGCGTTTTCATATGCCGTGACCTCCCGTATTATTTAGACTTCTTTACTCTGCGAAATCTCTTATATCCTGCGAAGATAAGACCAGCAGCGGAACTTCCCATCATAGCGAATAATGCGACAAATGGCGTATTGTCACCCGTCTTTGGTGATGTGCCTGTTCTTGTTGGTGTGCTAGGCTCATCTGGTGTGGTAGGGGATTCTGGTTTTTCTGTGATTGTTACCGTCTGCTCCTTATCCTTGATGTCTTTATGTTCAGCCACCTTGATAGGCTCGTCTGGATTTGTCACGTCGTATAATTCCTCGAATGTGACAAGCTCCTTACCTGCAAGCTCACTGGCGTTGAACGTAAATTCAATCTGAACTTCCATCTTCGTATCGGTAGCAGTAAAAGAAAGGTCATTTTCCACACGCTTACCATTCACGATAAGCTCTGCATTTTCAGACTTCATCATTTCCCAGCCTTTAAGGATATATTTCACACCTTTTTCAAGACCATCTAAAGTAACGGTATCAACGATAGTCACATTTTTACCAGCTTCGATTGTCTTTTTCCCTGTTGCCTTGTCGGCAGCGGTTGTATGCATAGTGATGATACGTTCTGTGATTGTCACAGTCTGCCCGTCGTCCTCAATGTCTTTATGTTCAGCCACTTTTGTAGGTTCGTCTGGATTTGTTACGTCGTATAATTCCTCAAAAGTGACAAGCTCTTTTCCTGCAAGCTCGCTGGCATTAAATGTAAACTCAATCTGAACTTCCATCTTTGTATCAGCAGCGGTGAAAGCAAGGTCGTTTTCCACACGTTCACCATTTACGATAAGTTCTGCATTTTCAGACTTCACCATTTCCCAGCCTTTGAGCTGATATTTTGTGCCTTTTTCCAAACCATCTAAATTGACCGTATCAATGATAGTCACATCTTTACCAGCAACAATCATCTTTTCATCTGTTGCCTTGTCGGTAGCTGTGGTATGGATAGAGATTTCTGGCTCGTAATTGTCTGTCAAAGTGCCTAAGTCAATGACTGTCTTATTTCTGGAAACCACCACATCAAAGGCAGGAATCAGTGTCATTCCTTTGTTGGAATCACAGCGTAATTCTTCGATTGTGTAAGTGTCATAAAGCAATGCACCTTTGCTGTCGTCTGGTGTGGAAGTACCGAACCAGATACCGTCCTCACTGGATTTACCAGCGTTGGTATTCTGTTTATGCGATACCCATTCAGAGGAAGTGGAGAACTGACCGTTTGCGTCAGTCACAATGATGTGGCTTTCACCAGTCGTCTTGCTGGTGAGCCTAAACGGAACATTCGCAAGTCGCTTGTGCGTACCGTCACCGATTTTCACACCCTCTAAATCACCTCGTTTAATCTGATTGTAGACTGAGTGTGCTTCGTCCGTTAAGTCCACGATTTCACCGTTGTTTACAATATCAAACGCACGGGAAACAGCACCGTCTTTTAAATATCCCTTTGGCGGTGTCACTTCATCAAGTCGGTAATGACCGAAAGGAAGTGTGTCTGCGGCAGTCGCAGCGATACCGTCAACACCTGTATGGATTGTTTTGATGACTTCATTTTTGCTGTATGATTTCCCGTCCACCAGAACAGGATTGTCATTAAGGGTAGTGATGGTAAACTCCGTATCTTTCAAAGTCGCACCGCCCTGTGGTTTGGTATCTTTCGTTTCAAGGTCACGCTTCTGGATTTTCACACCGCCACGAATCACCTTGTCTGATACGGAATACTGGTTGCTGCCGCTTAATGCCGCAAGCTCACCATCTTCTGTAATCTGTGCCACATAGACACCTTTTATCTGTTCCGAACTTCCGTTAGCCTGTATATATGCACCCTCTAACAAGTAACCGTTTGGAGCAGCTTTTTCTTCCACAGTGATAGTACCAAGCGGCAGGCAGACAGTACTGTTTTGTGTGTAGAAGCTGTCACCCGATATTTTGTAAGCGTCAGCTAAACGTGTGATGTAGTGGACTTCGTTATTACTGTCTTTTTCAGCGATTGTCTTTGTTGTCCATGTGCGTGTTGCTTCTGCTGGAAGATTATCTTTTGTGTAATATCCGTCATAATATTTCCAGACGAACTCTGCACCCTCCAAAGAAGCGTTACCCTGTGCGGTGGATTTTCCCGTTTCCATGTCAATCTTGAAAAGCTTAACCAAAGTATCTGTGACTTTTGGTGTATCGCTCACCTTTAAAGTAGCGGTTTCCCCAGCTTTTACCGTAAGCGTATAGGTATTCTTATCTAACTGGAATCCTTTTGGAGCTTTCGTTTCCTTTACATAGTATGTCGCTGCCCTCAACTCCACAGTGTCCGTATTCCCGTTGCCATCTGTCGTAAGTGTGGCAACAGACTTCTTGCAGTCTTTATCAGAATAGACACCATAAGTCGCACCAGCGAGTGAATAACAGTCATTCTCTTTTGTAACCGCTGTATTACTGGAAGATTTCTGAATCTTGCCATCACCGACAGTCAGCTTCGTCCAGAACTGCCCTAAGTCCTGTCCGTCACCGACATAGATATAACCGCCGCAGTCGTAACGGTCTTTGTTAGCTTTAGCAAAAGCCTTTGCGTTCTCATAGACTTCTGACTGAATTTTTTCTGATACTTCATCATAGGCAGCTCGTACATTGTTGTAACCCCAGCCTAAATGAACGCTCAATCTTCGCCAGACAACGCACTGTTCCAACAGATAGACTTGCTTGTTGGAAAGACTGTGCGTTTTGGAATACTGTTTGACGTATTCCAGATTCAACGCCACGTCCGATATTTGGTCGGCACTCATTCTGTCTTTAGCGTCAACACGGTTTTTATATCCCGATTGAAAATCAGTGTTAATATCTACGCAATAAGCAATCTGACCGTCAGCGGTCATTATGCTTTCTTCAAAGCTCTTGACCTCTGAACCGCCATTGTCAATCTTCACAATTATTCCTGCCTTACCGTCCGTTGTTGTGTAAACGGAATCCGCAGCATGAACCTGTGTAACAGGTAATGTAGTAAATACGGTTGCAAGGGTAAGAATACCCGTAAGCAATCGTTTCATAATCTTTTTCATAATGTTTGATTCTCCTTTCATTTTGGGTAAAAAAATAGACGCCCATTTCTGAACGTCTATCTAAAATTAGATATTGAGGTTTTGAATTTTTGGTACTGAATTAAACAAAATTGAGTGTACCTCATTGCATTAAAATTGCATTTTTTTTGTTTCTTATATTGTTTTTCAGTAGTTTATAATGCTTGAAAATGCCTTAAAATCAACGATTTTTGCTTATAACCTGTACTGTCGGTCTGGAGTTTGAATAATTAAAAATTTCTGGAAAGCCTTATAAACAGGGCGTTTCCGGGCAGATAAAGTTCTATTTGATAACAAAATGATAACACT
>OLQG01000765.1_pt1 | contig 23849 bp, 27 predicted proteins | sample 1672221 | NCBI WGS metagenome assembly OLQG01 (sample SAMEA3136660, study PRJEB25190) | human gut metagenome | biome: human gut; feature: human-associated habitat; material: faeces | place: Austria | collected 2013
TCTGTCCCTTAATTATTAAGTAATTTGACAAGCTGAGTATTCTTCTAATATCCTCACCATTATTTAAGCTTAAAATATTCCATATCAGAAAGAATCTGCCTCTGTCTTCTTCGGACATTTTCTGCAACGTTGATTCTCTGCTTCCTTCCAGAAGAATTTTCGCTACGTCGTATGTTCTTTGTAAGAAATATCTATTCTTGTTCTCTTTAATAACTTCTGCAATAGCTTTTCTGCAAGGGACTTGAGTCAAATCACATCTTTTCATTACTCTTCAACCTCCTGCTCATCATCTTTTTCCGGTGGCTGCTGATTATATACTGCTTTTACAAAACTCAAAGCCATTTTTAAACATTTATAATCAAAGATTTTCAGTGCAAAATTGATAATATCTATCTGTAACATAAGAATTGATTTCTGCTGTGAACAAAATTTCCAGTCATCTTCAAAAGCCTTTACGTCATTTCTGGCTTTCCGCAGTTCCTCTTTGAGTTTTTTAATCTCGGCGTTCTGATCTGCAATTATTTCGGATGCGAGTGGCGGTGCTTCGTCCTCATAAGAAGATGCTTCATCGACCGGAAGCTCTTCATAATCTTCCGGATTAAATTCATTATCTTTCTGATCTGCTTCATACTGTGCAGTTTCAAGGCGGTCAATGAGCTCTCCCAGGCATTCAACAGTCAGTCTCTCGCGCTTCTGATTAAGTAATCTCTGGATTCTGCCAGCGTGTTTCGCCATTAATTCCGCTTCATGCTGTTTCATTGCCTGCTCTTTGTCTTCAGGCGTTCCAGTATATTCCTGTTCAAACTGCTGCATACGTTCCGGAAGCAATGTCCGATAGTACATTTCCCACTGCAACTTTTCATATTTTTTCAGTTCCTCGTTGATTTTAGCATCATAAATTTTAGCAAATTCCATATTCCTTAGCCCTCCATTTTCTTTTTCTTTAAAAGCTTGTTATCATCAAACCAATTCATAGGATTACCGCTGAATTGTGTTTTCGGCTGCATGATAGTGCTGTGGTTGATATTGCGGATTACTCCCTGCTTGGTTGTAATCGCAAATGTATTTATCACTTTTTTATCCTGCATTTTCACATCTCCTTATCAATATCCAAATAGGATCCAGTCCATCAACATCCAGATAGGCATTGAAATAATGATTGCAAGGACCAGCAACTGCAATGTCTGGATAACTTTTCGTTTGATGGTTCTTTTGAGTGCTGTTTTGAAACGGTGCTGCCACTGATCATAAGTCATTAATGTGCGGTGTTTCATGTCAATTCTCCTTGTTATGGAGGGGACAGGTATGGTATAATTCCTGTAGCCCCTCATTTGATGAGTTGTCGGGTTACTTGCCCCTATCAGAGGACCAGTCTGGTAAGGGCTTTCTTATTAAATAGGTTCTACCTGCGACTTGCCGAAGAAACTTGCTTTATATTCAGCTCCGTCTCCCCGGCTTCCCCAGATCAAGACGGCACCAAATAGTGCTTTGCTTCCGTGAATCACTTTGTAGCCGGCTTCTTTCCATTTAGCAAAGGTATTAACCTGCTCGGTGACTCCTGCTGCCTGTTTTGCAGTTTCGATTCTCTTTGCATTGATTTCTTCTGCCTTAGCAGATAACCAAGCTCTATGAAGTGCTTCAGCAAAATTGATGCCTTTTGTCTTGCGGTAAATCTTCCAGGCTTTCAACATAATCTTTGACAAGTTATATCTCATGTCTCGTTCCTCCTTTATTCGGGATTCCCATCAGCCCCGGCAGGCTTTAAACATCTAGCGTTCTACTTAGTGCATCTCAATCTCTCTTATCCTGTTTCCCGGTGTTATGTGATACTCTTGCTTTCCCTTACGGTACTCCCGTCCACCTTCGCTGTTGTTCTGTTCCCTTGAACTGATTACAGTATACTATATACGTACACATACATCAATTGACATTATTTACAAATATACGTACACATATTTGTGAAAATTATATGTGTACATATATTGCTTTTGGTGATATAATTGGGATACAGTGGAAGAGGTGCATATATTTAACACTCTTCTACTGTATTAAAAAACAGAAAGAAGGTGCACTATGCCGTTATCAGAAAGTCAAAAAAAGGCAAATACAAAATACCGTGAAAAAAGTATTAAGCGTATTCCCCTAGACGTCCAAAAAGATAAATATGAAGAAATAAAAACGGCGGCTACGGCAGCTGGTGAATCTGTAAATGGGTACATTAAAGATTCTATAAATAAAAAAATGTATACAGTTGAATTGGAATTGAATAAAACTGCGAACTGGAATGCAGATCTACAGGATAAGCTGGAAAAGTATCTCTTAGAACCAGACAATATTGTTAGTGAAGTTTCCAGAAATGCGAATTCAGGAGGCGAATACAGTATAAGCTTAAGGTTTAAAGAAGAATCAGCAGAGAAGAAACGTTTGAAAGTAGTCGAAGAAATAAAGAAAATTCTTAAGGAATATGATATTGAAATAATAAAGAAGGCTTGAAACTATGTTCTGTATATGATATAATAAGATAATCGAATATCATTATTGCTTTTTCTATTTTCATTCAAAGGAGTTGCCTATGCCGAAGGTAGCTCCTTTTTGATTACATTTTCTAAAGAATCCCTGACAGATGAATTGACAGACAATAATGTAAATTATGGTTCAATTTAAAAGTGCCAAAACTTTAAAGTATTGACACCAAAAACCAACAGATGTAAAATCAAGGCATAAAACGGTGTCATAACTTAGTGTCACTAACGAAAGGGGAAAATAGCAATGATATTCGGATATTGTCGTGTATCGACAAAAGGGCAGGCTAAGGACGGTAATAGTTTGCAAGCTCAAGAACAGGAAATACTCTCAAGGTATAATGATGCTCAGATTTATAAAGAAGCATATACCGGAACCACTACGGATAGACCAGTATTTAATGATGTAATCCAGAAAATGAAAGAAAAAGATATGCTGGTGGTGAATAAGCTGGACAGGTTAGCACGAAACACAGAGGAAGGAATCAAGATAGTAAAGGATTTATTCCAAAAAAAATGCTCTGTTCATGTTCTTAATGTCGGATTACTGGAAGATACAGCTATGGGGCAATTCTTCATAACTACTCTCTTAGCTGTAGCAGAACTTGAACGAAACCAGATCATTGAACGCTGTCAAGCTGGTAAGGCAATTGCCAGACAAAACCCAGATTTTGTAGAGGGTAGACCAAAGAAATATAATCAAAAACAGCTAGACCATGCGCTAGACCTATTGCTAGACCATTCATATAAAGAGGTGGTTCAGATGACAGGAATCAGTAAATCAACGCTGATCAGGTCAATGAGAAATAAGAAATGTGACTAACGAAAACGTGCTAAAACCTCCTAAAACATTCTAAAATAGCGTAATTGGACTTGATATACCGGAACAAAGATGATATATTAAGGATAGAAAAGGGAAAGTCAGCACACAGCGACCTCCCCTAATAATTAAATAGCTGTTTTAATTACAGCCGTTCACTATTGCGAGTAGTGGGCGGCTATTTTTTTCTCCCGAAGATTGTATAACACAATCCTACAAGAGATACAATGAAAATACCAGTCTGAATTAATTCAGAATATGTAATCATTGGCATCCCTCCTTTCTTTCGTCTGGAGGGTTACCCCTCCGAAGAGGGTAGGCCGCCTTTTGTGTGTTCTGACTTTCCTTATTGTGATTGTATCACAATCCTATAGTAATCAGCAACTTAATTATGATGTTAATCCATTCGGGAAATATAAAATATTATGACCTGCGGATGGAATCTCTTTGATATATTCATCCGGATTCTTGCCTGCTGCACGAAGTTCGTTCTTCATCTGCTCAGCTCTTGCGACAAGCTCCTCACGAGATTCTCCAGTAATTTCTTGAAGCTCGTCCAGTGTGAAATACTCTCTTTCTCCGGTTTCCTTTCCGAGACACATCCGAACGCCATTATAGGCGGCTCTAACAGAGAATCCTCGCTTTATTCCATTTTCAATCATATTCCGCAGAAGTTCTTTGGTTGTTCCATACTTTGAATAAGTGGAAAACAAATTATTTACTGCATCATTTACTGTCATTTGCATCACCTGTTCCTTTCTGAGATTCCACATTGGCAGCAGGTACGATTTCGTCCACTGATGGAACCAGTTCTGTGCCGTATAGTGTTTTTTTGATTCCTAATCCGATTTTGGCATAATCCCCGATCTGAACAGGTGCGTCTGAGAATGTTTTGACCTGTGCCGGCGTTTCATTAAATTCAATCTCAAGTGTTTTCATCGTGTATGGTTTCTTGTTGCTTTTTGAAATTCCTGTATATGTGGCGATTCCGATTATTTTATATAAATTATTATTCTCCATTGTGTTTATCTCCTTTTCTTTATCTATTTTTTTGATTTTTCTAACCGTTAGAAATGCCGTAGGCGGCAGCAGTTGTCAATATTGCTGATCTGAGTTGAGAAGCAATCCTCCGAATTCCTCTTTAATCTGCTCCAGACTTTCTTTTGGTTTATTTGTATATGCAATTTCTGTATCAATCGGAGAATTTTCTGAATATTTTTGCCAGTTTTTTGTCAGCCAGATATATGTAGTAGGATGAATTTTCCCAGACATACCAGCTTGTTCAAGAAAAGCATATATCAATTGTTTGACTTGCCGTACGGATTCTTTTCTGCGTTCAGACACTCCAAAGGTTCCTTTTTCCCAGTCATTCAACGTTTGTCTGGTTATTCCGAGTCCAGCGCATAAAGTTTCGATACCTGGTCTCATTTTCTTACGCTTGCAGAAATCTATAATTTGGGAAACTCTCTGTTCAAATTCTTCATCTTGCTCTGGTTTACATGATATTTTCCCGAGTGCTGCCAGTTCCTGAAGAGAATTTATAGAAGTCTCCACAAATTCACCTGGTAAACGGTCAATTTCAGCATTTGGATAATTATTTTTCGGCATTATAATTACCTCCTCTCGTTACTTTTTCGGATGTCAAGTTTATGCATTGTAGTTATAAATTCATTCGTCATTTGTGACGAATGCAGGGCGTTATAAAACAGGTTTCTCCATTTCCGGAAGCTCCAGAGCTGTTCTGTGTTTGGCTGCAATCTGCTGCGCTGTCTGAGTTGGAGCATTAATTCCAGAATCTGAAGATGTAGTTATCTTAAATTCGTTTGTATTGAGGTAACCATGATTATTCGCCACGTCGTTCAAATAGACAACAGGCGGAATCTTGAAACGAAAAGCAAGCTGTTTCTTTGCTGAGAGTATGCTTTCTTTGATGTAATCAATCAATTCCTTCCAGGTATTATTCCGTTTGGCGTAGTTAAGGACCGTCTGTTTAGTTACGCCGATGAACAAACACCACCCCTCTATATCTGGAATCAGCTTCTCGTCATTTTGGCGATTGGCTTCTGTGATATATTCAAAATACATCTGGGTTGCAGAAACAAAACTTTCGATTCCCTGCGGATCATCTGCATAATCTGGAATTCGGCCAGCTTTTCTGACATTTAATTGTTCAATGGCTACGCCTAATATGGCCGATAAATCAGGCATATCACCGAGTTCTTCATTGTCTTTGCAGTATTTTTTGGAATATGCGCCTGCAATGCGGACGCCATGCTCATCTCTCTTTCGGATTAATTCGTTTGACATATAACTCACCTACCTTTTTTAGTATCAATTAATCGTTTGTTACAGTTGCTTTTCTTATTGGCAGCATTTCCCTCAAGCATCCGCCTGCAGAAATCGGTCCAGTGATCCAGAGCGTGTTTCCGGGTACGTGGAGCGGGCTGTTTATTTTTCTGCGGCATTCGTTGGTTCCTCCTTTGCTCTCTTATTAATTTCGGCGGTGATCAGAAGCACCATTTGCTCTGCAAATTCACCCTCCGGTGTATTTTTATATTTGTCTCGAATACGAACAGCGTCATTGGTAAGCTGTATCCATTCGGCATCATCGGTCTCGGAACATCCAAAAAACCTTTTATGTAACTGGCAACAATCAGCCCAGATGCTCCAATAAGGGGTGTCTTTTAATGATTTTCTCATGTGGTCTCCTTTCTAAGTTGTGAGTCCTGACAAGGAAGAAAGCTCTTGCTATTCCATTTGTCAGGTATGTTTTATTTTTCTATATGTATAACCATTGATAGATATTGATAACCATTGATAGGTATTGATATATAAATGTTTATCAATATAATCAACGGTATGAATACATAAATACAAATACGTCCAGTAAATCAACGGCTATCAATGGTAATCAACGGTATCAATGGTACTTACATACATAAGCTGTCATTCTTCAAACGGACTGGCAACAAATGAAAATCTGTGTTTCTTGCTTCCACTCCCGTTATTAATCGTGTTATATTCAATAAGATCTCTTGATCTAAGCTCATCTTGAAGTGCTTCAATATTTTTGCCTAGTTGCTGCGCTTTTACTTTAATCGGAAATCCATATTGGATGGATAAGTTTATAATGTCGGTTGCACTGCCTGTCCATGCTTCTTTATTATTTTCTTGCAATATTTTTCGGATAGTTCGAACGATAGGGTTCTTTTCATAAACCTCTGTAGCCGTTCGCTCAGCTACCTGTTCGGTGCTTCCTTCTATTTGCCAGCGGAATTTTGTGAAATCAAACCTCATTTGATATTCTTCTTCTTGTATATCACGTCCAGTAATATTCATCTTTGCAAAACCGGTTTCTTTATCCGCCCGAGTCATCATTATGGCTGTGTCGGCAGCTCCCATAATACCAGTGGTGCCATTAATATTCGCAAAAGGATCTGTTTCGTTAACGAATTTTGAAGTATGATGAACTAAAATCATTGCCAATCTGTGTTTATCAGCAAATTCTTTTAACCTTCCGCAGTCCTTGTAATCTTTTGAATAAGCATTTCTGGAATTATTCATTGATCTAACCATTTGAAAAGTATCGATTATTATAAGTTGTGTATCAGGATTTTTTTGAACAAACATTTCTAATTGGTCAATCAGCCCATTATCAAGATTAGCAGCTGATCTTGTTATGTATAGATGTTCCGGAGCGGGGCGTCCATTAAACACTTTCTCCTGACGTTCCTTAAGTCTATATTCACTATCTTCCAATGCTGCATACAATGCAGTTCCTTGGCGAGTCATTCTATTTAGAAACTTAGTTCCTGTTGCTACTGATATTGCCAAATCCAGAGACATCCAACTTTTAAAGCTTTTGCTTGGTGCTACCAATAGTGTCAGTCCCTCTGGAATAAGGTTTTCTACTATAAATCTAGGTGGTTCAAGTTGTTTCTGGCTCAGCTCTGCACTTGAAATAAATGATAAGGCCGGTATTTCTTTTACTTTCTTTATTTTGCCATCTTCAGTTGTTGCCACGCATCAACTCACCTGCCTTTCATGTCGTTCGTAACAATTGTACGAGTGGTTTGGTAATTCTAAATCTTTTTTTGTTGTTTCAAGGCCAACCAGTTCGTTAGCTCTGATGATTGTCTTGTTTCTTTGATTGACTGCCATACACCAAATATCAGACAGTGGTTCAACGCGTGGACTTACCAGTAGATTCTCACAAATACTAATGGTAGCTTTCAGGTTGTCCATTTCAGCGACCCATTTTTGTTTCCCAACTGCCTTCCGCAGTTGATCGGCTTCGCGTTGCCGCTTTAATTTTTCAAGCTCAGCAGGGCTGATACCGCCATTTGTATCAATGGTGAGATTAAAATATCCGATTAAATATTGCGCAGCTTGCCAATTGTCAACGCCCAGTACAAGACTGGCAAACTTCAAAGAGTCGCCGCCTGTGGCAGAGCTAAAATCATAAAATCCACGGTTCCCGGGATAGATTTTGCAGGATGGTGTCTTTTCATCCTTATTAATTGGGCTGTGCGTGAAACCTTTAGAATTTACGGTAAATCCAAGGCACTCAGCTACTTGCTGACAGGTCAATGCTTGGTTAACTTGTTTAAAAATTTCACTCACTACATGCCTCCAAATTCTTCCGGTATAATTCATCGATTGCGATTCGGATTCTTTCTTTTCTTTCTGGCGTAAGATCTGTCTGAAGCCACCTGCAGAAACTAGACGCAGATATATGCATTTGAGCCGCTACTTCATATGATCTAAGCCGCTTCTGAACAATCTCCTGTCGAATATCCATATTTTTCACAAAAATCCCTCCTTTTTTAGTTTTTAGTAATAATGATTATTGACTTTTGGATTCAAAAAAAATAACGCTTTTTTGAAATAAAAAAAGACGACAAAAACCAAGGGTGCAGATACAATCCAGGATCTTTCTAAGATCCTTTCCTCTTTCCGATCTGCTCGGTTTTAATCGTCTAATAATTGCATATATTAATTGTCTATTGTTGTCTATCTGTATTCAATTGTTAATTATATTATATCATAAAATTCTGCACATTACCAGTGCCAAGAAAATAAAAAAAATAGAGCAGGACAAACATTGCTGCTTGCCTGCTCTTTTGAATTACCCTTCAAACAGTCCGAATCCAGATCTGTTCCTGTATTGTCGGTCTTCCTCTTGGAGATATCCAATCAAGTGTCCGTCCGCATAGATTGCCATACCGTTAAGACTATTTCTGACTGCTTGTCCGAGATATTCATTGTTATTAAACACATTACTGCTGATTGCCATAACTTCTCTTTCAACAGTATCCATAAAGCTACTCATATCTATTTGATTTTGGCTGTCAAATCTTTGTTTTTGAGAAAAATAATTTTGAGGAATTAATTCAGCGGGAGGTGTTTGCATCCTTTTAATTTCATTGCTGATATCTTGAATTGTACTTTCCATCCGAGGAATCTTGGATTGTATACCAGCAATCATACCTTCAACAGTAAAACCACCAATCTCTGCCATAACACGTGATGGACTATTTATTTTGAGAAATGTGCGGAATTTATTTACAATATTCTCAGCAATTGCCTGAGCGTTCTTGTACAGATGCTGAGTTGCCGCCTCGACCATACCGTTATTCATTCCAATGATGGCGTTCCATCCAACACTGTGAAGAGAGCCAATGCTATTGTTAATTTTAGCTCGCAGTCCTTCGAACCACGTAAAAGCCCCATCAAAGCCAATGTCAAGTCCATTCTCGAACCCAGAACCGCAAAATTTAGCCAAGTTTTCAAACCACTTCGACGGAGAATGAATACCGAGAGAATCTTGAGCAGGAGTTTTTATATCATCATCAATCATTTTGTTTGTGGCATCTTTGACAGCCTGGGAATTTTCTTCCATTCCCTTTGTTATTCCGCCTGTCATATTCGTACCGGTAGTCTTTCCGATGCTCTCAGCCGAAGTCGTATCAATCTTATCCAGGACGCTTTTAAATGCTTCTTGTACCTTTACGCCGGTACTTGGGTCAATGCTTGTCAGTCCGGTGATGAACCATCCGTTTGCGTCTGCACCAAATGAGCTGTATTCTGGAAGAACTTCGGATATTCCTAATCTTAATGGCTCTGTCAGGGTTGATGTGGCTTTTTCTTTGAGGGTTGTGTCATAATCATCAATAGCCTTGCCAAACTGCACCATTTGACCATTTCCGAGGTTATAGAATCCGTTCTCATCTGGCTTTAATCCGTCCTGAATTGCCTGATAAATCGCAATAGCCTTATCGCCAAGAATCTGCTTTCCGTTTTCCCAGATACCGCCCATCTGATCTATTGCATTTGAGGACTCAACAATCAGATTTGCAAATGTGATCTGCTCTTCAGTAGACTGCAAAGTATACAGTTTAGATATAATTGGATCCGGATTAATTGTGTTAATCGCTTCTGCAAAAGATTTAATCTGTCCACCGGCAGTGCCTGCTCCGTCACTTGCATGGGCCACCAAATTGTAGAAAGCTTCAAGGTCTCCACCGGTATTGTTTATGGATACTGCCAGCTCGTCTGAAGAAACACCCGCGTTGACCATAGCATCTCGCATACTGGTGAAAATTGTTGTTGTACTTGTTCCAGTAACAAAAGAATTAAGCTTATTTGACAGTGTGTCAAAGGTTTGAGATGTAATAGCTCCCCTTTCATTAAGGTCCTTAAGGGTATCTGATAACTGACTTGCAGCAGTTTTGGAATCGTTTGTTTGCTTCTCGAAATTCTGTTCTTTTCCTTTTTCATCGACTGTCTTTTCTGATGCCGCTATACCTAATCCGGCACCAATCAGTGCAGCTCCGCCGGCGGTACCGAGTATTGCCCCTAATCCTTTAGCCAGCGCCTCCCCGCCTTTAGCAACCCACTTGATAGCTTTCAGACCGGTTCCCAACGTTGAAAACGCACTTCCAAGGTTAAATATACTACTTGCTAAATTGGAACTGATTTTAAGTGCAAAGATAACTCCTAATCCGTATCCGATTTTCTCCAACGTATCTGGATCCATTTCACTAAGCTTGGTCATGAGCCAGCTGAAACCATCTGCCAGTTTATTAATTATATCCGCGCTTAACTGCCCGAAGCCTGCTGCCAAGTCTGGCAATACCTCAGCGAACTTACTTAATCCATCTTTGATTGTGCCCCAGTGAATAGAGCCCGCAAAGTCTTTGATACCTGTCCAAACTGTGCTTATTGTGTTTGTCAGACCCTCCCAAAGCGCATTCCAGTCAATCTTATCAATGAAATCAAAGATTTTATCAGTAACAGTTTTGATACCTTCCTGGATGTTATTGCTTACGGTCTTCCAATCAATTTTTTTGGCGAAATTTACAACACGTTCTTTTAGATTCTCAAAGCTTTGACTGATTCCGCTCCAGTCAATATCTATGACTCCGAACTTATCAAGGGCCAGTACAATGGCAGTTATTCCACCTGCTATTGTTAAAAGAGGATGTTTGGCCAATTGAGATATAAACTTGTCAATGCCAGAATTCCCTATAATTCCAGAAATGCTTTTTAATCCTTTGAACATTAGTAAGGATGTGGCAATCTGCCCGATAGCGTATCCGACCTTCTGCGCAGTTTCGGGTTTTATTTTCTTTATCAATTCCGTTATCTTATCAATGCCACCCGGAAGCTTGTTCACTAATTTACTTGCTTTTTCTGATAGATCATCAAAAAAGTTGAGGATACCGGTACCGACATTTTCAGCCAGTGGTTCCAGTGCATCCCAGAACTTTCTCAGAGATTTATTGATTTTTCCCCACTTTATCTTTGTCAGGAAGTTATTGAAAGCATTTATCAGCCGAGGCAGTCCCTTTTTACCCAAGGTCCATTTCCCAAGTGGTTTTAGAAAATGTTCCCAAAAATCTTTCAGGGATGTCCAGGTAAAATTTCCGAACTGTTTCAAACCCTCATTCCATAATTTCTGCAATGCTTGAGTAGTTGGCTCGGCAGCAGTTTTTAAAGCTTCAAAAGCGCTCTGCACTTTATTTGCGAATGCCATAGCCTTATTTTCCATGGAATTGTAGGCGGCATCCCACTGTTTTTGATATTCTCCAAGTAAACTGTTTAATTTATCATTTAAAATGCTTGAGTCTAATGCAGACGTGTCTACAGCTGGCACTTTAAGCTTCGTTGAGCCAAGACTTGTAGATGAATCATCGTTTTTGCTCATAACCTCCAATTCATCATAGGACGCAAGGAACTGTTTTAACTTTTTGGCGTTTTTAGCAGCACTCTTTAAATTATCATCCGCATCAGCTGTTGTAGCATTCAATCCGGATAAATCTGTATCATCTACAGCGTCCAGAGCATCCGAAAGCACATCTGAACCTTTAGTGATACCACCGTACATTTGCCCGATCTGCTTATTTGCTCCTGTCAGATTCCCAATTCCCATTAGGAGACGCTGAAAAGCAATCGCAAGTCCGTTGATATATGGCAATGCCTTTGCTACAATCGGAAGAAAGGTGTTTCCTAGCAATCGGGATATCATAGCCAAATTATTCTTGAATATACGCATTTGGTTTGCTGGGAGCGAAATCGTCCGTGATAAATCCGTCCATGCTCCTTTTGAACTTTCCAGCATAACGATGGTCCTTAACAGAACCTTATCAGCCTGACTCATGTTGGAAACAGATGTTTGTATTCCAAGGTTTGCCGCTTCCTGCTGCAAGTTAGCTACTCGAATGTTGATTCCGTATTTATCGACAGCTCTACTCATGCCGGTCAAACCTGAAGTCAAATTATCATAAACTTTGCTAAAATCTTCATTTCGGAGAGATGCGAGATCTGCCCCTAACATGGTCAATGCATCGGACAAATTGGCCGCCTGTTCAGAAGTTGTTCCCATGGAGGAAGATATTTGTGCAAATGTAGCTTGAGCATTCAAAAGTAGTGACGGGTCCATGCCGAGTGACTTGCCAGTTTTATTTGTCGACAAGATGCCAGTATCTGAAATATCGAATCCGGACATTTTAGAAGTTAGTTCGCGGGCTTTTTTACTAAAAGAGTTTGTGTATTCCTCAGCAGAATTGTACCCTGCTTCTGACCAAGTTTTAGTTGCGTTTTCTGCTACTTGATTAAATGCCTGATCAAAATAGTTGAAGTCTTCCAGTAATTCAGAGGATTTTTCAAACATATCTTTAAATCCTGAAAAGGAAATTTTTAGTGCAAGCATTTTTTTAACATTGGAAAGTAGCTTCGATAATCCCGAACTTCCTTTTTTTGCATTGCTTTCAATGCTTGATATATTTTTTGAAAAATTTTTAACCTGTGGTACAGCCCTCTGCGAGGAATTACCCACATTTTTAATGTTTGCAAGGAAATTAGAGAGATTAGGAGTCTTTAAATTAAAGAGCTTGTTGTTGAACTTGACACTATTTAATTTTCGTGCAGCTTTGTTAAGCTCGTTCATTTGTTGGGAATACCTTTTTAAATTTTTTATTCCAGAAAATGTTGTTCTATCTAACCGTTCAAGTCTGTTACACAAATTAGTGATTGAGCGAGAAGCTCCGGAAGCATTACTACTAATTTCAATGGAAAGACTGTCAATTATATTATCTGCCATGTTTACTCCTTTCTATGGAATCTGAATACAAAAAAAGACGCCTGCCATATTGACAGACGTCTTATGATTGCCGTTACTCTATTTGTTCTGGGAAAATTTTCCCTTTGATTGTTACATTGCCATGACACCATAAGATTTCTGGGAGAACGATATAGATAATATTTCGTGCCGTTTCAGTATCTGAGCAACCTCTTACAGTTTGAAGCGTAACTCCTTTGCACTCTTTGTTATAAAGTTCATACAAATCCATAAGAATCTGATCAGGAAGTGTATCCAGAGCAGATAAATACATTAAGAGAGCTTCCCAATCTGGGTCATTCTCATTTATCAGTAATTTATTTTGCCCTTCCATGCGCACCAGAGGAAACTGTATTATTTCTTCTCGCTTGATACCGGCATTATTGTATATGTAGTCCGGAATCTTCCGAAAATCGCAGGAAACAATATGCTCGCTTCTTTTATTCAACGAAAATTTCTTTTTTCTCAACATTTTTCAGCCCTCCTATTTATACCAGATACAAACCAATGACAGGATCATGAATAAACCACAAATCGTATTTCCCATCAAGTTATTTGAATCGTCACGTTCGTTCCAGGCATTCACGCAAAAATATCCTCCTACCAGGGCTAAAAAAACTGTTGTTAATAATTTGATTACATCGAATACCATCATATTCTCCTTTCTTAAATTAAATATTTTATGATAATAAAAAAGCACCTGCTCATTTGCAGATGCTTAAATATCCTTTGATTTATTTATTATATCAAAAACCAAAGTGTTTTTCAGTGGTTTCTAGTGTCATATTTTATATTATAATCATAGCAGTTTTGTATCATACTATTCCATACTTTTTTCATAGGAAGTTAGAAAAATACATTTATACATATATATTATATCAAATATCTAAGTATGATTCAGTATGATTTGGTATGATTTGGTATCAACTTTGACATTTTATATTATACAACATTTTAATGTATGTTTCCGTATGTTTTCATATGAAAATAGAAATAAATTTACATTTTATAATACTAAAAAAAATGATATAGTAAAAAATATCAAATTCTTACGAAGGAGGAAAAAGAAAATGGGATTGATGAAATGCCCGGATTGTAAACGCAAGATAAGTCGGCACGCTGATGTATGTCCTTATTGCGGGCACCCTTTTAGAAGTGCATCGGAAATTATACAGGAAAGAAGGGACAAGAAGGAATTAAAAAAAGCTCGTAAAACTCAAAAAGCTCAAAAGGTTCAAGGTACTCAGTCTCAAAACCTTGGGTGCTTATCATATGTAATAATCATTATAGTTGTGGTAGCTATGACAGGGCGACATTTTGGAACGAATAATTCTGATTCTAGTTCTAAAGCATCCGAAAACTCAGATGTAAAAGTCACAGATACCCCTATCCCTGAGCCGACTTCTACCCCAGTGCCACAAGCAGTTTCAATAGAAGATTCCACTGTTCTTCCAGCTCTAAAGCTGTTTGATAACTACGAGGAATATAACAATCAATATGTTACTATATCTGCCCCTATCAGTTATGCAAGCGAAGATATTGTCGAGATTGACAATGATGCTGCCGGAAAATTCTATGTGACTCTTCTCGAACCGCGTTCAGATTTGTCCGAGGGTGATTATATGACGGTTACAGGGCTTGTTAACGGAATATCTCTCGGAGAAGTCCAATTGGACAATTCTAATATATCTGCTACCGGTGGCGAACCGGCTCAATTATTTGAACAAGGCAAACAAGATTATTCAAACGAGTCTGGAAAAATTATTGAGGGAGTTGAATTATCAGAGCAGGATTTTAAGTCAAGGTGCAAAGAAATGTGGTATGAAGACATTGTGTTTTCTGACAGTAACCTCGAAGGCGAGTATGTAAAAGTCAAATTATACATAGAGGATTCCGGTGTAATCAATTCTAAAAAATATTATGATGCGCAAGTCATGGAATTAATACAAAAATACAATCTTGACAAAACAATAAGCATGGTTGGCATTTATTCTAAAGACACTGACAGTTACGGCAGTAGCAAAGATCTGGGTATTTTGTATTCTTTGAATACAGGATATAGTGGAAGTGATTTTGCACCGGGAACATACATAACTCTTTATGGTAAAATTATAAATTATGCTGTAAATAAATGGGACGGTCACAATTCCGCATACTTTATGCCAAAATACATAGAAAGAAATTAAAAATATCACCCCTGTTTTCTCAATTGCGAGTAAGCAGGGGCTTTTCATCATCGTCAAGATTTTACTCTAGGCGTAAATAATGTTCACCCACAACACTGATCCGGTTATGTCCAAGTGCTTTTGAAGCTTCTAACATGGCAATCTTATCGTACACAATCCCCGCCTTGTCTTTCCGGCAAATATACCGCTCTTTCCGCGGAATCTCTTCAATTGGTCGGGCATATTTGAGATATATCCGACTTGCATAATCTGCCCTGTAGCTGTGGATGTCTGCATTCTGCGGTATCTTCTTCCATGCTTTCCCCGTCCCTGCTGCCTGCATCTTCCGAACTACCAACTCCACATCACCGCAAATCGTGATTATCCTGAATCGCCCACCTTTTCCAGTTGTCTGAATATACCATTGTCCCTCCTCCTGCAGGAGCTGATCTCCGCGGAGCTTTGTTATTTCTGAGCGTCGTAGACCGGTACTTCGGCAAAATTCGACAAATTCAGCGTTCTTTTCTTCACTGAAATGTTTGTCTCTCTTCGCTGTCCCTCTGGAACGCGTTATTTCGCTTCTGGCGGCTCGTTTCGTGGTTATCTCTAGTTCTTCCAGGGATTCGCCATATAGCTTGCAGAGCGCACTTGCAGACAGCTTCTGAGTGTATGCTGAAAGGTCTTTCCGGCTCTCCATCCATTCTCCCACGTACTGTCGGCAGTCTGTCAGATTCTTACAGTGATGTTGATCTCGGCAATACCGGACGAACTGGCAGCAGTGTTGCAGATAGCTTTTGTATGTGTTCCAGCTATAGATTTTTCCTTTTGTAAGGTCTGTTTTTTTATCTTCATATTTACTTTCACCAATTGCGAGCATACTATCCAGCCTTTCCTGGACTTGCCGGATTAATGATTTTTTATTTTTGTGTCCCATCCTTTCTCCCTTCCATTGTGTCAAAAATTAATTAGTGATACTATTCTTAAAGCTAAGCATACCCACATTTTTCGCATTTTTCGGGGCGTCACGTTTCACGACATCCCCTGCTGCTCATGTTATGGTTCATGTTTCGGTCTTGTCTCAGGAACCAGATTGACCGAGATTCTGGTACATATCCCTTTATGCGTTCAAAAAACTCGCATAAAGCGATATTTCTATGGACTTCCTGCAAGTCTTTCCGGTATCAGCTCCGGAATTGCTCACGTTCATTTATCCAGTGGATAGGCGGCTAACGTGACACGCCTCTGATCAGTTGCTGGCTCTGCCCTTTTCCCTCTTCGGATGGCGGCAGTTTTCCTTTTTTCCAACAATCTCCTGTCGTTTCTTTTGCAATGATATATTGATAAAAAACTTTAAAAATGAAAAAAGCCCTGATAGAGGATGAATGATTGCTCATTTCACTGTCAGGAACTAAAAAAGTGAATTCGAATTCGATTTTTGAAGATTTGAAAAAGATATGATTTTAGATAATTTTATGATATAATAGTTGAGCTGCCGCCCCTAGACAGGTGCAGAAAGGGGGTGAGTCCAGCATGGAATTATTCACATCGTTTATGCTTTCTATCTTGGCAAGTGTAATTGCCTACTACATTTGCAAATGGTTGGATAGAAAATAGCAGCTGGTAGCCAGCCTAGGGAATAAGCCACCCTGCCTAAACGGAATAGAAAAGCCCCGGAGGTGCGAACTCCGGGGCTTTTTGAGTACCAACATGGATACTCACATCGTTTTTGCCTATTGGCATTATAGCATATGTTAAATTTGAAATCAATATACAACTTTTGGCGTCTTTTAAAACAAAAAAAACAGGAAATATCCCCGTTAAAAGATAATTCCTGTTTTCTGCAGTCTTTTCATGGTAGTGAGAAAATTACCAGGTCAACCCGGCTCTCTCATATGCTTCTTTTAAAAACTCTTCAACATCTTCCAATGTACATAAGTGATCATAATTACCATCATAGCAACCACTTCCCCATACAAGTTGATTATTCGATAAATCCCACACATTATATCCCGTATACGCATCCCCGTTGCAATCTCTGCAAACAGCATCGTTATACATATAATGCTGAAATCCTTTCTCGATTCTATAACCAGCCTCATAGGCTCTTTTTCTTAATGTTGTTAAGCTGTACATATACATTACCTCCAAAATAATAATTTTTATTTAACGGAAGTTCTGTAATGTCTTATAATATATTGTTCTATGCTATCAACCATGAGCTACTGCATCTTGACTTTATAATATCATAATTTCTCATATTTTCAACAGTATACTAATGTCATTTTTTTTCATTTTTGACACGATCGTACCCGAAGGTACACCGCTCTTACAGTCGTATTTCCTTACTTTTCCAGATGCTCTCCTTGCAGCCTTTTACTAGAACATTATCTAGTAAAATAGAAAATTCTACATTAATTTATATATGATTTCTGACAGCGCAACATCTCTGAATATGCCATATTCCGCATTTTTAGAAGCACTTCGAACTACTTCCAGTTTTTCTTCGTCAACAGATAAAATTCCCCAACAAGGCATTGCCAGGTCCTTGGCATCATCCACAAGATGCGGTGGTATTGCAATCCAGAAGCAGTCAACATACTGGGTATATTCTGCCATTTTATCATCATGTTCTAAATCTGATCGAGATACTTTTATCTCAATTCCATGCAATTTTATTTGTCTGGGATATTTTGCAGTAATTGTTTCTGCAACTAAAGCGTCAATTCTCCTGGCATTTCGTGTTCCCGGAGAATCAACAGCAAATTCTCCGAATACTTTATATTTTGGTACCCGTCCCTGCTTCTCAATAGGCTCTCCTATCCAATGCCGGTATATCTCAAGAGCTGCCATAATATCCATTGCAGTAATTTTTTTCTGATCAGGTTTGATTGCTTCGTCTGTTTCTTTCTGCTCTTGGAGCTTCTGCTTATCGTACCCATTAACTGGATCAGGAATACCTTTTTCAGCTCGACAACGTTTAGCTGCTGCCAATGCGCTTGATAAGTCTTTTCGCTTAAGTTCTCTTTGCTGTATTTTCTCAATCAGCTGATCCGCAATTGCAGTATTATTACCAGCAATTCTCTCTGCCAGAACTAAATTATCTGGTGATACTCTCTCAATATCGTCAAAAGAAACTTTCTTTCCTCTGGCTTCCATTCGTTTTTGATATTCAGCATAAAAAGCTCCTGCTTTCTTACGTCTCCAGAGTAGTGAAACGTGTATATGCATGTCATCTGCAATCTTATTGACCCATTGAGTGTAAGAATTATAAATGTTTTCGTATAATTTCTCTGATTCTACTTCTGACATGAGCTGATAAATCCTAATCCAGGACGCTTTATCTGCTTCAATGACTGTCTGGATCTCCTTTTCTATTGTAAACAAATCCATCTTATCATCCTCCCTCTTTTTATATTGATAGATGGTTAATTATAAATTTACTCTATTATAGTCTAGTAAATAATGCAATAAAACTGAATAATCTTGTCTGATAATTCCTGTTTTTCTTCTTCCGTCATATCCATACCTTCCTACTGCATTTTCTCCAAAATATCAAATATACTTTCCTGTCCAGGTACTTCATTTTTATTTGCAGATTTTTTTACGTTATTTTGGGGTTCTATCATCGGCTGTGTTTTTCTCACATTTACTTTATTTCTGGTAGACTGCTTAATTTTAGATGGATCTACATGAAATTCAGATACTGCCTCAAACTGAAATCCCGTCACAGTTCGACCTCTCTTGATATTTGTATATGTAATCACAACGCCACAATTCTCTTCGATTTCTCTAATTGCTTTATCCAACACATATCTTTTAATATCGCTTAAACGTTCGAATTTCTTCTGAGTACCGGTAACTTCTCGTATCTCCTGCAAACTTAATTGAAAAGCTATTGTCTGAGTTAATCCTGGCTTCTGACTATTCATCTCTCGTTGCATAAGGTGCCAGATTGCCATGCTGTAAGGGCTTTTCATTTTTAAGAAATCTGCCAGTAATGGCTGTGTAAAACTCCCCTTTATCATGAGAAAATAATCTGTCATTCGCTTATTTAAAGCAAAAACGATATTAGCATTGTCCATGTAGCATTCCGCAAACAACGGATAATTCTTGAATTTAACAGTGCTGCTTTCCGGTTTGATTTTTATAAACCCCTTAGAAAGTTCATCTGCAATTGACTCTCCCTCTCTGTAAACATTACTGGGGTCCACATCCATCAATGCAGCAAAATCCCTAACAGAAAGAGAATATTCATAAAATTCTGTATCCGTTACTCTGCACTGGCCAATTGCTACATATAGAAGTTTCCTTGCCTTTAGGCTTATATTTTCCAAACCACAGGCTGTTATAAATTGATTTGATGTAACAGTCCGGACAGATTCACGAGTGTCTATATCTCGTTTTTTCAATTCATTATTTTCATTCGTGCTCCAGATATGCTCTGCTAAATCCATATAAAATCCCCCATACAAATGATGAATAAATCATATCATTTAAAACGATAAAATTCAAGTAAAAATTCTCGTTTTAAACTGTGTTTTTCTCGTTTTTAAAATTATGGCTTTCTCTCTGCAAACTGTATAAATCTCGTTTTTAAACTGTATATTTCTCGTTTATTACTGTATATTTCTCGTTTTTATGTCTCAAAAACCCAGTAAAATCAAGGGTTTCAAGGCCCCCTAAACGTTAAACGATATAAACGTATATAATATATACACGTATGAAAACGCATCTTCTGTTTCAGATTAAAATAAAACCCCAGTCAAACTGACCGAGGCTTCATCGAATTTATTTACTGCTATTATTCATACAATCTTCTTTATATCTTTTCAAAAATCTGAAATAAGTACTGCGACTAATCTGCATAGTTTCCATGATGTTCTCCATGGAGATTCCCGTTCTGACAAGGTCACTGAACATCTTATACTTTTCTTTCTGTTTATCATCGTTCTTCTTCCTGCCGGCTCTAAACGGATTCTTCAAATTTTCCGAACGTTCCTGAAACTTTTTATTCTCGTCTTCCAGTTTCCAGATTTTCCGCTGTGACTTTGAAAGTTCTTTCTCGTGCTTATCACGCATTTCAGACATAGACTTGTACGCTTCTATTGTTTCTTTATGCCGTTCCTCAACACTGTATTTCAAGTCCTCAACCTTTTGCTGAAGGACTTCATTGCTTTCTTGAAGCTGTTTATTCGCAAATTTTAACCGTCTACAATCACTATGAGCAACTTCAAGTTCATGGGTTAACGTCTTGTAGTGCCATGAATCTTTGTAAGCGTCGTTTCGTATGTCTTGAGCGTATGCCATGTTTTCAATGGCAGCATCCCTCTCTAAATTCAACAGCCTGATTTCTTCATTTGCTTTCCGGTTCTTTTCCTGGCTATTTGAAAGCTGGCTCTTTAATGTTTCTACTTGATTCTTTAAATACCTCATGCAGGCCTGATCAGCTTCATAATATCTTGATTTGAGATAGGCTTCATCAGTTGCATCATTTAATTTCTCAACCATCTGTTGTAGCCGCTGAATCTGCGCTCTGGCTTCTTTCAGTTCCTGAAGAAGTTGCTTATTTTGTTCTTGTAATGCTTCTCGTGTCATACTGCCAGCTCCTTTCTTCTGATATTTTTATTATAAATCTTTATAAATATAGTTTCAATAATTATTTTTGAGATTTTGCCATATTGATGAACCTGATCTAACAAATAGTGAGGGCAGATATACTTTCATCATTCAAACTTCAAACCACATTCCCAAAACGGGAATCACTTCTCATATCCACGTAGAAACGCCGTATTTGCCCTTAAAATCAATTTTTATACCATGTTGGCATATTTTATCACTGAATGATGCAAAATGGAAATTTGAGTCGTTTTAGAGTGATACAGATGCCCTTTTTATTTTTCCGCGGGAAATTTGAGACATAGGTGTAAGAGGGGCCTTTTTGTTTCTCGGAAAAAATTGCGCGGGTTATTCGGCGGGCCCCCTCTTTCTGTACAGACCCCCCCCGGGTATGCTTTATTCGGACATAAAGAAAGGATTTCCACGCATGAAACAGTGTGGAAACCCTTATAATCATTAAGGTCTAGCTATATATCTATTAAAAGATAGATTAAACAATCAATACATATATCTATTTCTTTTTCAATCGTGCATCTTTATCAATATCTGCCAATTCATGCTCTAAGTTTCTGCGATAATCTTCTTGTTCTTCTGGCGTAATTGGTGCAACCTGATCAATCCAATGCTGAATAGCATATAATGCCAGGTCTTCAGACTTAATGTTCTTTGTTGCAATATACGCTTTCCATTCGGCTAGCTTCTGTTTTTCTACCCATGTTGTGAATGTCTTATGTGTTTCTTTCTTTGGTTTCTTTTTCTGCTTTGGCTGAGGTACTGTGCTGGTAGCTGAGAGGACTTGTTTCATTTTAGATTCTGTATTCTGCTCTGGAATATGCGCACGATTCTCACGATCTGATTGTAACTTCGCCTGCAACGCATTCTTATTTATCGCCATGTTCATCCTCCAAGAATTCGTCTACGAAATTGTTATAGTCTTCTGCAATGCTGCTGTTCTGAGAATAGATATCTTCCTGCATAACCTGAGACTCATCCATCACGATAGATTGTCGTATAGTCGTCTTATAAAGCTTGGTCCCGAGTTGTTCTGCAGACTGCTGCACCTCATCTAATAATAACCGGTTGAGAACAGTTCGCTTATTAAAACGAGTCAGCAACACTCCATTAATTTTAAGGGTTGGGTTTCTGTCTTCTCTGATTTCGTCGATAAATCGTGAAAGCTGGTTCATACCCTTGAGGGAGAATCTACTTGCTGTAAGGGGAATGATTACGCCATCGGCAGCAGCTAACGCATTGGCCAATAAGATTCCAAGACTTGGAGCAGTATCTATAATGCAGTAGTCATAGCGGTCCTGTATAGTTCCCAGAGTTTTCTTGAGCATGGTTTCTCTACCGATTTGCACGAATTCGGAATCTGCTTTGGTGAATAATAGATCGCCTAACAATAGGTCAACCCCTAATCGAATATTTACAATTGCATCCTGGATGGTGGCCTGTCCATGGAATACATTGTACAGTGTAGCGGATGCATTCTCCGTATCAACTCCGCAGTAATCACATAAGTTGCACTGTGCGTCCAGATCTGCCAGCAATACTTTATAGCCTCGGTTTGCCAAGCCGATACCCAGAGCGTGAGTCGTGGAAGTCTTCGCACATCCGCCCTTTTGGTTTGCCAATACAATAGTTTTCATCATTTTGCCCTCCTATTTTCTGATACATATCTTACACGGATTTGTGGTATGTGGCAAGATATATTAATCTATAAAAATATCTATTTATACATAGATATAACGGTCTAGCTTTAGATAGATACCTGTAATATTAAAGGAAAAGCGGTATACAGAATCATCCATATACCGCCCGATATTTTAATCTAAATCATCTGAATAGTACTCAATCAATCGTTCTTCCTCTTCCTTGAGGAGATCTTTCAGATCATCTTTAAAATCTGCTTCCAGTTCTTCTTTTTCCTCTTTCCACTGATCATCAATTTCCTGCTGGTCAATGTCCGGATTGTCGGCAAACTTTTCAGTGAACTTCTCATATTTTTCTGCTAAGTCCTCTTCTTCGAATTTACGCCACTGTTCCTGTTCGAATTCCTCCAGATCTTTCTCAATTTTTGCCTGCATTTCCTGCTCAGTCATAACGTGCCCTCCTTTGAATTTATATATAAATATTATAACATACAACAATATGTAGCACCATGGCGCCTTGAATTAATTTCCCTGCTCAATTACCGGAATAATACCTTTTTCTTTTAGCTTATTATAAAGAAAGAGGCGGCCTTTCATGGTCCACTTAGTAAGAAGTTTTACGTCTGGAGTTCCATCAGATCTGATAATATCAGTAACTTCAGATTGAGTATATCCGAGACAATGGTAGTCACTGTATAAAAGCCATTGCTCACTCTGTTTATACTGAATTCCCAGTTCATGAAGAATTCTGTTCATCTTCTTACCTGACATCCCATAATCTTTGGCAATCTGGGTGATGGTTACAAGTCCCGGATTCTTCAAGATTTCATCGTAGTAATCGGCTTTTGGCTTGAGTTCTCCAATAATCTGGTCTTTCACTCTGATTTCCGCTTCGGCTTCTTTACGTCTTGTCTGTTCATCTTTCAGCTTAGTTGCCAGTTGAATTAAGAAGTCCGGAGAAGTAAGTGCTTTCTCAATAGTCTGTTCAGTCATGTATGCTCCATATTGGTGAATAGATGGAATAACTTCGTCAAATACCCACTTCTCGAATTTTTCTGCCGACGGGAGTTTACTGCGAACGGTAAGGCGGTATATGTCACCCTCTGGGATAACTTTTAATTCCTGCTCTCCTCCATCAGTAAGGTATCGGTGTTTTACCGACCCCTTGCAATGTGCCGTAACTGCATCTGCTGGTCTTTTGTATCCCAGTGCTCTCGCTACATCATTCGCTACAAAGTACGGTTTCCCGTCAATTTCTGTTGTTCGGATATCCCCAAACTCTTTTGAATTAAAAACCTGTAATTCGTTCATGTATCTCCTTTATTAAGGGACGGAATTATCTTCCGCCCTTTCTTTTTTATACTCTTTTTACGCATTTCTCTGGTTCACTGTTTCTTTCTGTCCCTTAATTATTAAGTAATTTGACAAGCTGAGTATTCTTCTAATATCCTC
>OLQG01000772.1_pt1 | contig 23721 bp, 20 predicted proteins | sample 1672221 | NCBI WGS metagenome assembly OLQG01 (sample SAMEA3136660, study PRJEB25190) | human gut metagenome | biome: human gut; feature: human-associated habitat; material: faeces | place: Austria | collected 2013
TGGGGTTATATTATATATAGTATAATATATTATATTATATACGTGCGAGAAAAACAAATTTTTGACTATAAATAATGTTAACAGGTTTGGTGGTGGAGGTAAATAGAAACCCCCTCCTTCCCTTGTTGTTGAATTGGTTGCTTGATCTTGTTAACTATGGTTGGGTTGGAGGGGGTGGTTTTAAATATAGATTGATAAAATGCTATTCTCGTGCTATTAATTTTCTGGGTACTTTTCGTGTTACTAGTAACCAGTCATCAACCAAACGGTCATCAATATGTGCTATGTCTTTAATATTCTCTTTAGTTATTCTAGGGGGAGTATCTCCCTCCCACCCGAGGTATTCCATGTCACCGGCAGATAGCTTGTAATCTCCCAGTGCTTTCTTGACTAGCGAGACTGTATCGTCACATCCTTCTTCCATGATGTAGGCGTTATTGCTAGTTAACGAGGGTACCATGAAGTGAGGCACGGGTTCACCGTTAATATCCTTGATGTTGAAGAACACGAACAGAACGTCGAGGGTGGGTTCTTGCTCCCCTCCCTTCATCGCCATGTCTTCTCTCTCTTCCTTCTTCAACAGTTCATTATACTTCAAAACCATCTCTATATTGATGATGTTTTTACATTTATTGAACTCTCCTATCATTCTCGTGTCCTCGGTTATTCCCACCTGACTCAAGTATCCCCTCCCAACGAAATCGTTATCTCTCAACTTTTCAAGGTACAGTTTTATCGCTTCCGACGGGGTGTCAGCTTGAGCGCCTAACCCTATCTTCTCGTCGAACACGTCCCACGTTCCCTCTTGCAGTTGTCTCATGTAAATCCACATCCTTATATCATCTATCTCGAACCTTGGTATTTTAATACCACCGGGGGTGAGGTCCATGAAACCGTGTTCTCCCCTGAACCTTAACGCCAGCCCGTCGTGAACGTCCGTGTATTCCACGGTGCCGGTTATACCTTCCATCTCCACCTTCATCCCTGTATAGTCTTTATCTTCACTCGCTGGCTTGATCTTGTAACCGGCATGCACGCCTATTAAATCCTTCACCTCCACATCCGCCCGTGACAGTGATGCAGGGAACTTTATAACATCTGGAATGGGAAGTGGGGTGTAAGGTTCTATTTTCCCAAGTTGTAACTCGTTACTTTTCAAGTATTTATCAACAACTTTCTTGTCATGTTGTAATTCAACATCCTTCAAGAAATCGTTCACCGGGAACACCTTGCTCGTGTTATAGCTCTCTATCTCCCTTCTTATCTCCCCCACCTCTCTCATCAGCTTGTTATACTTGTACAGTTTCCCCGCTAACGGATTGCTACTTGTCGTTTCTATCTCCCAGTTATCCTCCCCGTCCATCATGTCAAGCAGTTCTTCCAGTCCCGTTATGAACTTGTCACCGTTATCGTCTTGTACCAGTACAGTCTTGATACTTCCGCTATCGTATACTTTCGCTTTCATATCTATCAATTTTAAACGTGTAGCGTTAGAACACACTCGTTATCCATCGTGGAGGGGGTCGTTTTATTATCGTAGAACGTGACTAATTGTTTCACGTCGTTCAGTTTTTCCAGTTGAGTGAATAAATCTTGAATCACCACGCTTAACTCGCCTCCCTCTATCACTCCCCCGGGAATGACTATCAAGTAAAATATCGATTCACTGAAAGTTTTAACACTCTTGAACTTGTACACCGGCACTTTCACGGCGTCCGCTTTACCTTCTTTAAAATAATCACCGTTGTACATTAACAGGGATAGCTTGTCTTTTCTCCAGCACAAGAAGAGAAACCCGTCATTATTTTTTAAAGTTACCAGTGATAACTCGTCGTCTACCGGGTAATCGATCCCTGTTACCCATGAAACTGGAACGACGGATATTGTCATGTAGTCGTAATCATCACTGTTACAATTAGCCAGCACGGTCCCTTCCTTGTCGAAGAAGTAGTACATCTTCCTCGAATCGCTGTAAGTCATGTAATCGCATTTCAGGTAGTACCGGAGCATCCATTTGCTAGTTTTCACGAGCAACGTTATATCCACCGCCTCGTTCATCCTAGCCATGACGTCAGGTGATGGGGAGGTTACCATTTTCTTGTAAAAATACGTGAAGTTACCGTCAACGTCATACCATAACTCTCTATCTAGGGTCAATTTACCTTCACTTGAAGTAACGACCTCGTCATGGACGCTCTTCCCGTTGATGAAGTTAACCGGTAAAATAGTTTCCGGTTCATCCCCCACCATCTCCTTGATGTATTCCAGTATATCAATGTTCTCTTTCAGGTTGATGATGTAATCTTTAATCTTCCCCGCCATCACGTTGTCGCCTTCCACCTCTATCTCCTTTCCTGAATTTATCATGTAAACGAGGGGGATGACGGACGTTACCATCTTGTTACCTTCTTCATCTTGTAATAGCACCACGTGAGCGCCGTTGTCAATTTTAATAATCGCTTTTATCATTGCCTTGAATATTAAATAGTTAGTAATACTTTTCCTCTTTCCTGCTTATAATATCATCCCCCACCTTAACGTGTGTGATGGAGGGTACTTCCTCGAAATCCTTCCCGTTACCGGAGAACTGGATTCCTTTTTCTTGTATGTTTGCTCTCGTGCAAATATCGTCATACTCGTCAAGATGACTCTTCGGGATGATAACGTAATTATCAATCGTGTGCGCCACGGGTGATTTCATCTCTCGAACGCTCTTCTTTATCATCTCGATGTCCTCTCTCGTCTTGTCAACGACCGACCTGTTCCTTAACACGTCAAACAAGATGAACAGGACTGCACCGAACGTGAAAACCGATATGGATAGTATCAAGTAAGTGATCATATCTCCCCCTCCTTCTCTTTTTTATCTAGTTCGATTTCCGCCTTTAACTTGGCCACGTTATCTATCACCTCCTTGTTAAATCTCTTCACGGCCCCCGCCCAGTTCACGTAAAACCTCATTCCTCTCCTCTCGCTCTTGGGTATCACTTTCATCCAGTCCTCCCCCATGTTCCCTGAATACGTGGGCATTTTCTCTAGCAACATGCAGTACCTCAGGTACCTGTTGTATATTCCCCTGCACTTCACCGTTAGCTCGTACGTCTTTTTCTTGTGCCTCGTTCCACCCCCGCCGTCGAAATCGGTAATCAACCCTTCCTCCTTGAACTTTCTCACCATGTTTCTTGACCCGTCCCTGCCGTACAGGAAGGGTATTTCCCTGAAGTCTTCTATCGACACCACCCTGTCAAGGCTAGCCAGGTAATACACGATGGCAAGTTTCCTGTCATCCATCTTGTGCTGCCTTCTCATGCACTCGTCAATCAAGTACTTGTGCTTGCCGAACGTGCATCCTATCATCGTTCCTTGCAACACCGGACCCAGCTTTCTCTTCCACACGTACTTGTACATCTTGCCGTTATCCTGCATCCTGTAATGGTGACGGGGGGCCATCCAGTCAAATTCACTGTAATGTTGCCACACTGTCGGTCTTCCTAGTCTTTTCACCATATGATTCTATTTTAAATAGTTAAGTAATTGACTATCGGTTTTAGATTCCACTAGATCGTGATACCTCTTGAATATGGCGTCAAGGTTCCAGTCATCGTACTTTGACAGTATCTGCCTGAGGTACAAGTGAGCCAGGGGGAGGGTGTTTCTGGACGCTAGGTTCCTTAGAACTAGCCTCAACCGGTGACCGTCGGTGAACTGTCTGGCGAAATATTGCTTCACTTCATCGTCACCCTTCATCTCCACGTTGTTGTCTATCATGTATTCCTCTATCTCCTTTTTCACCACCCACAACACTAGGACCACGCTACCGCTCACCTTCTCGTCCTTCAGCATGCCACCGAGGAACACGTCATCACTCTTTTTCATCAAGCTCGACAACCTCCTTATGTTGATGTCGTCGATTCTCTCCGCGTCAGTTGCCTCCCTTACATCCTGCATGGACATCAGGAGCGCCATTTCTTCTATTTCAATTCCCATGTCGATAAAATTTAATATTTAACGGAACAAATATATATAAAATACTTGTAAACGTCAAAGTTTTTCCCTATTTTTGTCGAAACAAAAAATCTGACTGATATGAATAAAGAATTTAAAGTTAAAGACATCTTCCAGCCACAACAAGTGAGCGAGAAATTGAGAAAACAAGAGGTATTATTCACGTGGAACGACGGGCGTTGGGATCATGACGTCGTGATCCAGTTCCTGAACGACCGTATCGACTCCCTCGTGCAATTAAATATAGGTGACACCGTGGAGGTGGGATTCGACGTTGAATCGAGACGGTGGGAGAAGGACGGTGTAGTTCGTTACTTCACGTCATGCACCGGTTGGAACGTGAAGATCGTTGGCAAGAACCCCGCCTTCCTTCAAGATCAGGGACAGTTCTCCCAAGCTAGACAGGAGTTCAGCCAGCAACCGTCAACCCCCCAACCCCAGCCCCAGCCGGTTCAACAGCAGCAGGGTGGTTTGAATAACTTCCCCGATCCTGATGATAATTTACCTTTTTAGCTAACTAATTGATAATCAATAACTTCATTGTTTGTTTTCGTACTTTTTGATTTATTTCTTTTTAGACATGTAGATTTCCCCTCCCTTTCCCGGGTGGGGTTTTCTATTGTCATTATAATTTCATATATTTGAGGTACAATTAAATACACGTGTTATATGGCAACAAAAGTTTTAAAATTCAAGGAGACCGACGACAAGAAGTACAAGGTCTCGTTTCAAGCTAGCGGGAAGGTTCACGTCTTCCTTGACAGGGTGGATAACTCTGACGTGATGATATACCTGTATCCAAAGAATTACGACCCGGTGTTGTACAAGAAGGTGACTCCAGATCGTACTGACGTTTTACTGGAATTCGTTATCCCGGGGAGTGGTGATATTTTCGTTGACATCGTTTCAGGAACGGAGGTAACTCAATGTTGTTACCTGACCGAGGAAGAGACGTTCGTTTACTCCGTCCCCGCCTCCTCCGTTGTTTTCGATGACGGTAAAAACTTCCAGCAAAAACTGGAATCTGGAGAGTTGAAGGGTCAGAAGGGTGACAAGGGAGCCCCTGGCGCTGCCGGGGCGAAAGGAGCTGACGGCAAATCCGTTAAGGCAATCAGCTTAACCGCCGATTCTTCCGGCAAGATAACCGGTGGGAAATGCACGTTATCTGATGACTCAACGCTTACCATCACCGTTACCACGGCTACCTCTTGATGATTTCTTCTGTTTAAGCCGTTTCTTTACATACTGGAGCCGTGGGAATACCCTCACGGTTTCTATTTCCTCGAAAGTGTCGTAATACATCTTCATGGCTTTCTCTGCCTGCTCCTTGTGTTCCCTGTTGGTGGTGCTGGTATAAACGTCGTAATTCTCCATGATTAATTCCTGAAAAGAGTAGGGGTGGGTCAAAATAACAAATCCCCACCCCTTGAACAACTATTATTAACAATGAAACCCTTGAAATTTCCCCCTCCAACACCGGTGGCGCGAGGGGGACAACTCACTTACTCTATTTAAAGCAAAGACAACGCGAATATAATAATTTAATCGTCAACATCAAGCTCTTCACTGTTAATACTTGGATGTTGTTTACAACTGTAAAATCTATCCCTGTCCTCGAAGAAAGCCTCGATCGGGTCGGAGGGGAGGGGACAGCAAGTGACCATGTTACATGATCTCTCGTTATACCTCTGTATTTTCGGTTTTCTTCTCTCCCTTTCTAAATGTCTCGTGTAAGCGTCATACAGGTACGCTATTACCTCTTCTCCTGTTGCCATGTAGTTAATATATGTATAAAAATGGTGATATTCGTATTGCATGATTAATATTATTACATAACATATTGAATATCACGTTATTATTGCCGTAAATATTCGAGTACTTTTCAAGTTCATCGTTAAATTTATCCCAGTTGTCCTCGATACTGTATTTTATCACCCCCACCACCCTCTTCTTGTATACAACTATTGTTGTCCCGGACCCGTATTTCTCTAGCAACTCGTCGTAATGCTTACGTATCCACCTGTACCCTCCCCTTCTACCGGGTTCGGTATTCAGCTCGTGTTCGATGTTATGCACTTTTGAAGCCATACTTCTCAATTGCTTCTCGATCCATTTCAGAATTCTAGTTATTATCTTCTTCATTCCAAGAATATGTTTTTAATTATCCATTTCCTAGCCCCCCTCACCCACTCGTGGTCCTCTATCACGAACAACTTATCCGCCATCGGGTAAACGTCTATCTCTCCCCACCTATCATCAACGAACTTGAACATGGTGGAGCGATTACAGGCTCTCACGTCGTAAGCGTCGAGAGAGGGGAGTATCTCTCTTTTGAACCTCACCATCCTTTTCAGCCTCGCTGCCTTGCTATCTTGCTTGACCTTCTCCATCTTGAACACCGTTTCTATTCTTTGTCTATCCATTTCATGTAAGGACATACCTCCGACTTTTTCTTCCCCATGCTAGCTAACACTCACCGCTTTCTTGATATGGCATCCTCTATAATATATTTACTATATATTAGTAGAGTATTAGTAATATATATGTTACTAATATACTACATCTATATTAACTATACAAGTGATATTCATGAAGAATATAGTGTAGTAGATGGGAGGAGGCCTCCACGGTGAGCATTAAATAACAAGAAGAATACGTTAGGATGGGCAGGAACGTTATCGTTCGAGTGACTCCCCCTCCCTCTCCATGAAAGCTTCCTATCTCCCCTCTATAACCTATGTTATAGATTCTTTGTTAGGAGCGATTCGGCTCGTTGGTGGTCCATGACCTCCACCTTTTACCTTTCGGCATGGGTTACTCGTCGTCAAGTCGGACAGACGTAGCGAGATTTCTTTGAACCTTATTCATGAACAGTTTATATTCCAGACACTCTAGTCTTGGTGAGCGTTTTCGGGTGTCAACCGGGGCGACAGGTCGCTCTGTCTTCAACTGCCGCTATATACCTCTTGTCGGGGGAATCTCTATAAAAAGAGAAATCCTTGACCAGTCTTAGTGTTGTTGGAGGTAGAGGATCAAGGATAATCTCTTAAATATCTATAAATTATGTAGAACGCAAAATTTCAAGTTGCTTATCATAGTCTCTAACCTCCAAATCAGACTACTATTACATAGCAAGGCAAATATACGGTGAAGTTTCGAGAAAACAAAGAGTAAAGGCAAAAAAAATCACGTGGACGAGGAATTAGTAGAAGGTTTACGTTTGTCGTGCGGATTAGAACTGATGTTCTTGGTGTTAAATATTTGTTCTTGGAGCCAGTCCACGTGATGATACAAAGGTGAGTAATTTATTCGTGGAATCAAAATATTTTTCATATATTTGTCTCTGTATAAATACTATCACCATGAAAAGCAAAAAACGCAAAGGATGTGGCGGAAAGTCTAAAAAGTAGTTTGACATGAGCGAAGAGAAGAAAGAGATACTGTTCGGGGCAAACGCTAGAGAGGTCCCGAACTCCATAAAGTTCCCCACGGGGATGAAAGAGAACCCCACCCCGTCACTGGCTGACTTCCTGATGACGCAGAGGGCTGACAACCTCGGTGGTGACCCCGAAACCATAACGCTAGAGACCCTGGGCAAGTTGCTGGGGGTGGGGGAAGGTAGCGGTAACCCGTCCACCGATCCCATATTCAACACGTTGACGGTTTCGAAGTGGCTCAAGGTTGGTGAATCTATCACGATTAATGACCTTATATTCAGGATATTCCGTGACGGTTTAAAGACTTACGTGCGCGCGGAGGACCTCAAGAACCCGGAGGCGGAGATATGGATTGATCTCTACGCCGGCGCTTTCACGAGACTCATCGCCACGCATTACGACACGCCCGGTTGGCAGCAAGGGATCGCCGGCGGGTCGTTATGGAACGACGAGACCGGTAACTCTCACCTGGAAGTGGACTACGCTTACATACGGAAGAAGGCCACGTTCGTCAACCTCGTGATACAGCAACTGACTGCACAGGCCGGGCAGGTGATCATCACCCCCACCAACATGAAGATAGACAGGGTGGAAGAGCTGGATCAAGGTTACAAGTGTTACGCCGAACAGGGTGAGCTGAACAATTTCATCGTTTACGACCAGGCTAGATGCCAGAAGTTCACGCTAGAACACCAGAAGTACTACTGGCGTCTCGTCATAGCCGTGGGGGCGGATTACTGTATCCTGTCCAAGACCGATCAGGACGGCAACGGTGACGTCCCGGAGGCGGGAGACGAGATCGTGTTGTTCGGGCATAGGGACGACAAGAACAAGCCCAGACAATCCGCCATCATGCTTGACGCCGCTTCCGATCAGGCTCCAGCCATTTCCATATACATGGGCATTAACTCTTACGACCTTACCGGTAAACGGGTGGGTGTCTTCGGTAGAGACCCGCTAGACGCCGCCGCGGCTGGAATATTCGTCCAGAACGGTCGTTTCGAGAACATCATGATAGGTCCCGGGTGTACCGGTCTTGACAACTTCGCCGAGTACGACAAGTTGATTAACGACGTGAACAAGGCGGTGTCAAAGAGCGTGGACATCATGCCCGACCCCTCCCCCGCCTTCATAACCGACAAGGAAGGCAACACCACCCCCGCCGAGATCACTATACGGGTGTCGGAAAACAACTTCAACTCCGACCTAGGTGGTTACAGGAGATGGTATTACCTTTCAGGTGACGGTTTCAAGGAGATAGAGGGAGAGAGCCAGAAGACGCTGGTCATCACGCCTGCCAGCGAGTGGTGGGCTGGCAAGAACACGTTATCCGTCATGTACGAGGTGGAACTGGACGGGGAGAGGTACTCGGACGTGTCCTCTCTCATCAAGGTTTCCGACGGTATCAACGGAGCCGGCGGATACATAGCCGTTCTGGACAACCCTTACGTGGGCATAGCTTCAGATTACAACGGCAAGATCAAGGACGGTCAGCTCGGCGAGAACGGTCGTGCCAAAACTGGTGTCGTGGCTTACGCCGGTACCACGTTGCTATCCCCCAACCCTAACCCGGGAAAGGGACAGTACAAGCTATCCATAAAGAAGGTATCCGGTTGTACCGCCGCCATCACCCAAGCGGGAGGGGAGATGTACTTGCTTGACATGTTCCAAGACATGGCATCCGTCACCCTCACCGTTAACTTCGAGGGGTCAAGTATCACGATGGACCTAACGTTCAATTGTAGCAAGACTTTCGACGGTGCTTTAAGCTCCGAGGAGATAAAAGGTGAACCGGGCGAGGCCGCTTACTCTCTGGACCTAGATAACGACGTCTGCATAGTTTCCACGCAACCGGACGGTAGCGGTGGTTACTGGGGCGATAACGCCAAGTCCACGGCAATGGTAACGAAGGGGGGAAAGGACATAAGCTCCAAGTACAACTTCGCCACCGAGGCAACCCCCTCCACGATAGATTACCTAGCGACCAACAACGGCAAGACCGTTCAAGTGAAAGGCATGGAAGAGGATGACGGTTTCATCCTGTTCACCTGCATGCCGAAGAACACGATGGACCCGGAAACGATAAACGCCCCCACCTTGCAAAAGAGGTTTAATATCTCGAAGAACAAGCAGGGAGAGCAGGGACAGCGTGGACCCGGTGGTTACGTGTGGATCGTTTACGCCGATGACGAGGCGGGGACGGGAATATCGCTCACCCCCGAGGGAAAGAAATACATAGGGCTGGCGCACGACAAGGAAACGCCGAACCCGCCGTTACCGCTTAACCCGGCCGATTACAAGTTCTCCCTGTTGACCGGGGAGGGAGTGCCGGGACCCCCGGGAAGTGACCGTTTCATATGGATCAAGTTCTCCACCACCCACCCGATCACTGACCTTTCACAGGTCACGAACGACGGGGCGGCTGAAGGGCTTAGGTACATAGGCTTCTCTTACAATCAGGTTAACCAGCAAGAAGACACGTTCCCGCCGGGACAGGAGCAAGTGATTGACGTGGCTTACTACAACCGGGAGTACGAGTGGTCGGAGTACAAGGGGAAAGACGGGATCGGGTTGCAGGTGCAATACTCGAAGGACGGAAAGTCCAACTGGCACTACCCGTTCCGGGTTGATGACGTGTTCATGAGACAGAAGATGGATGACGGGATCACGTGGTCAGACCCCATGAGGATCGTGGGGGAGGCTGGACAGGACGGTACCTACGTGGAATACCAGTTCGCCAAGAACACGTCGATCGAGACCCCTCCCACTACCGGCTGGCAGGACGGTCCACCAACCACTAGCGGGAACGAGTTCCTGTGGATGAGAAAGGGTACTGTTGAACCTCCGGCCACCGAGGTACCGGAAGGCGGGTGGAGTACACCAGTAGTGATCACAGGGCCATCTGGGGCCTCTTACTGGATCGTTCCGGACACTAGGTTCATCAACATGCTGAACGGGTCTCCTAACCCCCCTAGAGTGCGTTTCACGGCCAAACGTGGATCGGTTGCCGACGGTGTTACCGGTTGGTCTCTTGGGTACTGGAGAACCGCTTATTCTAAAGATAATCAAAAGACTTGGACCACGATAAAGTCGTGGACTTCACAAGTTCCTTACATAGACGTTGACATCGACCCGTCTTGGACGAACATTAGAGCGGAGCTTTACTTCGATCAAGGTTTCGTTAATATATGCGACAGCGAGGTCGTGTTAATACAGGACGTTTCCGGGATACCGGGAGAGTCTAACTACGTCATAGACCTTGATAACGAGGTCGGATCAACTAACACCAAGGCTGACGGTAGCGGTGGTTACTACGGTAACAACATGCTAACGAGGTTGCGGGTGTTCTACGGTACAGAGAACGTCACGAATCAGGCCACCGTCACGGTGTCGGCAGATTCAGGTATAAAATACACCAGAACGAATAACGCCGAGTACGTTCAGGTTCAGGTGACAGATTTTACCGGTTCTAACATGACCGGTTCCGTCATATTCAACGTGTCAAGTCAAGGTGGAGCTTTCCCCCCTATCCAGAAGATATTCAAGGTCAACAGGATTCCTCAAGGTGAACGTGGACCGGAGGGTGATTCCATATCGGTTCAATTCTCCGTTAACGGGACGTCCGGGTGGCATTACCCGTTCGTGGAGGGAGACATCTACATGAGACAGAAGGTGGGTAGTGACGCTTGGTCTGACGCCATTCGTGTCGTTGGAGAGCAAGGGCAGCCCGGCAAGGACGGGGAATCCGGTGGTTACACCGAGTTCCAGTTCTCTATCGGCAAATCTAGGACTAGCCATTCGGATATAGCGGAAAGCTCGTGGACTGACGGCCCGCAAAGCACTACGGTAGAGAAGCCTTTCGCTTGGATGCGTAGCAGGACCGTTGACAAGTTCGGCTCGGTGTCCGGGTGGACTTACGGGTCTTACGGCGCCCCCGGTAACGACGGTGCTGATGGTTTGCCCGGAACGGCTTACTGGCTATCCACCGATTGTTCTAGCGTGTCGATAAAGACCGACAAGGATAAACCTAACGAGAACCCGGCTAACCCGAGAACGGTCACGGCAACCGCTCACAAGGGAGAGGGAGGGGTAGGAGTTAGCGATTACTCTTGCTACTGGTACGTTGCCGTGTCTTACGACTACATGAAGAACTGGACGGTTATAAAATCCGTTGGTGGTTCTGCCGCCACCAAGTACACGTACACCGTGGCTAAAAGCGATGCTAAAGGATGGCCTACCAACATCAGGTTCATCGCGTTCTTCGATTCAGCAGGTGCCAAGATGATAGATACAGAGGACGTCCCGGTTATCAACAACGATCTTAACGACGTTACATCACTAGATTACTTGAAACACGCCTTGCAACAGAAGACGGAAGTGGATGGAGGTTTAATATCTACCACCTACATCAAGGTTGGTTATTCCCCCTCCCTCAGGGGCGGTAGTTCAGTTCCTGACGAGATACCTAGTGACTGGGTAGAAACCGGTGGCATGTACGGTGGTTCAACTCTAGCTCCCGGTCAAGGTGACGTGTGGACGATAAGACAGTTCAGGAATCGTGTGCCTAGATTTTATAGTGGTGGCGATTTTGAAAAGGCCAAGGCGTCTTTAGCTTACGCCACCACCCAGCTCGGGGCTGACAACTACGATCCCCCCACCGACAAGGTAACGTTCGCCGTGAGTGACTCGGGTATATTGTACGCCCAGAACGCCTTCATCGAGGGTACGGTTATGGCTAGTGGGGGGAAGATAGGTAACCTTACCATAGATTCTGACGGTTTGGCTTACAATCAAGTTATAGAGAGCGGGAAAACGTATTACAAGTCAAAATTGTACAATGGAGGTCTTGTATATCGTGAAAATTGGAACGCAACGGATAGCGACTGGGATAGACAAATAGCTATCGGAACATCAGTTATCCCATCTTCTGCCGGAATTAGACCAATGTTGTACGGTAAAGTTAAACAGAGGGGTAGTTACGATACCACCACTTTCATGTACTTGTCTATCACGGGTGGAACTAGGAATTTTTCAGTTAATTCAGGTCCTCAAGCTATTAGAGTACAAGAAGGAGATATTCATATTAATAAAGGGTATGTAACTTACAGTGGTAATTCCTATTCTTATTATTCTGGTATAAACGGTTATGGTGATGTCAGGATAGGTAACGGATGGGTTGATATAGGACCTGATCCTAATTTTAGTGGCGCTACAAGAACGGAGCCGGGAGGCATTAACTTGGCGTCGCAAAGAGCAGCGTTAATTTTTAACGGTTTACGAAGACACTCTTTCAGTTCAGATAGACAACAAATAAGTATTGGAAATGATAACAACATGGTTGTCTTGTATGGAGGTGGATCTAACAAGATTGTTAATATAGAACCTAGGTTAGCGATAGGATCATGGTTTTTTATCATGTCATGGGCGGACGAGAAATTCTGGATATACGCCCCGTGGTCTTCAGGAGAGTATTTCATAATTGATGACTTGTATTATAAAGGAGTTTCTTCTGCCGGTCATGATATAGTATTTGTTATAAAAGTTGATCCGAATAAATGGATAGCGTCTCAAATGCCTAAAAACTGGCTTTCTTTTGAAGAAAGAGTTTAGTTATTATTAATATATTAAATTTACATTGAAATGAAAATTAAATTGACTATTTTAGACCGCATGATGTTGTTATCAAACGTCATCGAATCTTTTAATTCGCAGAACGGAACGAAAAAAGAAATCGTGATGTGTCAATCCGCCTCCCTCGCCCTAGGGTTGTCGCCAAAGGATTACGAGGAGTTCGAGATCACTTCTGACGAGAAGAAGGGAACCGTGTCATGGAACAAGAAGGGTCAAGAACCTAGAGATTACGAGTTACATCACATGGTGGTAAGTTTCATCTGTGACGAGATCGTGAAGAAAATGCAAGGTAACAGCCTTAACGGTCCTGTAATGTCATTGTTCGATCGTTTCATGACCATGATCGTCGAGAACCCGGAGAAAGGATTGCTTGACCCGGAGACCTTGAAGAAAGTGGAAAAGGAACACGAGGAACTGGAAGACTTGTATAAAACGTTTAACCCGGCCCCCGTCGATGAGGAATCCAAGGAAGAATCTAAACCGAAAGGACGGCCAAGAAAGAACTAGAAAAAATGTCAAAGAAGATTACCCTAGAGAACGTGGATTCATCGGAGTTACCGGAGGTCCCGGTGATCGGGGAAGTCAAGCAGATAAGGTTCACGCAAGACATGGAGTTGGTCAGCACGCTGGCTGACTCCGACTTGTTTATGATACAAGCGGGCGCCGACCTTGAAGCTAGACCGAACACGATCACGTTTGATTTAATAATAAAGAATTTATCCGGTCCCATCGAGGAGGGAAGTAAAAAGTTCGTTACCGGTGACATGATGTTCAAGGTTATCGGGGACATGAATCTTCTTGACACGTGGGACAATACCAACTTGGTTAGTTCCCTGAACGCCACGTACGTTAACGTGAGAAGGATAGAGGAAGAGTTGCGTCGTGAGATCAACCGTTCCACGGGAAAGGACGAGCAACATGACGAGCAGATAGCCAACCTCCGTCAAGACCTCACCTCCACCAACGAGATGTTGAATCAAGAGATCAACAGGTCGGTGGCTAAAGATAACGAGCATGACGAGTTACTGGAAGGGTTGCGTGATGACGTGGATTCCACTAGCTCCAAGCTAGAAGCGGAGATAGACAGGTCAACAGCCAAGGACGCCGAGCATGACACCTTGCTCAAGGGATTAAGAGTGGACGTTAACGCTAACAAGAGCGCCATAGAATCGGAAGTCGCCAGATCGACAGCCCGTGACGAGGCTCATGACGCCGCCATATCAAAGAACGCTAGTGACATCGCCACTGAAACCAGCAGGGCAAAAGCGGAAGAGGCGAAGATACGGCAGGAGATGAAAACCGCCGACACTAACCTTCAAAACGCCATAACCGCCGAGACCGAGCGAGCCACCGGCGTCGAGGAAGACTTGCAACGACAGATAACGGATCTTTCAGGATCAACGGACGACAGGCTTGAAGCGCTAGAGGCGTTGTCTCACGAGCAAAACACGGACACGGGTACCACGAGCAAGACGTTCGTTATAGACTCCGGTAACACGGGAGCCATGTTGAAAGCGGAAGGTGGGGGATTGTCTACCCGCACCAAGGGAGACGCCGGTTACGCTAACTTCACCGTGCAGAACCTCGTGATAAAAGGTGACGTCACTCAAGAGGGTGACACTTTCATAACTCAAGCGGAGAGGGTTGAAGTGCGTGATAACATGATCCTGATTAACGAGGGAGAGACTGGCGCCGGTGTAACGGCAGGTTTCGCCGGTATAGAGGTAGATCGTGGAACGGAACAGAACTTCATGTTCGGCTTCAACGAGTCGGACGGGATGTTCAAGATCGGGAAAGAAGGGAACATGTTCGACGTGGCACTTAGACAGCCGGTGGGGAACATGATTGACGGTATGTTCGCCTCGTGGGACGCAGCCACCAAGACGTTCAAGACCACTAACGTGATACCGTATAACAAATCGTTAGATTTCAAATTTGATCCGGAAATCGTTGACGCTACCCTCAAAATGAAGTTCATGGAAGCCGGGTTAGCATTATCCATGAGTGGCGATGATTCCATCTTGGCGTTATTACCGGGTATACCACAGGATGAAGTCAAGTATTCCTTAATTTCAACTAACACGAATGGTATAATACTTGGAGATTCTAGTGGTTCTAATGACAAGTTTATTCTTGATATAAAAAAACCGTCATTCATTAGTCCCGTCCTTGATAAAAATGTTATCATAGGTGGTAAGAATGCTTATTTCTCGTATTATAGTCACAGGATGGGGAGTCCAAACACTATAACCGCTTCTTGTGGAGTTACAGCACCTTCTTTTTATCGTGAATCAGACAATGCCGAGGTGTTGTACTCTCTTGATCAAGATAGACTCACCGATGGAATGTTCCTGTCATGGGATGATACCAACAAGATGGTAGTTACTACTAATATAGTGCCAAAAGGACAAAGCGTGTTCTTCGGTAACGAGAATTCATTCATAACCTACGGTAGTACTAGCTTGAATAGCGGTAGTGGATCAGCTATCGGCTTTAACTTAAATATGCAGTTTGGCAACCTGTTAATATATCCATCTTCCGTGTCAGGGTATCTCGTGTTTGATGGAGGATTGAGGGGGCAAGGGTACGGAAACGGGATAAAATTCAATTCCCCGATCAACGTGGAAAAGGTAAATTCAACTGGTAAATTCCTTGAATTGTCAGTTGGAGATACTACTTCTATCAAGATGGAGGGGAGTGGGGTAACAATAGCCACCCAAGTAGTTTCCCCCTCCTATCACAGGTCTTCAGATGATTCAGAGGTGCTGTATCAAGCTGACCTCAAGAGCGTGTTAACCGGCAAGGAAACGAATTACGCCCCCACCGTCAAGGCCGTGTCAGATGCCATAGACTCTGTTAATACTGGCACCACTGAATCACTCAAGGGATACTTGAAGTTGAGTGGTGGAACAATGACAGGTTCAATTATATCTAATGTAAATCAAATATTAAAATATAATTATAATTCCGCATCACATTCGATAATATCATTTGTAATAGACGGCCCGGGATATATGTCAGTTGGTAATTACACGAGTGGTATGAGGGTGTTCTTGCTTACTAACGATTCAGATGTATTACATTACAGAAGTACAGATAAACTCACCGGAACTTCTTACAGGATGTGGGATACATATAATCTCCCCGACCCCGCCACCAAGTCAGGGAATAACGCTTTCACTGGAGCGAATTCGTTTGTCGCTAACAAGTTCTCTGTTGGTAATTTTAAAGTAGATATAAATAGTAGCCTTGAAGTAAATATTCCATATATAGAAAATTTGTTAGGATTGTCAAGGTCATTGTATTTCATGTACAATAGTCTTGAAGATACGAAAGTGACTTTTGGTTCGATGATTTCAGCTACTGCTGCTGATTACGCATATATTGGAATTGGAAGTGTTAGTTGTAATAATGCACAATACAAGTTTCGTACAGAATCCCTAGATTTAAATACAATATTTAGAATTGATTTTGGTGACGCATCAGCTATTTCAGCTAATGAATCAACTATTATTTTTGGTAGTAATAGACGTGGCTGTTATGTTAGATCAAATGATACTGATTTAGTACATATCAAGAATAGTAATAGTTACAAGATATGGGACGCTAGCAACCTCCCCACCCCCGCTTCCACCTCTGACATACCGGACGTGTCTGACATGGCCAAGAAGAGCGAGGCTAACACCTTCACCGCTCAAAACACCTTCACTGCCGGACAGTTCAACGTGGGCCCATTTGAAGTGTCAAGTACTGGCCAATTATTGGTAAATATAACAACATCAGGTGGATGGGAAAGATCAATCACGTTTAAAGCCAATAGTGATAATGCTACTAGTATTCGGATCGGTGGTCATGGAATCGGTAGTACTTCAAACTTTGCATGGATTGGAGTAGGAGACGTGGAATATGATACCGCTCAATACAGGTTTTACGGTACGTCAATGAAAGTTCCTTCAGTATGGTCACTAGATGATGCAGATGGAAATTCCTTGATTTGGACACAAAGTACTCAGTTAGCACATATTGGTCGTGCAACAGGAACTACCAAGATAAGAAGTGGCGCAGTAGATTTGATTCACACCAAGGGAGCAACTGATTACAAGATACTAGATGAATCCAACTACTCTCAATACTTGCCAACCAACAACAAGTGGACATATGGATTTGTTAATACTTATATTGAAGGATCTAATGCTGATTTCAATACTTTGTTTGCAGGTCCAGATTCTCCTAAAATATTATTTAATTACTATCGTCCAATTGGTAATAATACTAACGCCCCCACCGGAATGTCATATGGTGCCGTTTTACAAATAGATGGCAATTATAATTCCGTTTATAATAATGTAGTACTTCGACCTCAACTCGCCTTTGATATTAATCATAATGTTGAAAATGGAACTCGTTATATGTGGTTCAGAACCGCCAATAACCTAGGGTATGGTGATTCATCCAATTGGAAGAGAGTAGTGACCGCGGACGAGAACGTGGCTGTGCTGGTGATGGATGCGAACACGTATCCATCTATCGCCAGAATAGATGGGACTACCTACAATTGGCTTAGGACGCCAGCCCAAGGACTATTGCCTAACACTCAAGCAACTCTTGATTCGGGTGGCACCTCATACCTTGGCACCAATGACTGGTCATTTGGTTACGCATCAATACACACCATATACTCTAAAAGGTATATGTTCGGTAATACAGGTGTTGATTTTAGATTAGACACTAATAACAAGATAGCCGCCACCATTTCGGGATCGGCACGAGGGATAGAGATAGGTGATTTGCTTGTTTCCAGTAATTACGGTGAGGATGCGGCAAAAGTACCTACCAACGGTATATTCGCATCAGGTATTATTAAATCATATTCTGGGTTTTCATCTGATTCTAGAATAAATAATCTTAATATTAGTAAAGCATCAAATGATGCTTTACTAATTTCATCATTTGCTGGAGAAAATGTAATTAATAAACCGGGGGTCGACCCTGTGAGTGGACAGTCAGTTGGTGATGGAGTAGCTCTTACCTATTTCTGGGACGGAGATTATGCATTTCAATTAGTTGGGGATATTGATGGTACAGGAATGGCGTATAGAAAATACACTCCTTCTACTGGAAATTCTACTGATTGGAAGTTCCTAGCTGATACTAAATGGGTTAATACTAAACTAGGTGGATATTTACCTTTGACAGGGGGAATATTATCTGGTCAATTAATTATCAATTCAATATCTAATTCATTAATATTAAATAACACAAATTCTAGTGAAACTGAATCCTTTATTAAAGTTCAATTAAACGGAACTAGTAAGGCAGCTATTGGATTCTTGTCTAGCATTGGAAGCTATATATATAACTATGAAAGCAATAAATATTTATTTGTAGGAACTGATGGTGCTTATCTCGGAAATACAATTTCAAAAGCAAAACTACTCACTTCAGCAGACCTGTCAGGGTACGCCACGCAAACGTGGGCTAACAGTAAATTTGCCCCATTATCAACATTTAAAATATTGAGTGGTTACCCGGCCATAGTTAATGTTGGTAACGAGTTTATATTAACATCTAATCAAAGTGGTATGTATGTTAATTATAGAACTCCTAGCGATACAATAATACCAACTACATGGTATTGGAAAAACGGTACATCTATTGGATACGCTAATGGATATTGGGGAAATCTGTACATGGTGGAAAAACTTGTTGCTACCCAAGAATGGGTATCTGGTAGAGGCTACTTGACAAGTATCACCAAATCAATGGTGACTTCGGCTCTAGGGTACACCCCCCCCACCACCAACACCACCTACTCTCAGGCTACATCTTCAACTCTAGGTTTAGTGAAGATAGGTGCTACCGGTTTGGCGGCGAAGAATTACGCCGTGCAGCTTAATTCTAGCGGTCAAATGTATGTTGCGGTACCGTGGACGGATACTAACTCAACTTACAGTGCCGCTACTTCATCAACTTACGGTCTTGTCAAGATCGGGGCGACTGGTCTAGCGGCCAAGAACTATGCTGTTCAATTGAACTCTTCTGGACAGATGTACGTTTCCGTTCCTTGGACAGACACTGACACGAACACTCATTACACGACTAGATTGTACGCCGGTGCGTCAGGAACTGCGGCTAACGCGGCTGCTTCTAACCCTTACTTGAAGGTGACGGACGATAACACGTATCGTAATCAGGTTAGGTTCATTGGAGCCGGGGCCACTTCTATATCAAGTGACGCTTCAGGCAACATTACCATAACATCAACGAACACTACGTACGGGCTAGCTTCATCAAGTTCTAACGGGTTGATGTCATCGTCCCAGTATACCAAGTTGAGTAATTGTATCGAGACGGTGTCGGCAGCTAACATGGTAACGTCGGTTCAGGTTGTGGACACGATACCGGGAGAATCGTCACAGGTTACAGGCAGGTTGTATCTTAAATTCGCTTGATATGGCAATAGAACTAGGAAAAGTAGGCAAGCTCGTGGATGGAGCCTTGAACGGCAAGAAATTACAAGAAGCGTGGTTAAACGGCAAGAAAATATGGCCAGTGGCAGGTATAAGCACTATTCTAAAATTGAAACCCACGGTATACCTCCCGTTAGGTGGAGACATTGATGATTACTCCGGGAACGGTAATAACCCGGTTGATCACGCGGGGAATATATCTTATTACATGATCGGGTTTAACGGTTCCCCCTGCTTGGACTTGTCTGGTGGGGGGGTAGCCCTTCGTTTACCGGACGTGGTAAAGGGAACGCGATCATTCACCATATCCGTGTGCGCGTATAGTCGCGCGGAAGCTAACACGACTTATGATGGGATCATGGGTGGTGTTATAGATGGTAATGGAACGATGGGTCTTGGATACGCTATGGGTCTTGATTCCCCGGGAACCCCCATGGATAAAGTGATGAGGTTCCAAGTGTACAATGGAGCGTCAAATCAAGCATGTAAAGCCACGGTTACAAACTGGATAGTAGACGGTTGGAATCATTTGATAGTCGTGTTCGACTGGCCTTCAAAAACTTTTGACTTTTATTTAAACGGTAAAAAATACGGCTTAATGTCCCCTTCTGACTATCCCCTTAATGGACCTGTCGATTACGGTAGTACTGGCGTGATGGGGTGGGATGGGAACATATGGCTTGGTAGGGCTTTCCACGACACGACAGAACCCCTTGACTGGTGGGACGGTTGCTTGCAAGAGTACTCGTATTTTAACAGGGCGCTTGCCGGGATGGAGCTTCAATTATTGCACAGGGCGTACAAGGGGAATATGATCGTAAGCTCGTCTAAATCGCCATCAATAGATTCGTGGGGTAGTATCAAGCCTTACGTGTGTACCGGTGGTACTGGAACAACGATAAACAAGATAGTTCCTAACATGGTTGAAGCGTCTACAACGAACAAGTTAACAATAAGTAAAGCGAATAGCTCGTGCTTATATTTAAGTAGGTCCATGTCAAAAGACGTGGGTGTTACTGATGATTTAGGGGGTTACGATTTAGTGGCCACGGGAGTCATAAGTGGTATTAATATTCCGATTGCATTGGGTGATTGGCACAAAAATATTGTTAATAATCTTGATGGGAGTGGTTGTTATATTCCACTCAATCTAAATTTAATTCCACCGAATGTTGATGCAACTTTTACCTTTACATTTCAAGGGGTTACTCAAACATTCGGTGCTAGGATAACAGCTTAATTATTCAATTATTATGTACATGACAAAAATTCACTACAACAACTGGTTGGCGAGGTTGATACTTTTCAAGGGGTATTCAACCATAACGCTAGGTCCTTTCATATTAACGAAAATGAAAGAAGGTCAGTTACCTGATTACGCCATTAACGAGGAACGTATTCACGTTCGTCAATGGAAAGATTGTTTCACGATGGGTATGATAATCGCTTACTTTGCCAGTTTCCTTTTCAGCGCCCCCTACCACTGGTACGCGTTCTTGCCGTTTCTCTTGCCTTTCACGTTGTACTACATCATGTACCTCGTCGAGTGGTTAATATCGTTCATTCACCACGTTATAAAAGACAAGGGGAAAGAGGTTGGAGAATCCAACAGAAAGGCTTACTACGCCTCGGCGATGGAGATGGAGGCTAAAGAGAACCGTGATAACATGGATTACTTGAGAACTAGGCCTTTCGGTGCCTTTTTTAGATACTACGGAAGAATTTAATTCGTATATTTGTGTTATGGAACGAGTAATCAAACATATCAGGAAAGAGTTCTTCGATGATGCCACGGTTGGCAGGATCGAGATTGAAGGAGAGGACTTCTGCTGGGTGCTTGAAGACGCCGTGAGAGACGTGAAGATACCCGGCAAGACGGCCATCCCCGCCCACAAGTACAATGTTGCCATCACTTACAGCCCGAAGTACGAGAGAGACATGATCTTGTTATACAACACGCCGGGACAAACCGTTGACGTTAACGGGATGAAATTCTCTGGCATAAGGGTTCACGGTGGCAACGACGTGGATGATACCGATGGATGTCCACTTGTCGCTTACAACCGTACCGGGGAGAGAACGATACAGGGTCGTGCCGACAGGGAAATACAGGCTCTAGTCGAGAAATTTATCAAGGATGGTGATGAAGTGTTCTGGGAAATTATAGAAGAAAGGAGTTAGTCATGCAAGCTAGCGTCAAGAACTGGAAGAAACCCACCCCACGGAAAATAAAGATGATAGGTGACATGTGCGTCTACACCCTCCCCATGTGGCAGGGGTTGATAACCACCTCCCCGTTCTCTGACACTTGGAAAATATGGCTTAACTACATCATAGGGGCGTTATTAATCATGGCGAAGGCCATAACTAAACTATTTTCTGAAAATGAGCAACTGGATAGACAACGTGACAGGCAACGTTGCCAAGGCGGTGATGGGGGCGGTAGCACTAGTGGTAACGACAGCTATGGCGACTAGTTTCAACAAGCCGACCAAGGAGTACGTGGACTTCAAGGATAACGAGATCAGGAAGGAGTTGTTGAACTTGAGGGAAATCCATAACGCCGAGTTCAAGAGTTTAGAACGCACCATAAAACTGGAGATGGACGCCCTCCGGAAGAATATTGAGGATTGGAGGGAATCGGACAAGTCTAAATACGAGCTTATACTTAAACTTATTGAAAAACAGAATAATAATTAAAATTGAATTGAAATGAAAAGAATCAGGCCGATCAACGATTACGTGATCATCAAGAAGACAGAGCAAGAGATGCGAAAGGTGGGGAGTATATTCATCCCGGAGACGAGAAACGAGATAACACGGAAGAGCGAGGTTGTCGCCATGAACGAGGGCAGGGATGACGTGAAGGCGGGAGACATCGTGTTGCACCCCTCCCGTACCGGCACGCCGTTCTTCCTAGGTGACGACGAGTTCGTTGCCATGCATGACAAGGAGATAATAGCTGTTATAGAAGAAATCGATGAAGAATAACTGGAAGATAGCGATAGCGTGGATAGCGACCGTGCTGGTGGTGTTCATCATCTCGAACCTAGCAAGTCGGAACCGAGAGGTGGGGGGAGAGGTGTATAACGCCAAGGCGATGGAAGATTCCATCAGGCTTTACAAGGACCGGTATAACCGGGAGGTGGCGGAGAAGCTATCCATGTTATCGGTTTCCAGCAAGGTGCTAGAGGAGAACGATTCCCTGAAACAGTTGATCAAGGGGATGAAGCCGGAATTCATCGTCAAGGTGAACACCGTGTACAGGGATACCGGAACGATAAAATTTGATACCGTTTACAGGAACGTGTACATCCCGTTTCATGACAGGAACAAGTACAGGTACATCTCCGGAACGGTGATGGAAGATGGCATTCACTTCGATAACTTCGAGGTGTACGCCTCCCAGTATTTGGTTTCCGGCAAGAGGAAGAAGTTCATGGGTAGCACCGAGTACATCGTGAGGGTGGTTAACGAGAACCCGTACGTTACCACCACCGCCATTCAGCCCCTCGTCATAAAGGAGAGGGACCGGTGGTACGAGAAATGGTGGGTGTGGGGATTGGCAGGATTAGCGGGTGGAATTTTAATAAGTAAATAAGAATTGTTTAATAAAAACCGGTGGTACACCGGGGTTCGGACGTGGAGGTTCCAACTATGGATGACCGTCAAGAAATTGACCTAAAAAGTAGCGTTCCGGTGAAGCGTCAATACGTACAAGTGTAATATTGTACGTAAGTGCCTTTACCACTATCTGCAATGGAAGAAAACTATTTAACACTGGATGTTAACGAGCTTATTAACGATAACATCAAGACGCTCGTTAGCGAGAAAGACAAGCGAATCGCTAACTAGAGAACGCCAACTCTAAAATCAAGAAATTACGAGATAAACGAGATCACGATGATAACGCTAATTTCATCTTGGAATTAATAAAAAAGAGGTGGGAGAGAGACAAGGACGTTAATGATGTAGAACACTGTTACAACCTGATTAGTAACATCATGAACACGCTAGGATGCACCCCCACCCGCTCGGTGCGTGCCGTGTCATACGGTAGTTTCATTAAAGCGTTAATCGTAAACTACTACGATAACCGTGATATTCTTAGAATAGTGTTCAAGGAGTTTGGATTGAATCAAGCTATCGAGTTATTGAATGAATACATTTTACCCGTA
>OLQG01000779.1_pt1 | contig 23578 bp, 25 predicted proteins | sample 1672221 | NCBI WGS metagenome assembly OLQG01 (sample SAMEA3136660, study PRJEB25190) | human gut metagenome | biome: human gut; feature: human-associated habitat; material: faeces | place: Austria | collected 2013
GTAAAATCACTTCCGGCCACGTCCAAAAACATCCGGGCCGGAAGTGCATAATAAAACACAACATTGGAAATAGAACCGACGAAATGCTCATCGACGGTTCCTCTCCGCCGCATAAAATAACCGATCGCAACAACAATAAAAACGGGCAGAATGGTATTCACACTAAAAATCAGGTCATTCAACATTTCGCCCATAGCATTTCTCCTGTTTTAAAGAACTAAAAATTACAATTCGCAGTTGTTGACTGTACGTGGGAATGGGATAACGTCTCTGATATTGCCCATACCTGTCAGGTACATCACGCATCTCTCGAAACCGAGGCCAAAACCTGCATGGCGTGTTGAACCGTATTTTCTCAAATCAAGATAGAAGCTGTAATCTTCCTCCTTCAGACCCAGTTCTTTCATACGTGTCAGCAGCTTGTCGTAATCATTCTCACGTTCACTGCCGCCGATGATCTCGCCGATACCAGGCACCAGCATATCCATAGCAGCAACTGTCTTGCCGTCCGGATTCTGTTTCATATAGAATGCCTTGATATCCTTCGGATAGTCTGTCACAAATACAGGGCGTTTGAAGATCTTCTCTGTAAGATAACGCTCATGCTCTGTCTGAAGGTCGCAGCCCCAGCTGACTTTGTAATCAAATTCATCATTGTGCTTCTCCAGCAGTTCAATGGCCTCTGTGTAAGTCACACGGCCGAAATCAGAAGTTCTCACATGCTCCAGTCTTTCAAGAAGGCCCTTGTCCACAAACTGATTGAAGAACTTCATTTCCTCAGGTGCATGCTCCAATACATAGCCGATAACATACTTCATCATGCTCTCTGCCAGTTCCATATCATCCTGAAGATCAGCAAAAGCGATTTCCGGCTCGATCATCCAGAACTCAGCCGCATGGCGGGTTGTGTTGGAATTCTCAGCACGGAATGTTGGTCCGAATGTGTAAATGTTGCGGAATGCCATAGCAAATGTCTCGCCGTTCAACTGACCGCTGACAGTCAGGTTCGTTGGTTTGCCGAAGAAATCCTCTGAAAAATCAACCTTGCCCTCTTCATTCTTCGGTACGTTGTTCAGGTCCATCGTTGTCACCTGGAACATCTCTCCGGCACCTTCGCAGTCACTTCCTGTGATCAGCGGTGTATGCACGTATACAAAATCTCTCTCCTGGAAAAACTGATGGATCGCATAAGCAATAAGAGAGCGCACTCTGAACACAGCTTCAAATGTATTGGTTCTCGCCCTTAAATGTGTCAGTGTACGAAGATATTCAAATGTATGTCTCTTCGGCTGCAGCGGATAATCCGGTGTGGAAGCACCTTCGATCTCAACTGTCTCAGCCTGGATCTCAAATGGCTGCTTCGCCTTCGGTGTAGCCACCAGCTGGCCCTTAACAATCACAGCTGCACCTACGTTCAGATGGCAGATGTCGCTGAAATTCGCCATAGCATCATGGAAAACAACCTGTAAAGGCTCAAAATAAGTACCGTCATTCACAACAAGGAAACCAAATGTCTTGGAATCTCTGATGTTGCGCACCCAGCCGCCGATTTCGACTGTCTGACCGAGATAATTGTCGCGATTTCTGAAAATCTCTCTGATTGTTGTTAACTTCTGCATATAAAATTCCTCCGAATTGATTTTAAAATAGATGATAATACGCAATTACTTTTATTTTACCACAGCTTTCCGCAAAATACCATGAAAAAACAGAGGTGTTTTCATATTAAATATATGGTATACTGATAACAGTTTTAAAGAAAAATCATCCGAAGGAGATTCATGCATGCACAATCGATCAAAGCACACATACTGTGCATCCCTGTTCTTCCTGCTATTGATATTGCTGTTTGACAGTTCCTGCCTTCTGACCGGCTGTTCAGGCGGCACCTCATCGAAGGCAGAGGCAAACGCCGGTCACTCCGGCAGCTCGGATGCAGACAGCTCCGGCCAAAAGCGTGCCGATGCCTATGCCTCCCTTGTTCCCACCGCATCCGGTGAGACATGCTATGGTGATGACAGCGTTTCCATTGACGCCTCCAACATTTCCGATGGGTATGTGATGATCCGCTACACAGGCCGCTCCGAGAAAGCCAAGGCCCAGATCACCATTCCCGACGGTACCGTCTATACATACACCATCAAAGGCAGCGATTACAACACTTTTCCGCTGACCGGCGGCAATGGCGATTACACCCTCAAAGTCTATGAATGGGTAGTTGACAACAGTTACGCCCTTGCCTTTTCCAAGGATCTCTCCGTCAGCCTCAGCGATGAATTCAAGCCATTTCTCTATCCGAATCAATATGTCTGGTTCACCGGTGATTCCCAGGTCGTCGCCCTGGGCAGAGAATTATCCCACCAGTCTGCCGATGATCTGGACTACGTGCAGAACAGCTATTACTATGTGATCCGAAATATTTCCTATGACAACAATAAAGCCGAGAATACACCCACCGACTATGTGCCGGATATTGACACGATACTGGAAGAAAAGAAAGGCATCTGCTTCGACTATGCCTCTCTGATGGCCGCATTGCTGCGCTCCCAGTCCATTCCGACAAAACTGGAAGTCGGTTATTCCGGTGAAGCCTATCATGCCTGGATCAGCGTTTACCTCACGGAATCCGGATGGGTGGACAATATTATCGAATTTGACGGCAGAGACTGGGTACTCATGGATCCGACCCTGGCCGCCAACAACAGTTCCAAAGCCGTAGCCAAATATATCGGAGACGGCAGCAAATACACTGTGAAATACTCTTATTAATCCTGCATTCACAGTTTTCCTGTCAATCTGAGGATCTATACAATATCCTGCATTTATGGAGGGAATGATCATGAACAAATCACCACAATTAAAACCACTTTCCAATCCGGAACTTTCTTCTTTCAGCAGCCAGTTATCTCTGATCCTGCGTTCCGGTATCTCTGCTCTGGAAGGGATTTCTATCATGCTGGAGGATGCATCTTCAGAGGAAGAGAAAGCCATTCTCAACGCACTCTCAGAGAATCTTCAGGAAACAGGCTCATTGAACGAAGCATTGGAACAGACACAGCTTTTTCCGGCTTATATGACACGTATGGTCCGGATCGGTGAAGAAACCGGAACACTGGACGATGTCATGGCCGCCCTCGGCGACCACTATGCCCGTGAAGATACCATTGCCCGAACGATCCGCAGCGCTGTCACTTATCCAATGATCATTATCAGCATGATGATCGTTGTTATCCTCGTATTGATCATCAAAGTCATGCCGATCTTCAATCAGGTCTTCATTCAGCTCGGTTCGGAAATGTCCGGATTTTCCAGAGTTCTGATGGACCTCGGCAATACCATCAACCGCTATTCCGTTGTATTCATTGCGGTTCTTGCAGTCATCGTCATCGGCTTTTTCGCCTACAACCACACCGCCAAAGGTGCCGCTTTCTTAAGAGGGCTCGGCAGCCATATTCCTGCCATCCGACGCATTCATCATGATATTGCATCATGCCGGTTTGCCAGCGGCATGGCGCTGACTCTCAAAAGCGGCATGGCTCCCGAAGAATGTCTGAGCCTGGTCCGCGAATTAAATGATGATGAAGCCTTTCAGAAAGAGCTGACCGAATGCGAACAATTACTGGAAAACGGTACAGATTTTACAGCTGCACTCCATCAGACAGGTATTTTCACCGGCGTCTATGCCCGTATGGCTTCCATCGGCTTCAAAACCGGCTCACTGGATCAGGTGATGTCCGATATTGCCGAACTCTATCAGGAGGATCTTGATAACCGTATGAGCAATACATTATCCATCTTAGAGCCAACCCTTGTCATTGCGCTCTCACTTGTTGTCGGTTTCATTTTACTGTCCGTTATGCTTCCGCTCGTCGGAATCATGTCCAGCATCTAAGTCAGGAGGCCCACTTATGGTACGATTTCAAAATCAAAAGAAAAGCCGGAAAAACCGCCGGGTTTTTCTGTCCATTTGTGTTTTTCTGGTCATTCTTCTGCTTTTTATCTCCGGCATTGATTCATTTTCGGACAGTACCCGCCGTCATCAGAAAGAAAGCCTGGAGCGGGCATTAAACCGCAGCATCGTCTATTGCTATGCAACGGAAGGCACCTATCCCGAAAGTCTGGAGGACCTGAAAGCGCATTATGGTCTGACCTATGACGAAGACCTCTTTTTCGTAGATTATCAGACCGTCGGTGCCAATATTTATCCGGATGTGACCATCATTGAAAAGGGGGCAGGCAAATGAGATTTCAATCCAGGAAACATCATATCATTGATATTTTATTTCCCATCTCCCTGTATTTTGTTTTCACGGTATCGGCCCTGACAGTGCTTCTGCTGGCCACGAATGTTTACCGTACAACCACTGAGAACTCGGCTTTGAACTTTAACGCCAACACTTCTCTTTCCTATGTTACTGAGAAAATTCACCAGAACGATACCGAAGGTGCCGTATCTATCGGCAGTTTTGACGGTCATCAGGCACTGATTTTGAAGCAGCATTACAACGACACGGAATATGTCACTTATATTTATGTCAGTGAGGGAAATCTGATGGAATTGTACACCAAAAGCAGTGCAGATGTCGATGTCGGCTCAGGCAAAGTCATTCTGCCGCTGCAGTCATTGGATATGGAGATGTCTCAATCGGATCTCCTGCATTTGACATGTACCGATGCGCAGGGACACACCGTTGCGTCCTATATCAACATCCACAGTGAGTCATAGCACCTGTCACGGGAAAGGAATAAGATTCATATGAAATATCAACGTCACAATAATACATCCAGTCTGTTTCTTCTGGAACTTATACTTGCCGTTCTGTTTTTTTCCGTTGCAAGTGCCCTCTGCATCCAGATTTTTACCAAAGCCCATCTGATGAGCCAGGATGCCAGGGATCTGAATTTCGCCGTCAATGAAATCAGCAGTATGGCCGAACAGATGTCTGACGGTACATGGCAGGATGCCGCCTCCTACTATAACAGCAGCTATGCATCCTGTGAAAAAACAGATGCCGTTTATGTCCTGACCGTCCATTATGAACCGGAAGATACCCTTCTGAAGGCCCATATTTCCATGGATACCGTCGCTGACAACCGGAATATCTACACACTGGATGTCACTAAGCACCGACAAAGGAGGGCCAAATCATGAGAAAACAGTCAGAAAAAGCCCCGGCACCTTTTTTTAATATCGGTGCCTCTTCTCTCCTTGTCATCTTCCTGATCCTCTGTCTGGTGACCTTTGCCATCCTGACACTGACCAGCGCCAAAAGTGATGCCGACTTTGCAGAGAAACTGGCTCATCACAAAATGAACTACTATGCGGCCTGCAATACGGCAGAAAGCACCCTGGATGAGATTGATGCCATCCTGGCCGATGCCTGGCAGCTGTCAGACACCGACACCGGCAAGAATTCGATAAATAACGACAGCAGCCAGCCTGACTCGACAAGCAACGACAGCAGCCAGCCTGACTTGACAAGCAGCGACACTGCCGCTGTCTTCACTGAAATCGAGACCCAATTGACAGCCCTCGATAGCCGCGAACAGCTGCAACTCTCCATGGATTTTACACAGAGTAAACCAACCATTTCTTATGCTGTCGCCATCGATGACAAACAGAACCTCTGTGTCACGCTGACACTAACCGCAGCGCCTGCCAAAGGAGAGGCTTACTACCGCATTTCGCAGTGGCAGGTTCAGTCTTCCGGTGAGTGGAAGGGCGATCAGACTTTGAATTTAATGAAATAAGATTTAGCAAAAACCAAAGGAGATTTTTATGAACGCCAGAGAAATACTTGAACAGGCCGTCAGAGAAGATGTTTCGGATATTTTTATCGTAGCCGGACTTCCTGTTTCATGCAGAAAAAACGGCAATATCATTCAGACACAGGAAGAAAAACTCTTCCCGAAAGAAACTGAAGCATTATTAAATGAAATCTATGCCATGGCCGGAGGCCGTGATATGATGAATCTGCTGGTCCATGGTGATGATGATTTTTCATTTGCCCTACCCGGGGTTTCCCGTTTTCGCGTCAGTGCCTACAAACAGCGCGGCGCTCTGTCAGCTGTTATCCGTGTCATCACATTCCAGCTGCCGAATCCACAGGAACTTGGCATTCCTGAAGCTGTTATGCAGTTTGCCGATCACACCAAGGGCATGATCCTTGTCACCGGCTCCGCCGGCAGCGGCAAGTCCACTACCCTTGCCTGCCTGATTGACCGCATCAACAACACGCGAAATACACATATTATTACCCTGGAAGACCCGTTGGAATACCTGCACCGTCACAACAAGAGCATTGTCAGTCAGCGAGAGATCAAGATTGATACGGACAATTATGTCACTGCTCTGAAGGCCTCCCTGCGCCAGAGCCCGAATATTATCCTGCTGGGCGAAATGCGTGACTATGAAACCATCAGCGTTGCCATGACAGCCGCCGAGACCGGTCATCTCCTTTTCTCCACGCTGCACACCATCGGAGCAGCCAATACCATCGACCGGATCATCGATGTCTTTCCGCCAAACCAGCAGCATCAGATCGCCGTTCAGCTGTCCATGGTCTTAAATGCCGTCATCTCACAGCAGCTTGTGCCGACGGTAGACGGAGGAATGGTACCTGCCTTCGAAATTATGAGCGTCACACCGGCCATCCGCAATATGATCCGCGACAACAAAGTCCACCAGATTGACGGTCTCATTGCCACATCGGCCAAAGATGATATGATCTCCATGGATATGAGTCTGATGAACCTCTGTAAACAGGGCATCATTACAAAGGAAACTGCGCTGACCTACGCATCCAATCCGGAAATGCTGAAAAAAAGGCTGTAAAGCAGAATGCCTTTCCGCGGCATAATAAAAAAGGCCGGACTAAAAATATCTGCTTTAAGTCCGGCCTAAATAATCTAAATTCTTTCAAATCACTTTTTTACATCTTTCTGTAATTCGCTCTCTATTTCATCAATTGACGGCAATGAACCTTTAAAATTCTCTGGTATCAACTTTGACAGCTCATACGCAGATACTCCCAAAGGTTGACTGCTCGATTCTAATGCATATTGTGCCTTTATATCATCTTTTGATTTGCAAACAAGTAATCCCAATGTAGGCTCATCCTTTTCTGTTTTCAACTGATGATTAACCGCCACTACATAGGTTCCTAACTGCCCGGCATAAGACGATTCGAACTCCGTAACCTTTACTTCAACTACTACATAACAATGTAGACGAATGTGATAAAACAACATATCAATAAAATTTTCTGTCGTTCCAATCTCAATCCGATATTCGCGTCCTACAAAAGCGAAGCCATTACCTAGCTCTAATAAAAATTTCTGAATATTATCCATCAGCGCATCTTTCAGTTCTTTTTCATTATAACTTTGCGTCAGTGTAATAAAATCAAATTTATAAGGGTCCTTCGTAATTTCCTGTGCTAAATCACTTTGAATAGCCGGAAGTGTCTGACTAAAATTTGTAATCGCCTTTCCTTGTCGTTCAAAGAGATCCGTATCCAAAAAATTGAGCAATACTGCTCGCGACCACCCATTTTGAAGCACTTGATTTACAAAAAACAATGCTTTTCTCCGATTTCCATTACACTTATCTATAATAAGCTTGTGATGTCCCCACGGAATGGCAAAAATTGTCTCTACCTCTCCATTTCCGAAATCTTCCCCAACTTGGGGAAGGTTTGAAATTTCGCTGTATAATTCAGCAAATTTCTGCATATATCGTAAGTTTGTTTCCGAAAATGATTTTACATCGGGCAATTCTTTACGCAAATCACGGCTAATCTTTTTGTAAAAGCCCTGACCATATGAAAAACTATCCTTTCTGTCATGAAGTTCTTTACCTAGCTGCCAGTAAAATCGAAGCATTTCATCATTTACTTTTACCATTTCTGAATTAGGCAACGGGTGTAATTTCGGACTTTTTGTCAATTTTTTCTGCTAAAAAAGGCTGAACGCTAAATCTACCAGCGTCCAGCCCCTTATTATTCCTCTTTTTCTCTCTTACCCTGCAGCACCGCCGCCAGTATCTCCAGCACGATGGCCAATCCGATCATGGAAACCGCTGCAATCTTACCGTTTGTACCGGTGATCGTCTGGAAGATGCCTCCCAGCTTCGGCACAGACAACTGCACCTTTCCTATGTAATTCGCATATGGGATTGGATTCATGTCATTATCACTGTTGGCATCACCCTTCGTGATAAAATTACCCATAGCCGCACTGTTGGATACCACACGATGAGTGACAATAGAACCATCCGCATCCGTTCCATAGAAAGCAATAACATCCTCTGTCTGGATCTCTTCCGGCTGGATATACTTCACATACACCAGACTGCCCGTCGGTATCGCCGGTTCCATACTGCCGCTGATCACTGTGTAAATCTCATAGCCGAAAGCTCTCGGAATCGTAATTGGAAGATATGCCGCCACAATGATGATTAATAAAAGAGTGCCCAGTACGCTGCATACTGCAGCCACCGGGCTTTTCTTCTGCCTGTTGCGTCTAGCCAAAATCAAATTCTCCTTTGTCAGCAGGCAGTACTGTTCTATTCCAAACAGTACTGCCTGCTGTTACTTGTCTTTCAATAATATCTATCTGGAACGTTTCTTCAGATAAACAAACAATGCTACCAACGCTGCTACAGAAAGAATACCAATGGCTGCACCGCCTACCATCGGCAATGTATTGCTGCCGTCTTCTGCATCAATATTGGACTTTGGTGTTTCCTCGTCATCCAGGTCTACCAGTGTCTCCGGTACCTGATTATCCGGAATATCTGTCGTCTGGTTATCCTGATTATCGGCATCCTGACCGTTATTCTGATTGTCTGTCGTACCGCCTGCATTGGTATTGGCACCATTGGCCGTATTGTCGCCTGCCGCATTGTTCGCTGCGTTTGTACCATTCGCAGCTGTACCGGTTCCTGTACCTGTCGTACCGGTTGTACCCGTTCCCGTCGTACCGGTTGTACCCGTTCCTGTCGTGCCGGTTCCTGTTGTACCTGTACCGGTGGTTCCTGTTGTCGTTGTCGTCGTTGTTGGACCCGGAACAATGGTTGTCACAGTTGTTGTTGTCTCAACAATACGATCTGTCTCACCAGGCGTATAGGTGAATGTAAATACATTCTGGCTTTCATTATCACTCAAAGTCTTGGTCAATGCAAGGGCCTGAGGGATATAATTCTCAATATACTTATAAGCAACCACCGGCTTATCACCGGCATTGCCATAAAATGTCTGGCTGTCGGCAAGGGTCTTGCCATTGGCATCCTGATAGTTCACTGTGTAAGCCACCATATCGCCTTTGATGCCGTATGCAACAACGTAATCCACATCGCCGTCCACCTCGATGGTCGGTGTGGCAAGGGCTTCTTCATTGTCACGTCCGCTGAGACGGAAGCCTTTAACATAATACTTGTCATCCGTTACCTTGACGCTGTTGATGTCCAGGACAACCTGTGAACCAAGGGAAAGACCTGTGATCTCTTTCTGTTCCTGTCCGTCAATCGTGCCTTTATTGCCCGCATATACCGTTACCTTGTAGGTATATGTATCTGCCGCCATAACGCTGAATGCAGAACCAACCGTCAGCACTGCTGCTGCAAGAAGAGATACAAATAATTTTTTATATTTTTTCATCTTAGTTCTCTCCTTCCCTGTGCTGTCTTGTTTTTCTTGAATTGTTCAAAAGGATAATGCCTGCGATCAGGAAGATCAGACCGCCTACAAGACCGATCACCGAATACATCAGCAAATTGGATGTATCACCGGTCTTAACGGCTTTTCTGGAGGTTGTCAGATTGTTCTTCTGAGGCACCTTCTTCTCGATCACTGTGTTCTTCTCAATGGTCTGGCCCTCTTTGACCTTCTCAACTGCGAAAGTCATACGAAGCTTCGCCAGTGTCTGCTGGTAGCCGTTATTACCTGTCTCGCCTTCCACGCCGACTTTCAGGTAAACAGTACCACTTTCACCCTTGGCCAGTCTGCCAAGATAGAAATATTCATCCAGTGAGGCATCCGCCTGTTTCAGACCTTCACCGGCTGTAGAACTGCCTTCACCGCCCACTGTGCTGCTGTCATATAAAACTGTTTCTTTGTTCTTGCTGTCCACATAGGTCAGACGGTACTCATAAGCCGCGCCTGATGCGGAATCCTGTGCATCCTCCAATGTCTGAAGGACTTCATTGGTCATATACCAGTCTGTATTGCTGCTGTCCTGATTCGTCAGCTGAATTCTTCTTTATTATCAGCCATCTGTTCAGCAACAGCATTTTCAATTTCTTCCTTACCATTACCGGCAGTGATTTCATTAACCCTTAACTGCGCATCTTCCGGAAGAGCTCCCTCTGTACCTGTTACTTTAACAGTTGCATTTCCAACCTGTGCAGTCCAGACTTTCTCAGTTGCTGTTTCTGTTGTCTCAGCCGCCTGTGTCTCAGCTGCCGTCTCTGTAGGTGCTTCTGTCTCCTCCGCAACAGGTGTCCCTTCCTGAACTTCTGTCTGAGCCTCTGGTGCCCCATAGGAAACCGCTTCTGTCGTCGGCTCTTCTGCATAATTCTGAACTTCTGTCTCTGAATCTGCTGCAGAGATATCTGCGGAAACAGAGGTTACACTGCCAAGCATCAATGCTACACACAGCAACAAGGCTGTCAATCGTCTATGCTTCTTATTATTAAACTTACTCAACATCATTTCCTCCTTCCATTTCCTGCTCTTTCTCAACAGCGTCATCTATCAGTTTGATGAGTTCCAGTGCACTTCTGAAGTACTGTTCACGTTGTCCTTCAATCCATGTCACTTTCCCTTGCCATGTTGCATGCTCATGATCCATAATCTTGACCAGAAATGTATCTGCTTTCTTCGCTCTTCCTTTCATGACAGTACCTTCATCGTCCTTTCTGGATTACTCCGTTATTGTAGTTTTATTATAGCGAATCACCCATTACGCCAACCATTACAAATCTACATTTTTTGCAGCTTTTTTAATTTTCCCTTAATGCATTTTCCCGACATATTTCAATGATTATTTCATTATTCGACATTGTGACGATTATATTTTGTGTAATGTTCGGCCGATCCGTCATCTCAACCATTATATGCGGGTGCATGACGTAATATTCCTGAAATCATCCTATTCTATCTATCTTTTTTACAGCCGGAAAATTGCCCTGTTTCCCCTTCTGAACACAAAAAGAGGCGCATCCTTTAATCGATCCGGATGTCCGCCTCTTTGTCGTTTTGTCATGTCGAAGAAGATTTAGTAAACCCTCTGCTTATCAATGTCTGTTATTACATTCGTTCTGTTGGCTTTATTACTGTATCGCCTGATTAATAATCTTAAAAAGTTCCAATTCACTGAAGAATTTCCACTCTTGATCGCCTTCTACCCATTTGACCATGCCCTGCCAGGTTGACCGCTGACGATACTGCACGTACAGCAACATCGTCCCCTTTTTGCCGCGCTCCTTCTCAAGCTCTTCTGCTGATTTCTTCTTCTCAGGCGGCTGTACCGTCTTCTGGCTCTTTTCTGTAAATGTCCGCATCTGTGTCGATGCCTGCGGAAACTTAATCTGGTCAAATAGATTCTCTGCCAACTCGATCAGATGAGCCACATTTGAGAAAGGACAGGCTTCTTCGCTGTAGCAATGATACAGACGCCCTGACAATTCACCATTCCGAATCTCATCCACGCAAATACTGATCAGATTGGGAGAACGCTGGAAATTCTGCTGTCTTACTATTTGTCCCATGTTTTGCCCCATTTCCATTTATTCTCATTATCTTCACTATTAAATCCGCTGTCCGCCACGGATGATACCGCATACTCCAGATACTTACTCCAGGTCTTATGCTCTCTTGAGAAATACTTCTGGATTCTCTCAAAAATCAGACTGCAGTTCTCTCTGTTGGTTCCCACCAGGAGCAGCAAATACTGTGACTTACTGTACCGTGTATAAGAATCACCTCTTCTCAGGCAATGCGCCAGTGTGTCCTGCAGCTCCTTGCCCATCATATCCAGCCGTTCCTCATTCTTCATCGGCTGCCCTTTGCCGTTGGTAATACTGCAGAGCATCAGATAAACGGACTGACCGTTGCGTTCTACGATTCTGGCCAGTAAGCGGTATGTATCACGGAACCCCGGAAGGCTGCAGAAATAAGCCCCGCTGCCCTTGTCCGTCTCCTTAAGACGCTTCTCCATCTCCGGCAGCGACTGGGTCTTGAAGTTCATCCGCCCGTTCATCTGCTCAAAAAGCTTCATCATTCGTTCTGACGGATACACTCCCAACTCATCCACAAACATCTTGGCCGTATTCTCATACTCCTTCAAAGCCTCATCGTATTTCTTCATGCGCATGAGGCAGTCGATCTGAATAGCCTGCCACTCATCGAAGGGATACATTCTGCAGGCCGGTTCACAGGCTTCAATGGCTGTCTCATATTCGCCTCTGTCCATCAGTAATTCGCACAATGTATTCAATGCATTTGTATATTTCTCTTTGTAATTAGAATTCTTCGCCAGGATCACACCGTCACAGATAAAATCCGGAAGATAATCCCCGCCGTATAACTGGCAGGCCTTCTTCAGCAGATCGATCTTCTCTTCGGCATTCTCCGCCTCATCTGCCTGGTCGCACAGTGACACAAACCCGTCTGCATCCAGCACCACTTCCATCGGTGCAGCAAAGGAATACATGCCGCTCTTGATCTGTATATAATCATACTGAGGAAGCCCCGCCGTCACCAGCATCTTCTTCAGGCGAAATGTAGTCACGCGCAGATTATTCGCAGCATCCGTGATATCTTCATTCCCATACAACATATCCAACAATCGTTCTCTGGAAACAGTACGTCCCTCGCTGCATACCAGAATCTGCAAAAGCTTCACTGCCTTTGTCGATTTCCCACTGCCAATCGAAATCGTTTTCTCTCCATATCTCATCGAAAAGCCACCCAGGGTCTTTACCTCCAACATCGGCAAATTGTCTTTCATACGCGCCACACTCCTCTGATCTCTTCATACAATCTATAACGCACGGTATTCCGCCATCTCCGTATCAGCTTATCCCCTACATTCATAACAAAATGATAACCCTTTTCTAAGGTCTTTGTCAATATTTGTACAGTTAAAATGCATCTAAAACTGCTCGACTTTCTGACTATTTTTGCCGATTTTTAACGTCGAATTGTCGAACATTGTCGAACATTGATATTTGTTAAGATTCTATTGTTACTTTATAATGAATCTATCAACGTTGATGCACGATTACATACTCATTTTGGGTTGATTCCATAAATTCTCTTGGATATAATAAGAACAATACGAATTACATCGCCTGATCGGCTCCTTGTTATCTGCAGAATTGACCGTAATACAGAAACTTGCAATCATAGAAACCGAATACCATATTCCATTAAGCGTAGAGTTAGAGGAAGGAGTGAACGATATGTGTAATTTAGGTGAAGGAATTGAGGAAAGAGCCATTGAAAAAACAAAGAAAGAAGTTATTCTGGATATGTATCAAAATGGATGTAACTTAGAACTAATCGCTACAGTAACTAAGAAAAATATTTCTGAAATTGAAGAGATTATCAATAACTCCATTGTATCTTTACACTGATTATACTATAAAGAAAGGCAACTATATTATGTCCAATTTAGGTGAAGGCATTGAAGAAAGAACCGCCGCAAGAGTTACTAAAGAACTAAACGCCAAACACGCCAAGCATGCCAAAGAACTTACAGAAAAACTTGCCGAGAAAGACCGTATCATCTCAGCTTACCAATTATTAGCAAGGCATACACCAATCGCACAGATTGCCGCTGAGACCGGACTTACTGAAGAAGCCATCCGCGCACTCTAAAGCACACTTAACCCTAATACAAATCCCTGCCAACTCAGTCTTTGGACTGCTTTGGCAGGGATTTAATAGTTGAATTTTTATTTCACAAATACTTTTTTCAAGTGCCAGATATCTCTTACATACTCTTCAATGGTTCTGTCAGAGGAGAACTTGCCGGAGCATGCTGTATTGAGAATGGCCATTCTGTTCCAGGCCTTGCTGTCTCTGTAAGCTTCATTGATCTTCGCACGTGCCTCGGCATAAGATCTGAAGTCTTTCAGAATGAAGTAAACATCCTGGTTGATCAGCGAATTGAACAGTTCACGGAATGTCTCTGTATCGCCATTGGAATATGTGCCGTCCACCATCTGATCCATGACTCTGTGGATATCTGCATCCTGCTCATAGATCTCTCTCGGATTATAACCGCCGTTGGCTTCATAGCCCATAACTTCATCGGATCTCATACCGAAGATAAAGGCATTCTCGCTGCCGACTTCTTCAACGATCTCCACGTTGGCACCGTCCATTGTACCCAGTGTAATGGCACCGTTCAGCATGAATTTCATGTTGCCTGTACCGGAAGCTTCCTTGCTGGCTGTTGAAATCTGCTCTGAAACGTTGCTGGCTGCAAAGATGATCTCTGCATTGGACACACAGTAGTTCTCAATGAAGACAACTTTCATCTTGTCATTGACAGCCGGATCATTGTTGATCACATCCGCAACAGCATTGATCAGTTTGATAGTCTGTTTGGCTGTCTTATAGCCGGCTGCAGCCTTGGCACCGAAGATAAATGTTGTCGGATAGAACTTCATATCCGGATTGTCTTTCAGCTGATTGTACAGATACATAATGTGCATAATATTCATCAGCTGACGTTTATATTCATGCAGACGCTTGACCTGTACATCAAAAATGGAATCCGGATTGATATCGATACCATTATGCTCTTTGATATATTTGGCCAGACGCAGCTTATTCTGATACTTGATCTCCTGGAATTCCTTGCGGGCTCTGGAATCATCCGCCATCGGGGCCAGGCCTTTCAGCAATGGCAGATTCGTGATCCATTCGTCTGTACCAAGCTTATCTGTCACCCACTGTGCCAGCAGCGGATTCGCATGAAGCAGGAAACGTCTCTGAGTGATACCGTTTGTCTTGTTGTTGAACTTCTCAGGCATCATCTCATAGAAATCATGCAGTTCTCTTTCTTCCAGGATCTGTGTATGCAGTCTGGCTACACCATTAACAGAGAAGCCTGCAATGATCGCCATATTCGCCATACGTACCTGACCTTCATAGAGTATCGCCATATTGCGGATCTTATCATACTGGTTCGGATACTTCTCTTCAACCTGGATCAGGAAACGACGGTTAATCTCTTCCACGATCTGATAAACTCTCGGCAGCAGACGCATAAACAGGTCAACCGGCCATTTTTCAAGGGCTTCAGCCATGATGGTGTGGTTCGTATAAGCACAGCATCTTGATGTGATATCCCACGCATCATCCCATTCCAGATTCTCCTCATCGATCAGTATACGCATCAATTCAGGCACAGTAACCGTCGGATGAGTATCATTCAGCTGGAAAACAACCTTATCCGGCAGCTGATGGATGTCATCATGTGTTGCCTTAAACTTCTTGATCACCTGCTGCAGGCTGGCTGATACGAAGAAATACTGCTGTTTCAGACGCAGTTCCTTACCACTGTAATGATTATCATTCGGGTAAAGGACTTCAACAATACTCTTGGCCAGATTCTCCTGCTCAACCGCTTTCTGATAATCACCCTTGTCAAAGGAATCCAGATTGAACTGTACCAGCGGCTCTGCATCCCAGATTCTCAGGGAATTGACAATACCGTTGTTGTATCCCACAACCGGCAGATCATAAGGCACAGCCATGACAGACTGATAGCCGTCCTGAACATACACATTGCGCCCAAGTTTCTCATTGTATTCAATTCTGACATAACCGCCGAATTTGATCTCCTGAGAATATTCCGGACGCTTAATCTCAAATGGATTGCCGTTCTTGAGCCAGTCATCCGGGATCTCTACCTGCTCACCGTTCACGATCTGCTGTTTGAACATACCGTATTTATAACGAATAGTACAGCCGTAAGCCGGATAGTTCAGTGTAGACAGGGATTCAATGAAGCAGGCCGCCAGACGACCAAGGCCGCCATTGCCAAGAGCCGCATCCGGCTCCTGGTCTTCCACGACATTGATATCCAGTCCCATCTCCTGAAGGACTTCTGCCACTTCCTTATAACAGCAGAGATTGATCAGATTGTTGCCCAGAGCACGGCCCATCAGGAACTCCATAGACAGATAATAAACGGTCTTGGCATCCTGTTTCTCGTATTCCTTGTGGGCATTCAGCCACTCATCAATGATCATATCCTTTGATGCATAAGCCACCGCCTGGAAAATCTCCTGCTGGCTGGCTGTTTCAGGTGTCTTTCTGAACAGATACTTGATATTGTTCAGAATTTCCTTCTTAAATGCTTCTTTATCAAATGGTTCGAATACTCTCTTTTCACCAACTGCTGCTATATCACTCATTCAGGCATTCTCCTTTTCTACACCGATCACAACGGTTTCGCCGTTGATATTCCACTCTTTATTATACCCCTTGATTGTATCAAAGCAGATTTCATTTGCCAATACTTCATTTTTGATTTCGGCATTGTTGCTGTCAACCAGAGTTTTGATCTTATCATTTTGAGCAAAATAAACACGAATATGATTCATAACTTCGAATCCGGCTTCCTTACGCATGGTCTGGATCTTGGAAATGATCTCACGGACAAAGCCTTCTTCTACCAGTTCAGGTGTCAGATTGGTATCAAGGACAACGGTTGTCTCGTACTCTGTATCGGAAACATAACCCGGCATCTGTGCGGCATCGATCAGCAGATCTTCTTCCAAAAGTTCGACCTGATCACCATCTGCATCAAATGTCAGTTTGCCTGTTGTCTTCAGTTCGTTCATGGCTGCGTTGCCGTCAACACTGCCAAGATACTGTCTGATAGCATTCAGTTTCTTGCCGTATTTCGGACCAACTGTACGCAGCTGCGGTTTAAAGCTGTAAGATGTAAATGCGCTGACGTCATCTGTGAAGACAACTTCTTTGACATTTAATTCATCTGCAATAATGTCTTTGTAGAAATCAGACAGTTCAAATGCAGCCTTGACATACATCTTGCCGATTGGCTGTCTGTTCTTGATGTTGGCTGTATTTCTGCAGGCACGGCCCTGTACAACGATCTGGAGAACATGATCCATGTCTTCTTCAAGCTTTGTATCGATCCATTCTTCATTCACTTCAGGGAAGTCACAGAAATGGATACTTTCCGGCGCATTCTTATCTACATTGACAACGATGTTTCTGTAGATTTCTTCTGTCATGAATGGGATCATCGGTGCAGCAGCCTTACAGATTGTAACAAGTGCTGTGTAAAGTGTCATGTAAGCATTGATCTTATCCTGCTCCATGCCCTTTGCCCAGAATCTTTCACGGCTTCTTCTGACATACCAGTTGCTCATATCATCCACAAATTCCTGCAGGACTTTGGCTGTTTCAGGGATCTTGTAAGCAGCCAGGTTGGCGTCAACGGCCTTCACTGTAGAATTCAGTTTGGATAAAAGCCATTTATCCATAACAGATAATTTGCCGTAATCCAGTGTATATTTCATCGGATCAAACTGGTCGATCTCAGCATACAGTACATAGAATGCATACGTATTATACAGTGTTCCCATAAACTTGCTGCGGCCTTCAAGAACGGCTTTCTTGTGGAAACGGTTCGGCAGCCATGGTGCGGAGTTGGAATAGAAATACCAGCGGATCGCATCTGCGCCGTATTCTCTCAAAGCTTCCATCGGATCAACCGCATTGCCCTTGGACTTACTCATCTTCTGACCGTTTTCATCCTGTACATGCCCCAGAACGATAACATTTCTGAATGGAGACTGGTTGAACAGCAGTGTGGAGATCGCCATCAGAGAATAGAACCATCCTCTTGTCTGGTCAACGGCCTCTGAAATAAAGTCTGCAGGATACTGTTCTTTGAACAGTTTCTCATTCTCAAATGGATAATGATGCTGTGCAAATGGCATAGAACCGGAGTCAAACCAGCAGTCGATAACCTCCGGTACACGATGCATTTCCTTGCCGCATTCCGGACACTTGATGGTAACAGCGTCAATGAATGGACGGTGCAGTTCGATATCATCCGGACAGTTGTCGGACATACTCTTCAATTCTGCAATGCTGCCGATGGCATGCTGGCATCCGCATTCACATTCCCATACATTTAATGGTGTGCCCCAGTAACGGTTACGGCTGATACCCCAGTCCTGGATATTCTCAAGCCAGTTGCCGAAACGGCCTTTACCGATGCTCTCAGGGATCCAGTTGACTGTGTTGTTGTTGCGGATCAAGTCATCCTTGACAGCTGTCATCTTGATGAACCAGGATTCGCGTGCATAGTAGATCAGCGGTGTATCACATCTCCAGCAGTGTGGATAGCTATGCTCAAAGTTCGGTGCGGAGAACAGGAGTCCTCTCTCCTTCAGGTCTTTGATAACTTCAGGAGATACGCCGTTTTCACCTTCCAGATCTACTCTCTTGATACAGGAATGACCGGCCCACTTTGTTTCCTTTGTCATCATACCGTTTTCATCTACCATCTGTAAAAATGGCAGGTCGTATTTTCTGCCGACCTTGCTGTCGTCCTCACCAAATGCAGGTGCGATATGAACAACACCTGTACCATCTGTCATGGTAACGTAGCTGTCGCAGACAACATAGTAAGCTTTCTTCTTTGTCTCAACAGGATAAAGGGCTTCGTATTCTTTATATTCAAGGTCTGTACCTTTATATGTCTCCAGAACGTCGTATGTGCCTTCGCCAAGAACTGTATCAGCCAGTGCCTGTGCCAGATAGTACACATAATCTTCCTCTTTCATCTTAACTTTGATGTAAGTCTCATCAGGATTAACACAAAGTGCAACGTTGGAAGGCAGTGTCCAAGGTGTTGTTGTCCATGCGAGGATATAAGCGTCTTCGCCTTTTACCTTGAAACGTGCAATGGCAGATCTTTCTTTGACATCTTTATAACCCTGTGCAACTTCATGGCTTGAAAGCGGTGTTCCGCATCGAGGGCAGTAAGGAACGATCTTGTAACCTTTGTAAAGGAGCTTCTTGTCCCAGATCTGCTTCAGTGCCCACCATTCGGATTCGATATAGTTGTTGTCGTACGTAACATACGGATGCTCCATATCTGCCCAGAAACCAACGGCATCGGAGAATTCTTCCCACATGCCTTTGTATTTCCAGACGCTGTCCTTACAATGCTGGATAAACGGTTCCATACCGTAAGCTTCGATCTGATCCTTGCCGTCCAGACCAAGCATCTTCTCAACTTCCAGCTCAACCGGCAGACCGTGTGTATCCCAGCCGGCTTTACGCGGCACCTTATAGCCCTTCATTGTCTTGTATCTTGGAATCATATCTTTGATAACACGGGTCAGCACATGGCCGATATGCGGCTTGCCATTGGCTGTTGGCGGTCCATCATAGAAAGTAAATTCAGGACTGTGCTGTCTCAGTTCAATACTCTTTTCAAAAATCATGTTGTCGGCCCAGAATTTCTCGATTTTCTGCTCTCTCTCAACAAAATTCTGATTGGCACTTACTTTGTCATACATCTTGTTTCCTCCTTATATAAAAAGCAAAGTAGATTCCTATGGTTTAAATAGAATGTACCCTGGCACATTCATGCGCCCAGCGCAGTTGTTCAACAAAAAAAGCTCCCACTCCGAATAGGAATGAAAGCTTGTATTCATTAAACCACCTATACGACATACTGACATATGCGTTCCCTGTAACGGAGGAAAATCCGGCACAGCTTACCCGGCATCCGACATCTCTTCTGACCTGTATCTCGTAACCTTGCTCAGCTCATAACCACACTCAGTGTGTCATAACCCTGCTCAGTGTCAGAATATGTCGGCCTGTCAGCCTGCAACTCAGGAGTGATCTTCACATCCATGCTACTCGTATCGGCTCACACCTGCCGCCGACTCTCTGAAACTTTCATACGGAGCTACTGTCTCTGTCTTCGTCTTTATCCACTATGTAATCATAGTACAAAGACTTTGGTCTGTCAACCTTTAAAATCAAAAATCCCCTGTTTTGTATACAGAGATAGCTTTCATCGCTGTTCTGAAAATCAGTCGGCCAAGAGGACCGGCACCAAAAATCTGCCAGCAAAGTGCCATCGGGAAATTCATCACTGTTGTCTGGAACCATACCGCAATAAAGTTGCTGCCTGCGTTCTTAAAAAGTAATGTTGCAATAAAACTCATCATCGGGCACATCAGACAAACGATCATAGATGAGATCGCCAGTGTAATGAAAATCGGCTTATCCTGAGGTGACACAATTCTAAAAGCTAACATAGTTGACAGCTTCTCAACAACAAAGAATTCCAGAATGATAGCTGCAGGCCACATAATCTTCATTTCGCCAAATGCCATCAGGAATACCTGATTCGTCATGCCACCGATATTCAATGAAATATTATAGCAGATCATGGCATAGACCATCAAAAAGGCCATCAGATTTCTATTTGTATTCCTCCATTGCCCGTCCTTTCTGTGCATCTTTACTAAATTCTGTCCATATGGGAAAATACCCAAAAATTTTTCTGTATTTTGTTCATAAAATGACTTGTAAATTTTTGTCGGAATATTATAATAGCTATGGGGAATTCATCCCCATTTTATTTCATTATGTTTATTCATTGAGGAGATCGGAATTAATATGTATAGAGGAGACGACATTCTTAAAATTTACGACCAGGATCTGAACAACATTGGACGTGCCACCCGCGAGGAAGTACATACTCAAGGCCTGCTTCATCAGGTTGCCCATGTATGGATGTTCCAGCCAACGGAAGATGATACTTATATCATGATTCAAAAGCGTTCACTTGACCGCGAACTTTATCCCGGCAAATACGACCTGATCCAGACAACACATTTTGATCCTGATGAAAGCTATGAAGAAGCCATCGTTGACAGTCTGGAATACTACCGCGGACTGAAGAAATCCAAAGAGGACATTATCCATGTGGGCAGCACCCATCAGCAGATTGACGTCGGCGACTACCATGACAATGCCCTTGTTCAGGTCTTCGCCATCTTCACAGCCAAGGCACTTTTCATCATGCCGGATACAGAAGAAATCGTCAAAGTCCGTTTCGAAGACTTCCGCCAGCTCATCCACGGCAAGCAGAACACCATCAAACTTTACTCACTGGATGATGTTTATCTCAAAGAGAGCAGCACCGATGAATGGTGGCTGAGGAAAGACGAATTTGTAGACGTCGTAGAACCATATATCGACAGCCGAATTGAAGAGATTTAAGATTTACGACAGACATAGAAAACAGATGGGGGATGAAACAACGCACACCCGTGCGAAACGTTTCATCCCCCATCTGTTTTCTGTTGTCTGTCTGAAACCTTATAAAAAAGTGGCAGTACGAATTTGTATATTCTTTCTCTATTATTATAAGTGAAATTCTTTAAATAACTGTTCCTGATAATCCGCATCATTAGCCGCTTTGACCAGGTCATCAATTCGATTCTGTTTGGCCAACAGCTGTGTCAGACGATTCATTTTTTGCAAAGTGAGCTGTTCGCCCTCAGCAAGTCCCTTCGCATGACCTTCAGCCATTGCTTCTTCTCTCTCATCTGCAATCATTTCTTCTAACAGCATAAAGCGCCCCTCCCATTCTCGATTTCTTTTGATTGCGGCAATCTGCTCTTTTAGTGATTTTACAAATTCTCCTTCTGAATCTGATTCTTTTTCTGGATCTTCAACATACTGTAAAAATTTGACCAATTCACCAGATTCTTCTGAAACATTGTTCCCTTTACTACTCAACCATATGGTGTAATCGCCATCGTCGACATCCTTATCGTTCTCTTTGCAATGATTACAAATCGTATAACGGTAAAGCCGGTCTCCAAATGGTTCCTTAATCGTTAACTCCTGAAATGTCTTCTTCATTCACCAATTCCCCCTACATATTAGAGGAACCCTGTAACTATATTATATCCATGTCATAAATCTTATGCAATAAAATCTTCTTCCCTCTCTCAAAAATGCGATTCAGCTCTTTCGATTCTTTTTCGCCTCACCATGAAAAAACCCTTTGAAAACGTTTCGTGCGAATGCACGTTGTTTTCAAAGGGTTTTACTTATGGTAAGCGATTTAAGTTATAAAAACTGAACCGTTTACATTTTATTCTGTATTTGCCCTTTCCATGCCCCTTCACAGGCTCGATAAGTTCCAATTGATGCATGATCTCAATTGTACTTCCGGCTCTATAATCTCCATAGTGTAATGCACTTTTTATTTCTTTGCGCCCAAATATCTGATCAAAGGCAAATGTTTCAAGGACCTCTTTGACATTCCCGGCAATCGTAGATGAAATCGTTTTGTCTTCTACCGCATTTATGACTATTTCCAATAGCTGTGCTTTCTGCTCAGGCATTGATTTTTCATTCGCGAAACCATCATTGTTCGCTTCAAACAGTGGTTTTTCTCTCACCAAACCGTGATTTTTCTCTTCAAACAATGGTTTTTCTCTCACCAAACCGTGGTTTTCTGCCTCAAACACAGCTTTTCCTTCTGACGCTAAACGATTACGAATGGTTGCCTGCAGCATAAATGCATTCAGTCTGTACTCAGGGCTCTGTAACCCGGCCGCTTCCAATTCCCTGCACATCCGATCTACACCTTCACCATATTCCTTGACAAAATTGTAGTCTCTCAAAAATTCTGCTATCTTCGGGTTTCTTGAAAAATGAGTATGCCGGATATTTCCAGCCTTAACAAGACCCGGTAATCTGCCCGGGCTCTCCACAACGATCCTGTCGTCAAACATTTTAATCTGAATATCTGTTCCACGAATACTGTAATCACGATGTGTAATAGCATTAACAATGATCTCCTGACGAACAAACTTCGGGTATTCTTCTTCTGTCACAAACAATCCGTCTGCACCAAGATAGGTTTTCTCCTTAATCTGCGTATCCAAATAGGAGATGGCCTTCGTCAGCATATTTAAAATATTCCCCTCAAAAATAACATCTTTAATAACATTCATCTGAGCGCCCACACATTCCCGAATTCCCTCATAACGAATAAATCGTACGCGCGCTCTTGGGAAATATAACTGTGGATTCTTGCCAAACAACAAAATAGCTGCTGTGCTTACCTGGAACGAATGATTCTTCTCTTTCGCAAATCCCTTATTCTCCAACAAATATTCCATCGGAGATTTAGAATACCCAACTTTATCAATATAAGCTTTGACAAAATTCATATCTATATCATCTATATTTTCAGGGTGATGTCCTAATATATATTCTACATTGTTTAAATCAGAAAGTTCATCTAATATATCTTTTAACTTATCTTTATCTTTTATATCATTTACAACCACTTTTGCACCTAATCTATTTAGATGTTTAATTGTAGATACACCAGTTTTTGCTAAACCAACTAATAAAACTTTTTTATTTTTTAGATTCATTGTTTATACCCCCGAACTAAAATATTGCTATTATACCTATCCAAGCAAGCACTATAGTTACTATCCAGAATGTAAATACTACCTTAGTCT
>OLQG01000780.1_pt1 | contig 23554 bp, 15 predicted proteins | sample 1672221 | NCBI WGS metagenome assembly OLQG01 (sample SAMEA3136660, study PRJEB25190) | human gut metagenome | biome: human gut; feature: human-associated habitat; material: faeces | place: Austria | collected 2013
GACTTCTGTAATCCAGATTTATGGTTCCGCAGGTTGCCATACAGTCATCTGCCACGCTCATCTTGGCGTGACAGAAGCCAGGTGTCCACTCGTAGATCCGCACTCCATTTTTAACCAGTCCATGATAAAAGGAACGTGTAACACTGTAAATCATTTTTTTATCCGGGATTCCCGGTGTAATGATCCTGACATCAATCCCCCGCTTTGCAGCAAGACACAGCGCATGTGTCATTTCATCCGTAATGATCAGATATGGCGTTATAAACCAGCAGTATTTTTCAGCTTTGTTGACCATGCTGATATAAACTTCCTCTCCTACCTGTTCATCATCCATTGGACTATCTGCATAAGGCTGTACAAATCCGTTCTGAGCTGCCTTATATTCTGATCTTATAAAATATTTGCTGAAATCCTCATTATTATTCCTGTCATTGGCTGCATTCCACATTTCAAGGAATGTTGCTGTCAGCGACTGAACTGCATCGCCTTCAAGACGGATCCCGGTATCCTTCCATTGTCCGTAAGGATTGGTGTAATTAAAATATTCATTTGCCAGATTATAGCCGCCTGTGAAAGCTACTTTTCCATCGATCACAGTTATTTTTCGATGATCACGGTTGTTCAGAAATACATTCAGTCCCGGCATAAACGGATTAAATACCCGGCAGTGGATTCCGATCCGCTCCATCTTTTTTACAAAATCCGTATTAATAAAGCCAATAGAGCCCATATCATCATAAAATACTCGCACTTCCACGCCTGCCTGTACACGCTCCTCCAGCACTTTCTGGATCTTTTTCCAGGCCTCTGCATCTTCTATCGCATGGTATTCCATAAAAATAAACTTTTCAGCCTTTGACAGTGCTGATAACTGTGCTTCTAATCCCTTTACCGCCTCATCATAATAAACAATATCCGTATTCTGGTATACGGGATAACCTGCATTTTTCCAAATATACTCACTGATATTTCCTGCTTTGGGGATTTTGTTTTTGATATTTTCCAGTTTTTCCCTATTATCCGGCAGAAGCGGCAGAAGCTTTCTGTCGATATCCGCATATCGTTCTCGCATTTTACGGGTTCCGCCATTTAATCCGATCAGCAGATACAGTGCTACACCCATGATCGGAAACACAAGTATCAGAATGATCCACGGCATTTTCATGGAAGAGGTCTGATCGGATGCATATAGTGCCAGAACCAGAATTCCTGCAAAGACTCTAGTCAGCAGATTAACGATCTCCGCATATTCATTCAGCCTTGTGATCACGATAATGATAAAAGCTGCTTCCAATAAAATACAAAGCACCGAAAAGCATAATCGAATGACACCGTTTTTCGTTTTTGCTCTGCCCTCCAGTGTATCCTGTCTCATAAAACCGCCCCTTTCTGCATTGAATGAGAATTTTCTGTTGTGCGTAAGCCTAACTGAATATTCCTGTTGCGTAATAAAATCAACAATTATCGTCTATACTGCAAACAGCGGAGCTCTGACCTGATGATTCCTTGTCCACTGTAATAAAAAATGAAATAAGAAGAAAGCCCTGGAAGCTGCAACTTCGAGGGCTTTTGCTTTTTTGTCCGCATGGACTTATAATCTCTTTGCCTGCGAGCATTATATCATACGCGATTTTTCTTCGCAATATACTCTGTATACTTTTTAAGGTGTTTCTGCTTTTACTGAACTCTTTGCTTCTATCATTGCAATAACTTTCTCCGCTGGATATAACAAAAAAGACCTTCTGCAACCTCAACGGAGAGATTTCCATGATAGAACAGCTCATTGCCGAAGCAACAGAATGTGATTTCAAAGTTGCTCTCGAAACGAATAAGCCAAAAACTGGTTAAAAAACACCCCTTTGATTTTCCAACGAGGCTTGTGACTATTGCAAGTCAACAAAATGCTTGTTTCTACACCCCTTGACCTTTCTTTCTTATTTATAATGAGAAAGAAAGAAAAAGAAAGGAAAGGCAACCTTTTCAAATCTGGATCGAACTGACAGAAGAGATTATCCAGAGGATGCAATCAGAGAATCTTTACTGAACAGCATTGTTCACCGTGATTACTCTTTCAGCGGAAGCAATCTGGTCAATATCTATGAGGATAAGGAATGTTACCGCTCCTTGAATCGTTCCTACATCATCAAGCAAAAGCGGGATAATCATTGTCATAAAGAAATTCAAACTTGCGTCCTCTTTTTCTACGAAGGAAGAAAGCTGATACCCTTGTTTCTTATCAGTCCATCTAAAGGCTGTAAAAGAAATAAAAGATATGATTGCTGCTAAAATCCATGTAGCACATAACAAAAACACAACAATCAGCACATTATTAAGGCGAACAAATTCTCCCCAATATGACTGATTTTCAGCAAGTTCGCTGACGGGGGTAAATTTGAAATTGCGTACAATAGTCAAAAAAGCCAATGGACTCAATGATTGCAGCATTAGCTTATGTTTCAAGCTTAAATTCATTGACACACCTCCATAAAGCTTACAGTTCAACAAATATCCTTTTGAATACCAGTGAAGTAAATATATCCTCTACTTGTTTAGCCAATTCTTTCGAATGGATTCGTGCCCCCAGCTCGATATTTCCTTCCTGTCCATGATACGAAAGATTTGCGGATGTAATCAGCGTATCCGTTTGATCAACAGAAATTACCTTTGCATGAAGAGCAGACATTTTATCTTCCTGTTTTGGATAGTTATAAATTCGCAGAAATTTTCCCTTATAGCAGCATAAACGGTCAAAGGCCTTCTGACTCTCAATGTCATTCACAAAAAATTTCACGAGAACGCCTTCTTGGCTCTTTTGAATTACACAATCAACTAACTCAGCAAAATAATCCGAGAGGGAGTACCCGGTAATTAGAATGCTCTTCCTAGCTCCCATAAGCATTTCTCTTACGGTAACCTTTGTCGGTTTTGTTTTCAACGCAAAAGAAGGTGGCGCTGTAACAACTAATTCAGCGCTATCATCGTTACTTTGGGCAGTCGCTGAAACCATAGCAAGAATTTCATGAGCTTCTTTTTCAGAAAGGGATGGATATCTCTTCTGAATGGCTCTAATAGACTCATTTCCACCAGATATAGCATCTGTGAGAATTTTGTTTAACAAAATATCTAAGCTTATACTTCCAGTTGACATAGTTCTTCCACCAAAGTTTTAAAATAAGACTGATTTTCTCTTCCGTCAATAGGCACAATTAATCCGCGATCCAACATGCGATTTCCATTCTCGCAAGCTGTTTCTGAGATCATACAGCAGGAATGGCACGCCGCACCATTTGAATTATTACCAGCAGGCACATTGTTAAGGCATTCCGGATCATTTGTGCAAACCAGTGCTTCCTGGAAAGCGTCTTTCATCAAAACAATAAGCTGATCAATATTTCCTAATTCTACAAGTCCACCAAGTGAGCCTTCTTTATCGGCACTTCCGGTATAGAGCAACACACCAGACATATCATCCCCAAAATAAATGCGCTCACGAATAGCGGATGAAGAGTACCCCGAGGACATTGACATCTGCTTAATCAACAAATGTGCGAATGTATGCATCAGGACATACCTTGCATCTCGTAATGTGGTAACAGTCCATTCTTTAGATTCACAGAATTCCTTATAACACTGTGCATATTTCTGAGAAAGTGCTCCCAGTTCTGGATCTCTCAACCACGCATCAATACTATCCCTATTAAACTCAATAAAGACACCTTCACCGTGCACTTCTGCAGCAGGAAGCCATTTTTCAGTCTTACCCTTATTTAGATAAACGATATTTGTCTGCTCATCGGCATCTGGATCCGGAGCATCTACACGGGTGAAGCCAAGAAGCACTCTCACTTCTCTTAATCGTGTAATGCGAATGACTCTCTTAAAATACGGGAGCAGATAATCCGGAAGCGGATCCTCCTCAGCTTTAAAATGTTTTTTGTTGGAGGCGTACACAGGATCTGCGTGATGCGTAATGGCGTTGTATTCCATCTGCTTAATCTCTGTGAACTCTTTGATGTTCTGTCTTCTGCGCAATAAAGCTGCATCAAATTCTTCTCTTGTAAATGCAGAGAAATATTTTTGATACACTTTGTCTAATCCCATCTCTCCAAAATCTTCTTCATAGCTGTCAATTAAGCGCAAATGCTCATCAATCAAGTTATAAAGCGGATTGATCCAAGGTGGAATGGATATGGCACTTCTCATTACTGGAAAATACACATTCGACGCGCCACGCTGAGAAGGAATCATTTCCTTATTGCATTTTTCATTTTTATGATTTGGCCGGAACGGATGATGTCCGGAACATTTCATACCTTCAAAATTCTCATGCTGCGTTGCGCCGCTCATACTCCGTCGTGCCCCACAGGAACATTCAACCCACATATCTGCAAGCGTTGATGTATTGCCAGTTGAATACATCCTCATCGTACCTTTGCAGGTTGTATTGCCACCGTGAACCCACCAGCTCCAAGGGAAATCATCCATATGGCCGTTCTCACAAATAGTAATAAAACGAGAAGGATAAGCCTGTCTATGACATTCTGGACAAGTTACACCAAACTTCAGATATCGATCCAGGTCAAAATTCTCTCTTAAATCAAATATTCTCCCACATTTCACATTGGAACAAACATGCATATAAGGGAATGAGACCACAGGAATATCTCCGCTATAAGAAGTCCGTGGCATATAAAAGCAGTCAACGCCAAGATATGAGGCCAATCTGCCATCTATAATTTTCTTTCCTTTTTCCTTCCAATAGTTCAAATCCAGAACCGTGACGGAATCTTTCACGGCATCCACAATAGAACCTGGACCAAATGTAGTTATCAACTGATTAGGACGAATCTCACCTAATTTATTATTATCAAACATAGGCTTTTAGTCCTCCGTGTAATAGAACATATTTGCTGCACTCTCAACATCACGCATAGAACGAAGAGTCGGCTTTTCAAGATCAGTACAAACTTCGCCATAAGTGTTCATTAGGCGATTATACGTTTTAGTTGTATAGACATAGTATCTAAGTTCCTTGGATTGAGTTGCCAGCAGTTTCCAATTACTTATAAAATCATCAATCTCATGTTCGGCATCTGCCTTAGCAGAAGGCTTGATGATGTTCAATCGATTCATGATAAGAGCCTTCACTTCATTAAGCTGCTCATCGGTTAGCTTATCAATAGCTGCTGCTCCATCATTGCTTGCAAATTCCGGATAATGCAAACGAATTGCAGAAATAACCAGCGCATGCAGCACGCGATCTCTTGCACGTGCAGAAAACGGTGTCGCTGTTGTGCCTTCAACAAAACGATATAGCTGAGCATGATAACCGGTAAAATTCTCATAATGCGACAAGTCGCGGGGGCGATAAGGGTTATATAAAGTAACTACTAAGCCTGGATAGGAACGTCCAATACGGCTAGTTGCCTGAATATATTCGGAGTTCTGCTTCGGTTGACCAGTTACCACCATGAGACCAAGCCGATCCACATCCATACCAACAGCAATCATATTAGTTGCAATTGCCGTATCTAGGCAATTTCTATCTGTATATGGAGTTTCCAACTGACTTAGTTTCTTCGGAATGTCATAAGAAGACATGCGAGAAGTAATTTCAACCTTATGATTAAGGAAACGCTGCCTACTCATTCCATATTTTTTCTTAATACGTTGAATTCTGTCAGGAATATCATCCTGTAACAATCGAACGGCACCGCCGAGTTCTCGAATACTGTTATAATACCCAACAAGGGTATAGTAAGGGTCAATAACATCCTTGTACTCATCATCCAGCGAAAGATTATAAGCACTTTGAAGGATAATCGAATATACACGCAGCAAAGCTGTCTTTACAGACTGGCCTAGTGCGCAGACACCAACGTATCTTCTAAACGGATCTTGTTCAACCGGTACCTCACGAATATAGAAACTGTCACCGATTTCAAACCCATTTGGTGGAAATTGCGCAGTTACTTTTCTGCCATATAAGCATTTTGTCTGCTCAGCAGCATTTTTGATAGTTGCCGTAGAAACAACATACTTTGGCTTGATTTTCTTACCTCCAATCGTGTAGGAACACAGATCTTCAATAACCGTTTCATATGCACCGTATACGGTTCCCAGAGGTCCTGTGATAAGATGCAGCTCATCTTGGATAATCAGCTCCGGCGGAAGGAATGGTTTAATCGATCTAAGCGTAGCTGTGGATAACTCTTCTGTACGAGTATGCCGAGCATGGTCCGCTCCAATAGCAACATAGCCATCGCGACTGCAAATTCTATCAACGCGACCAAACAGAGCATTTGTATTCACATCCCACGGAAGGCGGGCAAACTTATCAACTGTTGACAGAATAATGGTCGGGCACTTAGCATAAATTTCTTCATCTACCGTAAGTAGGTAATCATCCGTACCTGTTATCCTCGATTTTTTTCTGATATACTCTCCTCAAAACCTGAAAGGATTGTATCATCATGAAAAAAGACGAAAAACTTATTCTTTGGACAGAACGTCTGCAGGCGTTCCAGGCCAGTGGCCAGACCTGCAGGGAGTGGTGCCGGGAACATCAGATCCCTGTTTCTACCATGACATACTGGAACCGTAGATTACGTACACTCGAAAGCGAATCACAGCCGGAACTGGTTTTTGCAAAGATGCCAACGGAGCAGGAACTTTCCACAAGAGGAGCCATAACAGAAAATATACCTCTGCGTATCTTTATTACAGACAGTATCCGGATTGAAATTATGCCGGACTGCCCGCCAGAGCTTCTGTACGTTTTCGTAAGAAGTCTGAAAGAGCATGCTTGAACTGGCAGGCAGCACAACGGTATACCTTGCGTGCGGAGTAACCGATCTCAGAAAAAGTTATCACGGCCTGGCGGCTATCATCAAATTAAAATTTCAGCTCGACCCATATTCACGCTGTATGTTTGCGTTCTGCAACCGCAGGCGGACCTCAATCAAGATTCTTCAATGGGACGGATCCGGTTTCTGGATTCTGATGAAAAGGCTGGACAAAAACTGTTTTCGCTGGCCGGACACACCGGATGAACTCCAAAAGGTAACCCTGAAAGAGATGCGCTGGCTGTGTGACGGATTATCCCTGACACCCCAGGGGGCGTTCGAAGAGCGGCATCCGAAAATCATCGTGTAGGTTCCTGTTTTGTCAATCCGCAAAAGGACGAAAAAAGCAGAGATATCCGCTTGATTTCCTATAACTGCAGACTGCATTTTTCCTCGAAAAAAGCAGGTTTGTATGGTATACTTCTGGTAGAAAAAAAGAGCCGGGAGAATACCAGATGGAGCCGATTTTTACAGAAGATCAGTTAAAGAACATGAGCCGGGAGGCACTGATTGAGCTGATGCAGGTCATGCAGGAAAAGCAGCGCAAAACAGAAACCAAAATGAAGCTGATGGAAGAAAAACAGAAAGAGCTTGAGTTTTTAAATGCCATGCTTTCTGACCGCCTGACGCTTGCAAAGAAACAGCGTTTTGGGGCTTCCAGTGAAAAATACGCAGATGGATATGAGCAGATGAATCTGTTCAACGAGGCAGAAGCTGCATCAGATGGTGAACCTGACCCGGAGAAAGAAATCGAAGTCACTTCCCACAAGCGTAAAAAGCATGCCGGAAAGAAAGAGGAAGATCTTTCGCATTTCGAAGTAACAGAGCGGATAGAATACAAACTTACAGGGCAGGAACGTTATTGTCCAGACTGCGGTAAAAAATATAAGGTCGTCACGAAGGAAACGGTAAAGCGGTTAAAGTTCGTTCCGGCACGTTTTGAGGTAGTCGAAGAAATTTCCTATGTATACAGCTGCCCGGAATGCGGAGCTATGAAACGTCTGGAAAAAGTTCCGGCCCTGATCAAGGGAAGCATTGCAACGCCGTCCCTGGTTGCAGGCATCATGAATGCAAAGTATGTCAACGGCATGCCGCTGGCCAGGCAGGAACGGGAATTCGCAAGATATAACCTGAAGCTTTCCACCAAAACCATGGCAAACTGGATGGTCAGCTGTGCAGACCGATATCTGAGACTGCTCTACGACCGGATGAAAGAAGAATTCTTAAAAAGCCGGTACATTCACTGCGATGAGACACGGGTTCAGGTGATTGACGAGCCGAAACAGCAGGGGTCTACCCAAAACTGGATGTGGGTCTATCTGACCGACCGCTACAGTGAAGCGCCGCAGATGGTTCTCTTCGATTATGAGCGGACCAGAGCCGGGTATCATCCCAAAAACTTTCTGGGAGATCAATTCGAAGGATACCTCACGTGTGATGGATATCAGGCATACCACGGGTTAAAAGATTCGATTGTTGTATCCGGATGCTTTACCCATGCCAGAAGGAGGTTTGACGCAGCGCTTACGGCACTGAAAAAGGATTTTACCAAAGAACAGCTGCGTGGAACTGTTGCGTATCAGGCGATGTCCCGGATCGGAATCCTCTATAAAATAGAAGAACTGATTCAGGATAAGACGCCGGAAGAACGGTATCTGGAGCGTCAGAAACAGTCCCGTCCAGTCGTGGATGCATTTTTTGAATGGTTACATTCGATGGAAGATTCGGTAGACCGGTCTTCCCTTATTGGTGATGCCATTTTATATGCGCTGAATCAGGAGACGTATCTGCGCCGTTATCTGGAGGATGGGCATCTGAGCATTGACAATAACAGCGCGGAACGTGCAATTAAAAACTTCGCAGTTGGCCGCCGGAACTGGCTGTTTTCGAAAAGTATCCGTGGGGCAGATGCCAGCGCCACCATATACAGCATCACAGAAACCGCACTTTTAAACGGGCTGAAACCCTATCTGTATCTTACCTACGTCCTTGATCAGCTGCGGCGGATGGGATCGTTTCCCGAAGAAGAAAAACTGGATCAGTTGCTGCCCTGGTCAAAAGAACTTCCGGAAGAACTTCGGACAACAGAATAAATTTGAGCCGCCTTTTTCTGGGCGGCTCATTTTGAAAAACAAGGTACGGATGATTACCTACTTACCATCTACCAGATAAACCGGGATTTTCATCTTATTGCTGGGTTTATACCTATAGAACATGCATTTATCATCCGAACAATAGATGCTAACCGATTTTGTAGGAATATCTATATAAAAATTTTCCTCTGTAAGTGGCTTCCCACAGAATGGACATGTAAGCAGCTGTTTGTAGATAGAGTTTTTCTTGCTTCTTGCTGTTCTTGTTTTAGCTAGATCCTCCGGATCTTCTTCCAATTCTTTAAAGGTGTTCGGAGTCACAGTACCACCAACCCAGAAACCAATACTGATGGGTTCTTTTCCGTATTTCGGATATTCTTTTTGCCGGATCAGTTCCGCGGCCAAAATCATCTTGGTGATACGGTCTCTCTGCTGTGTAGTAAGAAGGCGCAAAGTATATCGCAAAATTGCAGTTACACCGCCGTCACGATTGTATTCATCGCTCTCGTTAGTGCGCAGTCTTCTATTAGCAATAACAAATGCCATAAGGCCCAGATATGCCTCGGTCTTGCCTCCACCAGTGGGAAAGTAGAGAAGATCCACGACTTCACGGTTATCATGCTCCGGATCTACAATACCTTTCAGATTCATGAGAATAAAAGCAATCTGGAAAGGTCTCCAGCCAAAATTATTGGAAGAATTGCGAGGATCTACAAAATCCCTAAAGGCACACTCGATACCGGCTCCATGCTTCTTAGAGAAATTCATAATATTTCTCTGAAGAATCATGGAACGATTCATAAAGCAAAAGGCATCAAACGAAATATCATCCTCTACAAGTAGCTGAATGCCCGCGCGGATTCTTCCAAGAGCTTCTATACATTTATTTACTACTGTGTCGCCAATTTCTTTCTTGAACTTAGCATCATCCATTTTTGAGTCATGAACCAATTTTTTCTGAATCCAATCCTCATAGGAGTCCGCCAAGACATTCAGCCGGTTAATGATGTCATCTTTTTTCTTTGCAACAGAAAGAGTTCTCATAGAGAAGAAGAACGGGTCAAATCCTTCCAAAGCAGCACTAACACCTAGAAATTCGTACTCTGGAATAAATGTCGATACAATTTCAGAAGCACGTCCATTTTTATTGGCTTTCCAAGTTGCTGCGCAACCACGTCCCCTTCCTAAAATAGGTCGCTGGGCAAAGTAAAATTCATCGACGGCAAGAATTTTTCTGCATATGTGTTCTGCCACGAAGATATCCATTTTTTCTTGGGAATAGGCACGCAAGTTGACTTGGAACATCATTCCAGCAATATCACTCTCAGGATTTTTGCGCTTGTTGATAACATATGCTGTTACCAAAGTATACCCCTGCTTGAGGCCGATTTTAGAAATATATAAAATTACATTTGAATCACAAACCAAAGGGTATTCTTTGTTCTTACTAAACTCTTGCAGATCAATAACAACTGTCTCTTTCTGCGGATGACGTGTATACGTGCTTACATCAACTTTTTTTCCCTCTTTGTTAGTGGTTTTATCAGAAGCTTTGGTGTAATCGCCCCAAGTCACATCCACATTGAAAGATTTTGTACTACTTTCTAGGTAAAAGCTGATGCCAATGGAAGACGGTGTTTTAAATCGATTTGTAAAGACCGGCTCATTATCATCGTCTTCGCCCGCAGTATAATCTGCATCCCCTTCGAAAGAAGCATCTCCATCGACTTCCTGCTCATTCGAATCATTTTCACTGGTTTGTGGCGCAAGCATACCCACGATATATTCAAAGCGCGGGTTTTGATTCAGTATTTCATTTTCACTACTCGGTCCCAACAAGTCTTTCTTTAACATTTCTATGACTTCTTGGCGAACCTCAGCAAACTTAAATCTATCTGCCATGTGGTGCCTCCTGTTAAAATTTAAGGACAATGTTAATCAGAAGCAATGGATTGATTTCCTGAGACTGATTAAATCGATCAATTTCAGCCTGCGCCTCGTCTTGAATCTCTTTTCTGCGCTTAGGCAGGTCGTGTTGCAGCTTATCCATTTTTTTCTTCGCTTCAGCCGCTTTTTTTCGGATATCCTTTTTTTCCAGCGTGTCAGTAGCCGCCATTTCAGCAAGTATGTACTCCTCAACTTCTTTTTGAGCATCAGTAAGCTGAACATGAAGCTGTTCTTGTTGGACATTGACCCAGTTTTCAATCTTCTTCTTGTTATATGCGATAGTAGGGGCTACAGTTTTATCATGCTGATCCTGAACTTCTGAAATCAAGCGAGCATAAATCTGGTGAAAATAAGATTGTTCTTCTTCTGTCGGTTTAAAATAGCAAACATCCGAATCATTAGCCTCCTCCAATGCGGAAACAATCTCATCTTCAGTAAAATTGATATACTCACCATTTTCATCACAAAGTAGTAAAACTGGGAAGAGGAGTTTTGTATTGTCCATGAATGCTCCAAGAAACAAAACGCCATGTGAACCAAATATCTTTTCACCCCAGTTGTCGATTTTCCAGTAATGTAGCTTGTGATCCACTTCTGGTTCTTCAAACTGGTTCCAATATTCAACATCACGTAGATATTTATCGATATCAGCCTTGGTCTTTTCCAACGCTTGCCCCTTCGCCTCTCTACTTTCTGTAAGCAGAATTGAGCGAAGTTCTGCTGCATGAGCATTCTTCCTTGCATCTAGCTGCCTGTTCAAAGCTGCAAATGCTTTCCTTACCGCAGTGATATTCTTACAATTCTGGTAAATCTCCAGAATACGCTTTTCAAAACTCACACCAGATTCAAGTGCGCCTAGCGCAACATCCGATGCACCAAACACGCCCTCGAACAGTTCAAACTTCTTAGAAAGAATATCATATACTCTGCGATCTGCTTCATTGTCCGTATTCAACAGATTGATTGCTACCACATCGTGAGTTTGTCCATAGCGATGACAACGTCCAATTCTCTGCTCAATTTTCTGCGGATTCCAAGGCAAGTCATAGTTAATGATTGTATTGCAAAATTGTAGATTTAGACCTTCTGAACCAGCATCTGTAACAATCAAAATCTTGGCATGACTCTTGAAATAATCGACAATTGCGTGCTTATATTCCACACTTCTGCCATAGTTTGTTTTACCAAAATTCTTGACCTGCCATGTTCGAAAGATTTCCTTCGTCATAGCATCATCAAAGTCACCATTAAAGAGAAGGATATCTTCCTCGCTATAGCCAGATCTTCTTAGTTCTGCAGCTATATATTTCTGTGTTCGCTTAGACTCTGTAAAGACAACAGCCTTCTGATTCAATCCCTCAGAAATCTGGTGGTCAAATGCATATTTCAGTGCTTCCCTCAACGCGGCGATCTTTGCATTCGTCTTTATAGCCCTTGCCATTTCAAGAATATGTCTTACAATCTTGAGCTCAGCCTGAATAGCCTGTTTCTTCTCTGCTGTTTCTTCATCATCGTATTCGTTGAAACCATCCTCATCGATTTCATCTTCTACAAACCCCCAGAATAAATCGAATCCCTCCTGGGCATAAGCAGATTTAGTGCCTTCATAGAGTTTTTCAAGACGTTTTTCTAATACTTCAAAGGTCTCTATCAAAGCAAAGCTAGAAGATGCAAGCAACTTTCGAATAACAAGAATAATCAGCCCACGATTCGCATTCGGAATAGAATACAGCGGATCACGACGCAGAAAATCATTGGTCACATCATAGAGTTCTTTTTCTTCTGCACTCAAATGGAAATCGACCGTAATACAGATTCTCTTGCTGAAGGCCATGTATTTTCCGACATCGCGTCGAAGGGTGCGATATAACACTGGAAGAAGTTCCTGTTTCAATTCCTCATAATCACAGCCATCCACAAATCGACGGTTGAAAACCTTTTCTGACCCGAAAATACGTGGATCGATAAAGGAAACCAGTCCATGAAGATCTGTAAGGGAATTCTGTAACGGCGTAGCAGTCAAAAGAATTTTAGGAATCCCATGTGTCAAATCATATAGATTTTTTGCCCGCTTTGTGCCATGAAAAACATTCCGCAGATTATGAGCCTCATCAATAATCAGGAAGTCCCATTTGACATGAGGAAAACGCTTAATTAGTTTCGATGAATAATCATAGGAAGCAATGACAATACTAACCTCATCTGCATTTCCAAGGTGCGTTCGCACATTGGCAAGATCATGCTCAACCGTGTACCGATCCAGAATAACAGCTTGGCGACTAAACTTCTCCAAAAGCTCTACTTCCCATTGTTTTCTCAAAGTAGCAGGAAGAGAAATCAGTACTTTTTTTGCTCCGTTATCCAGAACATAGTTAAGCACTAATCCAGCTTCGATTGTTTTGCCCAGACCAACTTCATCTGCCAGAATGATACCGCCTGTCTTTAATGCTTGAATGGCCGCGCAAAAAGCATTGACCTGATGGGGATTCGGTTCAATATCCGCATTCAGTAGACATTCAAATGGAGCCTTGGCCAATTGTTGCTTCTTATACCAGCTATATTGTTCAAGTAGGAGATTGCTTTCCATCGATACCCTCCTTACTTAATTCATTGGCGATTCCTTCTGCGATGCCTTTAGCCATTAACGTAGGAACGGCATTGCCTATCTGTACAAATTGAGCCGTTCTCGGGCCTTCAAAGAAATAATCATCCGGAAACGATTGGATGCGAGCGGCCTCCCGGGCAGTAATCGAACGGTGTTGCTCAATATCCGGATGAATAAAGTAATGTCCATCTTTTGAGATATGAGCCAGCATGGTGTGGCAGTACGCCTCGTCGCCCTCTACAACTTTAAATCGATCCAGAAATGACTTCCGGTTTTTATGTGTCTTCAGCTCATCTGGCAGATCATTATAGTTCAGCCGTTTGTGCCCATCATTCCAGAGTTCAATTGTACGCCGATAAATCTCAATATCCCTGTCTTTATTGGGTCTTGCGCAATGATGCGTCAGAATGTCAGAATCCTTGCGGATTCCAGTGCTTCTTAAATAATCGCTGAAATCATTTGATCTGTATTCACCCGATTTTCCTCCTGGCTGCAACGCTGGCAGATCACTGAGAATATCGTTAACCGTAGCATCCGCTATTGTCTGCTCAAACTGCGGATAAGAAAGCCCACTATTCTTCAGCCACCCGACAATGATCATTCTTCTTCGGTTTTGCAGCACACCAAAATTCTTTGCATTTTGCTCATGACATTCAATCTCATAGCCAACGGAACGCAACGCTTCTTGGACTTTCAACCAGGTTGCACCACCGTTTGCTGACTTGATTCCCATAACATTCTCAAAAACGAACATCTTTGGCTGATATTTCTGAAGGAATCTCGCATACAGCTTATAGAGATCATTTCTAGGATCCGCCGACATCGGCGTTTCCATATGCTTGCTTTGCGCCCTTCCCACCAAAGAATATGCCTGGCAAGGCGGTCCACCAATAATGACATCTACTTGCTTGATGCCTCTTTGCGTAAGGATCCTATCTATATTTTCAAATAACCTTGGAAGAGTTTCATTTGACATCGTTTCGCAAAATACGGATTGTAGCTGCTCCTCTGGAATATGTTGCAGAAATTCGTCGCGGGTGATTTTTCCGCTAATATAATCCTTGTAGATATCAAGCTTCCCTTGTGCTTTGAGATAATAGTATCCCGTTCGCGTTTCCAATGTTTGAGCAGCATATGGGTTCATCTCCACATGCGCTACAGGTGAAAAGCCCGCTTGGATGAAGCCTTCGGACAATCCACCAGCTCCTGCAAATAAATCTATAAAATTGTAAGAGCCTGTTGTGGCGTTGATACGTTCCATGATGAACCCCTATCTGTATAATTAATTTAGTCTTCAAACACACCGTCTGTGTCAAAAATATGGTCTAACTCATCCGTATTGATTGCGGCAAGCACCTTATTGCGGATACTGCCTTTTGCAAGATCCAGCCGCTTAAAGCGATTTTTTCCTGCTGCGTCTTTTCCAATACGTATCAGCTGCACTCTGCCAATTCTTGGTTCATTTGCAGCATAGTTTGCAAGTCCCTTAGCTTTGCCCAAGTTATCCTTGAAATCCGGATTGTGCGGCTCCAAAATATCAACGATATACTTGAGAATTGGATCTTGGCGAACAATGATGAAATCCGGATAAAGCTCCTTGCATTTCCCGTCCATTTCATAAGGCATCCGCAGTGACCATGACTGTCGGGACGGATTCCGCAGCCAGCAAACATAATCCTCTCGTTTTTGCTCTTCTGCCAAAACAGTCTGTTCCCAGCCATTCAACTTAATTTTTGCTATTCCATCTGCATTGGCAAAAAGATGATCCGTGTACTTTATTCCATCTGCTTCGACCTTGGCACTGATTGTCTCCGGAAGAGTAAAGTTGTGCTTACTGATTTCATCGCCGTTAGCAACAATATCGCTATACTGCTTTTGACACTTCTCCGGTTTGACCACAATATATTTACGATACTGGTCGTTCAATTCATGGAACTTCTTCTCAGCGTATTTATTTAATTCCGCAATACACTCGCTGTCGAATGCGAACAGAATACAATCCACCTTAAAGGCGTTCGGATTGTCGAAGTCGATATATTTACGCCCATATGCCAAGTGGAAACCGCATCCACCCATTTTTGCGTCTGCTACTCTTAGCTGACGATCGAGGTCAGACTCGGATGCAGTAAACATATCTATCTGGTTATCGCTTTGTATTTTCTCACCGAAAACATCGAATATCTGAACAGACAGTTTCATCTCCATGACTTGCTTTGTAAGCTCGTCATATTTTCCAGCATCATGCAGACCGTTCACATAGTTGCGGATAAGTTCAGCAACATCGTTTTTCACATCCTCAGCCGCCGTAATACAGATATTGAACTGCGATAACAGCCCTGCCAAGCTCATCAAAGACTTCAAATAGCTGTTGATTTTTACCGCACGGACGATATAAGTCAGATATCCCTGTTCATTGATGAACTTTGTGATTCCTTCACGATCTATTGTTGGAAGCATCGACATCTGCGATACAGCCGGTGTCAGCACTGGCTGCTCTTTATTCACAGATTGGTTGCCTCCACTGGTTCTCTCCGTTTCTTGACCTGTATGTACATCGTTTCCAGACACTGTTTCCAGCGGAATCGTCTGGTGTTGTCCTTCTGCAGGAATTTCTGAATCTGCTCCACCTTGATTCGCTGCCACAGCTCCAGAATTTGACATATCTCCAACTGCTGTGGAAGGTGCCGCAGCAGGCTCTTCTTGGAAGCCATTCGGGTAATCAAAGATACTCAGCTGACCAACCGTCTGTTTTTGCGTTTTCTTTCGCTGGTTGTGAACCGACCATGTATCATAGGTCTGATCTTCCAGAGATTCACCATCGACAACTGTCGGGATTTCTCCGCCTTCGGTTGCCTGCAATTCATCAATGACCTTTTGAACGGTATCCTGATTGAAATACGGAAGGAATAGCCGCACATCATTTAAGGAATCATCCACGAGAACATGACACTGAAGCGGTGTGCGAACCATACGTCCGAGCAGCTGCGCAATATAGGTTGCGTCTTCCGCACGCCGGAAGGACATCATAGTTTCTGCACGAGGGCAGTCCCAGCCAGTGGACAGATTCTCTTTGAAAAGAACAACACGAATGCGGCGATCTTCTGCGATCTCGGATGGTTCGATATGCGGCACGGTCAATCCATGAATCGACAATGTGCCCGTTGAACCGAAGGTGTGTACAACCTCGTTTTCCTTAAAGCTATCACCCATACGCTCTTCGATTTTCGCAATTACATCGTCCAGATCGGTGTCAGATACTTTCGTACCAGAACCAGCGCAGACTTGGATAACAAACACAGGATTTACATTGGTGTAGTGCTGCTCATAGGTATACTGATACCAATGCTTGCACTTATCCTGCCATTCATCTGTTGCAGCTTGGAGAACAGCCATGTCACCGTGTTTGATTGGATCCTCCGGATAAGTGATTACAATACGATCTTTGAGCAATCCAGATTGGCGAACCTGGGCCGGGGAAATAACAACCTTATGCAATGTAGAGTTTGTTGCCTGCCCAACAAGGGAATTAAAACGTTCGGCAGTTGCACTCATTCCGATAACAACTGGAATGGGCGACAGATTTTGCTCGCTGCTGCCCTTGATAAAACGCTGCATGATGGTGGTTGCCGTTCCCGCTTGGCGTCCCTGCATACCACGATGTGCCTCATCAATAATGAAATACAGCCGGTCAGCTTTTTCTCTTGCTGTATTTTCAATGGTCTCCCAAATCGTATACTGTCGCGTATCCGAATGGCGGCTCAGATTACCAGCCTTGCCAAGCTTCTGCGTATTCAGAAAATAGATATGACCGTCCTCCAGAATCTCGCGGTCGAAAGATTCATCTGAAATCACTACACACTGATCCATGCGGACCTTATCCGCCTTTAGCTCGATTTTCTGCTTGGACTGCTCATTCAGCTGCGGAGAATCCGAAAGCCATACAAAAATGGCCTCCGGCTGTTCAGTAAACTGCTCTGAGCCGTAAAAGATATCTTCGATCAGGGCAGACATGATAATTGTCTTGCCGGAACCCGTTGGTGCCTGGAGCGAAACCACCTGAGGGATCTTCAGCATACGATAGTTATTCAGCGCCATCGCCACGCGGAGGCGCATTTCATTGACCGCCTGTTTTTGAAATGGGAATAATTCACAAATCATTCTTAGTTTCTCCCTCTGTTCACACGGAAGTGATCTAAGTAATCCCGGTAAAGCTGATACGCATTTACAACATTCAGATTTTTTACCATAGATTGATAATTCACTTCATAATCAGTTGCCAAGAATACCGTTTGGATTTCAGGATGTTCTGCAAGCTTTTCCGCGAAATCGGCAAAGGTATTTTCGTTGATCAAAACTGCAAATTGATTTTCCGGTAAGATCAGCATGTCCGGGACTTGCTCTCCGACCAATTGTGGGCATTTTCCTTTTGCTCCAGTCTTCAACCACAACGTAGGCAGCATTTCCGAAAAACGCATACCGAGAGAAACCGCCGTCGGATCTAAGAAGCCAAGTTTGAAGAATGCAGCATTTGCTTTGAATCCATCCGACATTGGTATTTTCTCTGCCTTTGACACACTCATTGCACCCATAGAATCGATGAGTAATTCTTTTATCATCTTAAACTCTTTATTATTGGAAGTAACCACATATAACTCCGACACATGATCCTGCCCATCCAAAGCCGCAATCCAATCACCATAAGCAGATGGTGAAAACAAAATAGATGCACAATGTTTCTCGGACACTAAATAGTCTATATCAGGCTTAACTAGGCTCTGTGGCAACTTATCTTTTCCAATCAACGCAACAATATCTTTGCGCACTTTGATGTCAGAAATATATTCTGGATTTAATCTTATCTGTTTAATGGTTCTTTCAGTTTCTTCCTCAACGGTTCGCGTAGTAGTATAGTCCTTTTGCAAAGGACTACCGTCACTGTGAAAGCCTAAAATGCTATACTTCGTTCTTGGCCACGTAACCGCTCTGCAAATTCCATGGTTTTCCCACGTTTGCGTTCCTGGGGTATCGCCAGCTTCAGTTAACGCTTCGGCATCTGAATCGGATACCTCATTATTGGTTACGAGAATGCATCTCCTCGAACCACCATCTTCGTAATTAAGTAAATTAACAGCATTTAGGGTTGTACCACTACCTGCAAAGAAATCTAAAATTAATGCCTTCTTCTTTCCGCGAACAACTGATGCAATCGAATCGTGTGTTGCGTAAAGAGATTTTGGAAAAGAGAATGCATTCGTCTGTCCTATTATCTCGCTAATGAGGTCTGTGCCATATGCGCCAGCATCATGTGATGTCCGATGCCACACTGTCTTGATAACCCTGTTATTATCACTGGCATATTCTACTGAAACGACATTTGTCTTTGGGTCTCTACCAACAATGATAATTCGTCCCTCGTCAATCAGTTTTTGGTTAGGTTGACTTATATAAGAAATCCCCCATGTTTTTCGTAGAGAATCAAACTTTCCACAAGAGACATAGCCCTTGGCAATGAGATCACGCAGGGTTTCAGCACCTACGCTCCATCTCCCATAGGAGCCATCGTTTCTAATTGGCCAAGCTACAGAATACCCGGCAATCTTTTCGTCGAGATTAGGAATTAGAGGTAGTGGCAGTGATTGCCCTACTCCTACAACCTTTCCTAATTCAGCATCTATGAGAACCGGATAGAACATATTCTCTCTATCTTCTCTTTGTGCGTCTGTTCCAGATCTCAAAAGTCCTTTCCACCGTGGAACCTTTTTCTTATCTGGTAGATTTAACAAGTTGTCTTCACTATCGGCAACATATGCATCTGGCGCAAAGCAAAAAATATTGTATTCTTCAACACGAGAAAACCGTCCCTGAGTAACCCCCTTAGGATTAATGACATCTGTAGTCATTTGAATATAGTACTCAGCAAAAAGCTCTTCCAATAGGACTCGAAGATGATGCACCTCATGCTCATCAATCGTAACAATAAGGACACCCGTTTTAGGATTCAATAAACGCTTTGCAATACGAAGTCTCCTCTCTATAAACGATAACCACTTGCTGTGGCGATAAGCATCATTACCGTCCACATAGTCATTGTTATATTTCCAGTCCTTAGCGCCGGTATTGTAGGGCGGGTCGATGTAGATGCAGTCCACCTTGCCTGCGTACAGGTATTCCAACAGTTGCAGGGCATGATAGTTGTCTGCCTCGATCAGTGTATGCCACAGATCGCTATCCGGCGCATTGCAAACTGAATCCACTGGCTTCAAATAGGGATAGATGGATTCTCCGAATTCTGCAACACGAACGATATCCTTCAGTTCAAAGGTGACTGCTTCATCTTTTTGTTCCGGTTTAACGCACACAGCAGTATCGCCTTCAACCTTCAGCACAACATAGATGGATTTGTCGTCCTTGCTGTCACGACGCATAACATTACATCCTCTTTTGATAGGCATATCATAGAGAGGCGTGCTTTCTGGCATATGTTCTTCAAAAACCAAGCCGAATTTCTTCTGCTTGGCCATTTTGCTCACTTCTTCCTGGATTCTATTTCGAAGCGTCTCATCTTGGATCTGGCTAATTAAATCATTGATTGCAGCCATTGGTACGACCCCTTTCTTGGTTTTCTTTTGTCTTCACGTAGCGACCACTCTTAATTCTTGCGTCAGCTGGCTTTTCCGCATCCGCTGGAATCGCCCAGTATGAACCGATTTTCGTTGCTCCGGGGATTCGTCCGGCTTTACAAAGATCACTGATCCACCTTGCCGAAAGGTCCCATTTTTCCGCTGTCTGTCTGATTGATAAATAGCCCATACAATTCTCCGATCTAATCCGAGCAAATTCTACATGTATTCATAATAATTGTACTCCAAACCTCGCGGAAAATCAAGTTGTTCCGTCTTTTCTTGTGTCATAAATAAATTCAGAGGAACAAATTCTATGAATGTGTTCGTAATGGTCTTGCTCACTCCATTCCCTCTGCATATTTATCAATCCAGTTTTCCCCATCATAATCCTCTATCTGACTTACAATTCTATCAAGGAACTGATCTAATAAATTATTCTGTTCTCTTCCCTGTGCATACCATACATTAGACTGTCCAAATCCATACGCCACACCTTTTGATCTTCTTGACACTTTCCATGTGTTTGCTTTTCGCCTTGCCCCTCTTGGCAGCAGCACGCAATCTTCTTTTTTAGCAATAGCATTATATGCCTGGTCATAATGTTCTTCCTCTGCATCCGATGAAAAACGCATCACTTTGCAATTGCGATATACGGTTGCATGTTTGTACCAGCCAACTGCATATGTTTCTTTTTCTATTGCATCCGGATACAGTGCACAATATACGACAAGCACATCATCTACAGAAGTTTCTTCATTCATTCCCTCACAGCCATAAATCTTCTCAATTCTTAACTGATTTCGCATTTATTTATTGGTTGATTTTGTCTCCACGAAGCCAAGACAATATTCCCCTTTTGGATATCCGGATTCTTCTGTAAGCGTTACCGCTTCAAAATTGTATTTTTCATGTGCATCCAGAGTTTCTTTTACATAGGATCCACCATTTTGTGGTTCATCTTTTCCCCATATAATTCCTTTATAATAATTCATCCATGCGATATTGCAAAATAGTATTCTCATGATCATAACCTTCTTTTCTTTAAAAAATGGACTCGGCACAACATAAAAAAGATCCCACTCTTGCGAATGAATTCTCGTAGCATTTGATACATTCGTATTATGCCGGCGCATTCTCCATCATTTTCTGAAACTGATCAACCGTCATTTTGGCTTTGACAGCGGCACATTCTATCTTTAAATCACCTTCCTTTACAAGTTTCACAAGCATCTGAATTTCACCGATCTCGATACCTTCCTCTCTGCTTTCTTTCAACATATCTTCCACAGCTTTGCGCACATCAATCACATCCATCTCTTCTGGAATTTCTATGGGTGTGTTAGTAATGTTCTTGATAACCACCGCTGCCTCCCAGTCGAGCATCATACGTGGGTTATCTTGTAAAATTTCTGATAGTTTTTTCTTATTATTTTTCATCTTATCACGACTTGATAGCTCTATCAAGTCGGAAACAAATTCCGAAGAGCAACCCAAAATGAATCTCGAGAAATATCCCGGGAAACGGATTAACATGCGTGCACTACGTTTTTCACCCCTGGAAGTTGTTTATTTCGGGCATGTATGAACATGCTTCTTATAATGTTACTATAACAAGTTCACTACAATCCGGTCCATTTCACACAACCCATACATCTTCCCCATCGCCTCTGGTTCCTGCAAAACAGTCAAAACCACCCCAAACAACGAATTGTATCTTCCTACCATCCGCAAATGCTCCGGATACAAAAACGCCTGCCTTTCACAAAACTCTGGGCACTCGCGTATCGGCACCTGGGCGCCGCGGCTTCCTTTAGTACATGCTGCATACATCGGACAGTACTGCGAAGTATTGGTCTGATAAAAGGGAAGATGAAGACTGTTTTTCCCTTTTGGAAACTTCCCGGTACTGGTATCGCCGCAGCTCTCCCATTCATATCGTTCCATCCGAAATTCGTCTTTTAAATAGTCCCGGTAAAACGCCGCATGGACGCTGTTTTGTTCAAACAGCGTGCGGTCCCCCAGCTTGTAAGCCATCCGCGGATCTTTTTTCCGCTTGTTGAGCAGAACGCCAAGGCAGAGAGAAAACACCGGAAACTGAGCTGCCAGATGAGCGGTTCCCCAGTCATTTACAACAAGCTCAACGGTTTTATCCTTTCGTTCGCACCATTCAGCGAGACGCTGCAGCCGCTGCTGTGTTTCCGACAGATTTTCTTCCAGCAAAAATGGAAACGTAAGCGTAATTGAAAACGACTCCCGGCAGGCTTTATCCATCAGTGCGAACAGTTCCTCTTCCGTTGGTGCCAGATGCGGGCAGAAAGCATTTCCTATATAGAGCCGATCCGGGTGAAAAACCGGCGGATCTGCAATCTGGTTTCTCCGAAAATAAGCATCAAAAAACACCGCACTTTCCATCGAAAGATACGCCTTATACCATTCCGGCCGGTCCAGTTCGAGCGCCAGCTCAATCGGCTGCCAGGATCCGGCAGCACTATTTTGCAATGCCACAAAGGTTTCCTTCGTAATTCCGGAAAACCATACTTTTTTCTGCTCTTCCAGACTTTCCAGATGAAACACATCCTGCTCCGCAGGATATCCTGTCATCTGTTCTGCAAGCGCAGCATCATCATCCTCCATTTTCCACCGGATATACTGGCTGTATTGCAGGGCAAGGCGCTGTACCGCATTTCGGTAGTCTTCCTGGTCTGTCACAAATGTATAACCCGTATCAAAATCCTCTTCTTTTTCCTGTAGCAGAGTCGCATCACGAAGAAGAATCCGCTGGTAGGATGCTGTTTTCTGATCGTAAAATGCCAGTTCCCATGGAGCATTTTTCTGCTCTGCCATGGCTGGTGCTGCAAGACGGGTCTGAAAGCCATATTCTGAAATTGCCGTGATCCGCACTTCCTTATCTCCCCAGTATCCCGCCAGGATTCCAAACGGCAGCATGGAAATCCATGGCCATTGGCTGATTTCTTTTTCCCGTTCTTTTTTCTGTTTCATTGCTCCAACTCTCCCGTTTTCTGATACCCTCCAGTATACCTGTTTTTCTGGAAAACTCAAATAGAAAATCCATCCAAGCCCGGAAGCAGTCTCACTGGAGACCTCCAGGTCATGGATGGATTCTTATCATTATTTTGTAAACGTCTCAATCAGCTCTTTGGCATCATCATATCCCTGTCCTTCCAGTTCTTTCTGATACCACTCGTCCACGCCGTCTACCGCCTGTTTGAAGGAATCAATGTCCATATCCTCATAATTGGTAATGGCTACACCATTCTCATTCTGCCAGCGGTTCATGATTTCATCATCACCGGCGCGGTTAATCTCACGCTCGTACTGTGTTGCCAGACGACCGCACTCATCGATCACTTCCTGCTGCTCCGGTGTCATACTGTCATAAATGTCTCCGTTAATACAGAAGAACAGACAATCATAAATTGC
>OLQG01000781.1_pt1 | contig 23527 bp, 20 predicted proteins | sample 1672221 | NCBI WGS metagenome assembly OLQG01 (sample SAMEA3136660, study PRJEB25190) | human gut metagenome | biome: human gut; feature: human-associated habitat; material: faeces | place: Austria | collected 2013
CTGACCGGCAGCGGATCTATTCCAGGGCGATCAGCGGCACCGGCTTGACCAGCTTCGAACATTCTTGGACAAGTGCCACGGAAAGGGAAGCGTTACAAGGATTGTAATTATTTCGCCCCTTTTCTGCCCCTTTTCGAGAAATTTGGAGAGGGAAAACAGCAAGAATACAGTGTTTATGCGGCTTTCCGGGTTTTCTCAGAAAGTCCGGTCTGCGGCAGCCCAAAAGTCCCAAAATTTGGGACTTTTTGTTTTATACTGATATAGTTTGTTTAAACAATTATTGGATGCTATTGGGGATTGTATTGATAGAAAAGGATTTGCACCACCAGATTATTATGATTACAATGAGTTTGGATGAGAAGCTTAGAAAGTATATGATAGAATTTATGAAAATAACTGTATTTGATCAAAAGAGTATAGTACGCAGAGATGCGTGCTATTTTTATACTTATGCTGATAAAACATGCCGTGTAGGAAGATAGGAGATAAGCGTAAAATGAGAGATAGATTTGTTAAGAAATGTAAGACGAATATTCTTGACGTAAAAATACTGTATGTGTAAAATGAAGAAAATAGAAACGTGAATAAAACGTAAAAATAAACTATGCAAAAGAACAGGAGAAGGAAAATGAAGCAATTATGGAAAAAATTTGATAAATTAACGGAAATTTGTTATATGAGTGAACTGGATGATGAATGTCCGGAGTGGGATGAGGCTTATGAAGTCTTCAAAGAACTTGTTGCAAAGGGAAGAGAAAGGGATCCGCAGTTTGCAGGTGAAATTCTGAAAATGGATGACGTTACGGATTTTGAGTATGGGGTTGCTGACTGGATAGAGGATTATCTGGATGAGCTGGATGCAAGGGAAGAACATGAGAAGCTGATTGAAAAATGTGAGGAATTGTTGAGTCTGTTTAAGTGGAAGGAAGATTATCCGGGTGAGATGAAGTTTCGGATCGCTTCAGCTCTGGCTGCGGAAGGTAAGAAGGGAGAGGCTCTGGAGTTCTGTGAGAAATGGTATGCAGAAGATCAGAATGAACTGGCTGCAACGGCTCTTGTATATGCGAAAATAGCCCTGAAAGATTTGGAGGGAGCGGAAGCCATTATAAGAAAATATATTTCAGAAGATACTCCTTGTACCGACGAGAATGACATTTTGTTTATGGCGGCTGCAGATCTGTATCTTGTAAATGGAAAGGAAAAAGAAAGAACGGCAGTTACGGAAGCTCTGCAGAAATACGAACAGGAATTAGAGGGATATTCTGAGAATATAGAAAGTGATATTTCTTTTGAACTGCCTTTTGAATAAGAAAACGAGGCAGGAGGAAAAGAAAAATGCAGCTGGCATTTATTTTGCTGGGATATTTTATGGGGAGTCTGTTGTTTGGATATCGTATCACATGGCTGATTAAAGGTGTTGATATCAGGGAACTCGCGGATGATGAAAATCCGGGGACATACAACGCATTTGTGTTTGGAGGCTTCTGGTGCGGAATCTTGACTTTGCTGGCAGATATGGGCAAAGGTTATCTGCCGGTGATGCTGTATCGGCAGAGGTACGGAATGGAGAATCTGATTTTTGCATTCGTGATGGCAGCACCGGTGTTAGGACATGCATTTTCTGTTTTTCACGGAAGAAAGGGAGGAAAGGGAATCGCAGTTTCGTTTGGAGTCCTGCTGGCATTGATTCCGATATGGAAACCGGTTCTTTTACTGATATTCTTTTATATATTGTTTTCGATAGTATTCAAGATTGGTTCACATCGCAGACGTTCGATCGTGACTTTTGGCTGTTTTTCTATAGGATGTCTGGTGTTGGTGACGATACCGGCAATTATTCTGGGATGTGTCATGATTTCTTGTATTGTGATTTATAAACATCATCTGGTGGAGGAAAAATCGAATGAAAGTGCTGATTTTATCGTGTAACACAGGAGGCGGGCATAATGCGGCGGCACGGGCAGTTGCGGAGGCAGTCAGGGCACATGGGGATTTTGCAGAAATACTGGATTATCTTTGCCTGGCAGGAAATGGAGTTTCCAGACTGGTAGGAGATGGATATGTGGAAGTTGTGAAAAAAGCTCCCAAAGCATTTGGAATCGCTTATCATCTTGGAATGGCGGTCAGCCGCTGTATGAGAAAATCACCGGTATATTATGCAAATGCGAGAATGGCGGGGTATCTGTCAGAGTATTTGAAAGAACATCAGGTAGATGCGATCGTTATGCCGCATCTTTATCCGGCGGAAACGCTTACTTATATGAAGCGCAAGGGGATGCATCTGCCGCTGACCGTTGCGGTGATGACAGACTATACCTGCATTCCATTCTGGGAAGAAACGGATTGTGATTATTATGTTGTTCCTCATAAAAAACTGTGTACACAGATTGTAAAAAGGGGAATCCCAAAAGAAAAATTAAAAGTATTTGGTATTCCGGTTTCTCCAAAATGTAAAGAAGAACGGACAAAAGAACAAGCCCGCTTTGAATTGCAGATGGAGCAGGAGAAAAAATATATTCTGATCGCTGCCGGAAGCATGGGAACGAAAGCCTTGTTTCGGATGGCAGAACTGCTGGTTTATATGCAGAATGATGAGGAACGTCTGATTCTGATCTGTGGAAACAATCAGAGTCTGTACAAGAAACTTTGCAGGAAGTATGAAAACAGGAAAACGGTAAGGATTGTGGGATATACAGATAAAATGCCATTGTATTTGAAGGCATGCGATGTGATCTTTACAAAACCGGGCGGTCTGACATCTACTGAGGCAGCGGTGTGCGGGATTCCCATCGTGCATATCAAGCCGATTCCAGGCTGTGAGACAGAAAACAGAAAATTTTTTCGAAAACTGGGAATGAGCATTTCAGGAAAAACGGTGCTTGGACAGGCAGTGAATGGCATACGTCTGCTGAATGACCAGACAAAGGCGCAGAATATGATTCTGGCGCAGAAAAGAGAAATAAATCCAGATGCTTCAGAAGAATTGTATTATTTTTTGAAAAAAAAATACGAAAAAATTGCACAAATAAGAAACGAAAAGAATTTGATTTTTGGTTAATCGTTTTGTTATATAACGACTATAATATAGGAGTAACAAGAAAAGAACTTAACAAAACCTCTTTGTTGAAGGCTGCTAAGAAATCAGATTTTTGGAGGAAAAGATAAATGAATACTTTAAAAGCTGAAAAAAGAAGCACAGATGAAAAAGCAAAGAAACTGAGAAGAGAAGGATTTGTTACCGGTAACTTGTTTGGCAGGGAAATGGAAAATTCCATCATGCTGAAACTGCTGAAAAAAGATGTAGAGCAGTTGCTCAAAGTGGACAACAAAGGCAGTCAGGTAATGCTGGAAGTGGATGGAAAACAGTATGATGCACTGATCAAAGAGATCCAGTACAATGCCATGGCAAGAAGAGTCGATGAAATTGATTTTCAGGCACTGGTAAGCAATGAAAAAGTTCATTCTGTTGCAGAAGTCATTCTGGTAAACGCAGATAAAGTTGCAAGCGGTGTGGTGCAGGAAGGTTTAAGTGAGATCGCATACAAAGCATTGCCGGCAGCACTGGTTGATAAAGTAAAAGTAGATGTAGGACATATGAAGGTTGGCGATACGCTCCGTGTAAAAGATCTGGAGATCGCAAACGATCAAGATGTTGATCTGTCAACGGATCCGGAAGCTGTTGTTGTGACGGTGACAGCAGTACATAATATTGTACCGGAAACAACAACAGAGGAAACAGAAGAAGCTTAACAAAATACGGGCTGTAAGCTGAAACAAAAGATTGCAGCAGGCTTGAAAACAGAAGAAAAGATAAAGAAAGAGGTATCGGTCTTGGAAAACGAAAAGACCGGTGCCTTTTTGCGTATGAAAACTACGGAGCTGCTGAGAAAACTTGTGAAGTGTATTTTATCGCTGTGACAGGATAATGTAAAAAATTTTTTTAAGAAAAAATTTAAAAATAAGTAGAATAGAATAAGATAATTATGTTATTATACCATTATATGATGCAGGGTCGAAAACTGGAAATTACGCTGTAATTGCACAAAAGTAGTTTATGGTTTCGTGACCTGCATAGATATAGGATAAAATAAAAGGGAGGAAAATCAGGTGAACATCCATCCTATCTGATCACGAATTATCATGTGATTTCAGATTTTGAGGATTATGGTGCCGGAGAACTGTTTGATGTCAAAGTTGAGGGTGGAAAATTAACAGGGCGCAGCAAAATAAGAATTTATTATAATTCCAGTGATTATGATGAAGCTTATGTAGTTGGCTTTGATCAGGCAAAGGATTTGGCTTTGTTAAAGCTGGATGCACCTACTGTTGAAAGAAAGCCGGTCGTACTTTGCAGTCCGGATGATTCTATGGTAGGTTCTACGGTTTATGCAGTAGGCTATCCAGGACTTTCTGAAAACATTTTTGCAGGATCTACTACGTACTGGGGGGAGTCAGATGCCAGTGTCACAAGTGGAACGTTCAGCCGTATTTTTACGACAGAGGGAACCGGATGTGTAAATATACAGATTGACTGTGTGATTCGTCATGGCAATTCGGGTGGTCCACTTGTGAATGAAGATGGTGACGTGATAGGAATTAACACATGGAGTGTTTCGGATGGGGAAGAATCTGCCAATTATGCTGTCAGTGCAGATGAAGCAATCAATTTGATGAATCGGTATAGTGTTTCCTATACAAAGGCAGGAGAGAATAGAGAAACAGAAGCAAAGCAATCCGAAAGCAACATGGGAATATGGATTGCGGTCATTGCCGGAGTGGTTGTGGTAGCTGGAATTGTTATTTTGATCGTCGTACTGAGTGACAAAAAGAAAAAAGAACAGTATCAGGTCAATTCGCAGCAGCCGGCGACACCAATGAATCAGCCTGCAGCATCAATAAATCACTCAGCAGCATCGATAAAGCAGTCGATGGCATCCATGAAGAAACCTATGGTTTATGCGATGTCTCCGCAGCTTCAGGGTATGAAGAAAGAGCTGTCAGAACGTCCGATTTTACTTGGTCGGGCAAAAGCGGAATGTGCGGTCATATTCCCGGAAGGTACACCTGGTATCAGCAGAAGACATTGTTCACTTTCATGGGATGCGGTTTCAGGAAACTTTATTTTGATCGATATGCAGTCTGCTTATGGTACTTATCTGCAAAACGGACAGAGGTTAAATCCGGGCGTGGCATATTATCTGAAGGCAGGCGAAGGTTTCTATCTTGGAGAAAATAAAAATATGTTTCGTGTAAATTTGGAATAATGAATGAAAAATAGCATGAAATATGCTAAAATAGAAAATAAAAAAGATGCAATCAGGAATAACAGCAGAACGGAGGAGACATGAGCGAATTACAGGAATGGATCGGGGCAGGGAGCCTGGTTTTCAAAGGAGTACTGATAGCGGTTTTGATTCTTGGAGTACTGATCTGCTTTCTTGGCTATCGTGTCAGGAAGCTGCTGTTCAGTATTATGGCAGTAGGGATCGGAATGGTAGCGGGCTTTCAGTTCAGCCGCGTGGCATTTGCCAATGTCTGGCTGTGCCTTGCGATCGGAGTTGTATGTGCAGTACTTCTGTGTATACTGGCATTTTGGTTTTATCGGGCAGGTGTATTTCTGACGTGTGCGGCATTGATGTTTCTGATTATGCAGACATTGCTGCATCAGGAAACATGGTGGGTATATCTGGCAGCGGCACTGGCAGCACTTGCTTCAGGATTTGCGGCAGTTTGTTTTGAAAAACAGATGCTGGCCATTGTTTCCGGATTTTTTGGTGCTTATATGGCAGCAGCGGCAGGTTTTGCTCTGGCAGGACTGGAAAAGGGGAACTTCTTTTCCATTATATTGCTGGCAGCAGGAATTTTTGGAAGTGCTTTGCAGATTTTTCAGGAAAAAAGAAAAAAAGAAAATGAAACGGAAAAAATTCCGGATGTAAGGCCGAAAAAAGGAAAGAATAAAAAAGAGAGCAGAAAACATCCGGAAAAGAGAAAGTCAGATGAACAGAGGGAACGCCACGAAAGACGCAGACAGTCCAGAGCCTGAAAAGACAAAGAAAAAGCAGCATAGGCGCTCACAGATTTCGGAAAGGAGTTTTTTGTGAAATTTGATATGCACTGTCATACAAAAGAAGGATCGATAGATGGAAAAGTCGGAATCGAAGATTACATCCGTATTCTCAGAGAAAAAGGTTATCAGGGGATGCTGGTGACAGATCATAATTCTTATAATGGATATCGTTACTGGAGAGATCACATCAAAGGGAAAAAGTATACAGATTTTGCAGTACTTAAGGGAATTGAGTATGATACGTTTAATGCCGGACATTTTCTGGTGATACTGCCGGAAGGGGTGAAACCGCGTATTCTGGAAATGCGCGGTATGCCATTGGAACTGCTGATCAAAGTAGTGCATGCATATGGCGGTATTTTGGGACCGGCACATCCATTTGGTGAGAAGTATTTGAGTTTTGGAAATACGCGGAAATACCGGAAGAATAAAGATATCATGGGCGAATTTGATTTTCTGGAGGCATACAATTCCTGTGAAGTGGAGGAACGCAACCGTGAAGCCAAGCAGACTGCAAGAAAATATTTTCTTGCAGGATTTGGCGGAAGTGATTCGCATAAAGCAGACTGCATCGGAACTGCGTATACGCAGTTCCGGGAGCCGGTGAGAAGTGAATCAGACCTGATCGAGCAGGTAAAAAGAAGAGCACCGATCAGGGCAGGCGGCACTTATTATCACGGCACCACAAAGGAAAAGATAGGGAAAGCCAACGATCTGCTGATTTATTCTTTCTGGATATACAATAAGGTCGCAGGCTTTGCAAAATTTAACAAGCGAAGAAAACAGCGAAAATATCTGCCGATCACGATCAAGGGCGGACAGGGATTGTACGATCCGGCCAGTCAGAAAGATCCGCATTCAGAACAGCCGTGAACATACGGTTTTTGACGCCGGGATTTTCCTGGTTTATCTGACGGAGAAGCTGCTTGCAGTATTCGCGGCGCGTATGTCCGTCAGCCGGACAGGGACTTTTGACAACCGGAAGCTGATATTTATGCCAGAACCCGATCACATCGGCCTCATCAACAAAAAACAGCGGACGAATCACTGTCAGATTCATCTGGTCTAAGTAGGTTTTTGGGGGGAAGGAATAAAAACGTCCCTCATAGAGAAGAGACAGAAGCATAGTTTCGATCACATCATCTTTATGGTGTGCATAGGCGATCTTATTGCAGCCAAGATCTTTGATGGCAGCATTGAGAGCGCCTTTTCTCATTTTTGCACATAAGGAACATGGATTGTTTTCTTTTCGTTCTTCAAAAATAATCTGAGCAATTTGCGTGTTTACGATTTTATAAGGGATCTCAAGCGTCCGGCACATACGTTTGATCGGTTCCGGGTCAAGATTCTGAAAACCAAGATCGACGGTGATGGCAGTCAGAGTAAAATGTACTGGATAAAAACGTCGCAGACCATGTAATGCACATAAGAGGGTCAGGCTGTCTTTTCCACCGGAAATGCCGACCGCGATATGGTCGCCTTCTTCAATGAGATGATAGGCATCTACTGCCTGCCGAGTGAGACTTAGTAATTTCTGATATTTCATAAGGGAACTCCTTCAATGCTCGAATTGAATGATATTAAGGTCAAAAGATGCTTTACGCAAAGACTAACTCATAAATGAGAAAAAGTCAATGATTGCAATTCATATGCAGAGTCAGTATAATAAAATAGGTCAAGGAACAAATGGAGATAAAATGGAGGCTCGCATACATTTTTATGCGTCGGCTCATTTATGAATAGTGTGATACCAGGGGTAATGGATGTGTCAGACTAAGGAGAAGAAAGGCGGGAGATGAAGATGTGTCAGTATGACAGAAAATCAAAAAAGGCGGAAGAATTTATCAATCATGAGGAGATTTTAGAGACACTTCGCTATGCGGAAGAAAATAAGCATAACGAAGCTCTGATCGATCAGATTCTTGAGAAGGCAAGGAAAAGAAAGGGACTGGAGCACAGGGAGGCAATGGTGCTTCTGGACTGTGATATCGAGGAGAAAAATCAGGAGATCTATGCTCTTGCAGAGCAGATTAAAAAAGATTTTTACGGCAACAGGATTGTTATGTTCGCACCGCTGTATTTATCCAATTATTGTGTGAATGGATGTGTCTACTGTCCATATCATGCCAAAAATAAGCATATCAGCCGCAAAAAGCTGACACAGGAAGAAATTCGAAAAGAAGTGACCGCACTTCAGGATATGGGGCATAAACGTCTGGCGCTGGAGACGGGGGAAGATCCGGTCAACAATCCGATCGAATATGTGCTGGAAAGTATCAGGACGATCTACAGCATCAAACATAAAAACGGAGCGATCCGCAGAGTGAATGTAAATATCGCAGCGACAACGGTGGAAAATTACCGGAAGCTCAAAGAAGCAGGAATCGGAACCTACATTCTTTTCCAGGAAACGTATCATAAAGAGAGTTATGAAAAACTGCATCCGACCGGACCGAAGCATAATTATGCTTATCATACCGAGGCGATGGACCGTGCCATGGAGGGTGGCATTGACGATGTGGGCATCGGTGTACTGTTTGGTCTGGAACTGTACCGCTATGAATTTGCAGGGCTTCTGATGCACGCAGAGCACCTGGAGGCAGTACATGGTGTCGGACCGCATACGATCAGCGTGCCGCGTATCCGCAGGGCAGATGATATTGATCCGGATACCTTTGACAATGGCATTGACGATGATATCTTTGCAAAGATCGTGGCATGTATCCGTATTTCCGTGCCATATACCGGCATGATCGTTTCTACAAGAGAGAGCCAGACCTGTCGCGAGCGGGTTCTGCATCTGGGTGTGTCACAGATCAGCGGAGGTTCCCGCACAAGTGTCGGCGGTTATGTAGAGCCGGAAGAAGAGGATGATAATTCTGCACAGTTTGATGTCAGTGACAACCGCTCTCTGGACGAGGTTGTGAACTGGCTGATGCATCTTGGCTATATTCCCAGTTTCTGTACGGCCTGCTACCGGGAAGGCAGAACGGGGGATCGTTTTATGAGTCTGTGCAAGAGCGGGCAGATCCAGAACTGTTGTCATCCGAATGCACTGATGACCTTAAAAGAGTACTTGATGGATTATGCATCCGAAGACACCAGAGAAATTGGTCTGAAACTGATCGAAAAGGAAATCCCAAACGTCCCAAGAGAAAAGACCAGAGAGATTCTGGAGCGTCATTTAAAAGAGATCGAAGAAGGGCAGAGAGATTTTCGTTTCTGATGGAAAAGGTTGATTTGAACAGGAGGAAAGAAGCCGATGAGCCTAAATACAACGCCGGCAGCAGAACGTACGCATATTGGGATTTTTGGAAAGCGAAATGCCGGAAAATCAAGTTTGATCAATGCACTGACCGGGCAGGAGCTGGCAATTGTATCGGATATTTCCGGGACAACGACAGATCCTGTATATAAAGCGATGGAACTGCTTCCGCTGGGACCGGTAGTACTGATCGATACGCCGGGAATCGATGATGAAGGTGAGCTTGGAGAACTTCGTGTAAAGAAAAGTTATCAGGTTTTAAATAAAACAGATCTGGCAATCCTGGTATGCAGTGCAGAAGAAGGAATTGCCGGAGAGGATATCCGGCTGCTTGAGAGAATCCAGAGTAAGAAAATACCATGGATACTTGTTATGAATAAAACAGATCTTATAAAAAAAGAGGATCAAAAACTGCCCATTGAAATTTTAAAGAAATTTGAAAAGGAGGAATCAGATGTAAGTGCCCTGTGGGTAAGTGCCGAAAAAGGTGAACAGATTTATGAGCTGAAAGAGCAGATTGCCGGAAAAGCACAAAAAGGAAAAAAAGAAAAGCCGCTGGTTTCCGATCTGTTAAGCACGGGGGATTGTGTGGTTCTGGTCATTCCGATCGATAAAGCGGCGCCAAAAGGAAGGCTGATCCTGCCACAGCAGCAGACGATCCGGGATGCGCTGGAAGCAGGTGCGTCTGTTATGGTGACAAGAGATCATGAACTGCAAAAGACGCTGGAAGCTTTAAAAGAGCCGCCTAAGATGGTCATTACAGACAGTCAGGTTTTTGGCAAAGTGGCAAAACTCACACCAAAGAAGGTGCTTCTGACTTCGTTTTCGATTCTGTTTGCACGTTATAAAGGAGAACTGAGAACTCAGGTAAACGGGGCGAAGAAGCTGGATTCCATTCAGGATGGGGATCGTATTCTGGTCTGTGAAGGGTGTACACATCACAGACAGTGTGACGACATCGGCACGGTGAAACTTCCGGCATGGATCCGGAATTATACGAAAAAGGAACCGGTGTTTGAATTTACCAGCGGCGGAGCATTTCCGGAAAATTTGAAGGCATATCAGCTTATCATACATTGCGGAGGCTGCATGCTGAATGAAAGAGAGATCAAATACCGTATTGCCTGTGCAAAAGATGCGGATATCCCAATTACCAATTATGGAGTGGCAATCGCTTACATGAATGGGATTTTAAAAAGAAGTGTAGAAATTTTTCCGGATATTTATCAGATGATCGTATAAAAAAAGAGCAGATTCCGTTTTCGGCATCTGCTCTTTTATGAATGTTCGATCAGAAAGAAGAATTAAAATCCAGCTTCTTTCAGAATACTTTCGGCTGCGGAGGTATCGTTTGTGACACACAGGACTGCATAATTTCCGGAAGTTTTGATGATCGCATTGTTCAGATTTTTTACTTCATCTGCATTATAGGAAGCGTAAAGGTCTGTCTGGTTTTTTACACGGGACTCAAACAGGCTTTTTACTTCAGAAACGTAGTCGCTGTCACTGCATTTGACTACAACGGCTTCGCAGGCAGTAGCACCGGTTCCGACATAAGCGGCACAGTCTTCGATTTTGGAGATATCCACCAGGTAAGTAGAAGCTAAGATTGTCTCAGAAATAGAAGAAAGCGTATCTCCGCTTGCAGTTTTGGAAAGGTCTTCAGCAAGCTTGGCAGGCTGAACGGTGATTTCTTTTGATTTGGAACCGCATCCGGCAAGCAGCAGGGCGGCCATGGCAACCGTCAGTAAAAGGGTGATCATTCGTTTCATTATTATACTCTCCTTTGTAATGTAAATATTTGCAAGTCACCTGCGGTAATGAGGTGATGGCATTTCGTTGAAAAATCATTGGGCTGCGGAAGTGCTTTCGCTGGAAGTCTCACTTTCTGAGGAAGAAGATTCTGATCCATCGGATGCAGTTACATAATGTGTACGCAGATAGTCAAGCCACTTGGCACAATATTCCGGATACATATGGATACCATCGCTGGTCGCATCCTGGATCAGGGCTCCATTTCCGTCTGATAACACTTCATTCGGGTTCAGATAATAATAATTGTTTGTACTGCAGATGTCAAGAATAATCTGGTTTACGGTATCAATGTTTTTATTGTTGACGTAATCACCTGTCTGAACCTTGGATTCTTCTACATAAGGCACGGCACTGACATAAAAAACAGCATCCGGCATCAGCTTACGCAGTTCTGCAAGACATTTGGTATAGTTTTTGCGGAATTCTTCGAAATCAGGATAACCAAGATCGTTTGTGCCGATCATAATGTACATTTTTTTGAAATTATTATTTTTCAGTGCCTGAAATACCGTTACGTTTCCGCTGGAAGTAGTGATATACGCAGTCTCAAAAATATCAGAAGAATTCATACCGATACCAGTCAGGAATGTACCCTGTGTAATGCCGGACTGCATATGGAAACCCTCTACCCTGGAATCGCCGATAAAAACTGCATCGGAAAAATAAGAATCGTTCATCGCGGTCGGCTGAGCCTTGACTGCGCATTTGGCATTTGCAGCAGAAACGGCAGAATCCTCTGCAAATGGTGTGATGTTTTTCGGAACAGTAGTGCTGTCTTTTGCAGTCTCAGAAGAAGTTTCGCTTTCGGCAGAAGCTTCTTCCTGACGGAAATCACTGGAAGAAAAAATTTCGTCAAGCTGTTCCTGAACCTGATTGTGAATACCTCCCCTTGAAGCGATATTTATGATCAGGCGACCCTCAAATACCACTAAAAATGCAAATATGAGAAGCAGCATATTCAAAAAGCGTGTCGTGCGCCGCGGTCTTCGTTTTCTCTGTTGTGCCATAATTTCCCCTCTTAAATCTATCTATATTTGTATCTTGTCTTTTCTTTTCGTCTACTATATTATATAATAATCACGTTAATTGTAAATAGTTTTTTTTGATGGGAGTTTTTTTATTATGGTTTTCAGCAGTTTGTTGTTTCTGTTTCGTTTTTTGCCGGCAGTTCTGATCTTATATTATGCAGCACCGAGAAAGTTTCGAAATGTGATCCTGTTTCTGTTCAGCCTGTTTTTTTATGCCTGGGGTGAGCCGCGGTATGTATTTCTGATGCTTTTTACGATTACACTTGACTTTTTTATCGGAAAAGGGATTGCAAAGGCAAAAGAGGAAGGAAATCAGAAGAAAGCGAAAAAGTTTTTACTGATTTCGATCATTGTAGATCTGTCAATACTTGGATTTTTCAAATATGCGGATTTTCTGATTGGAACGGTTAATACACTGACCGGCGCCGGGCTGCCGCTGCTTGGTATACCACTTCCGATTGGCATTTCTTTTTTTACGTTCCAGACCATGTCCTATACGATCGATCTATATAAAGGAAGCACAAAGGTGCAGAAAAACTGGATCAAGTACGGCACGTACGTGTCGATGTTTCCACAGTTGATCGCAGGACCGATTGTCCAGTATAAGACGATCGCAAGGCAGATGGAACAGAGGCGGGAGAATACAGATGATTTTGCAGAAGGAATCCACCGGTTTATGATCGGACTTGGAAAAAAGGTGCTGATCGCCAACAACATCGGTGTGCTGTGGGATGCGATCGAAGTCCTTCCGGTGAGCGGACTGGCGGCTGGTACGGCATGGCTTGGTGCATTTGCCTATACGTTCCAGATTTATTTTGATTTTGCCGGATATTCAGATATGGCGATCGGACTTGGCAAGATGTTTGGTTTTCATTTTCTGGAAAATTTTGATTATCCCTATATTTCCAGAAGCATTACCGAATTCTGGAGACGCTGGCATATTTCCCTTAGTTCCTGGTTTAAAGAGTATGTATACATCCCGCTTGGAGGAAACCGATGCACAAAGACAAAGCAGATCCGCAATATTCTGCTCGTCTGGCTGCTGACAGGAATCTGGCATGGTGCAAACTGGAATTATGTGATCTGGGGATGTTATTATGGAATCCTGCTTCTTTTTGAAAAACTGGTATTAAAAAGGGTGCTGGATAAATGCCCATCTGTACTACGGCATATTTACACGTTGTTTTTTGTTATGATCGGCTGGATTATTTTTAAATGTGAGGATATGTCATATGGACTTTCTTATTTGAAAGCAATGTTTGGCGGCTTTGGAGCCGGTCTTTGCAATCAGCAGACGATTTATCTGCTCGGAAATTATGCTGTACTGTTTGTACTGGCAATCCTGGGATCAACAACGATTCCGAAGAAGGCAGCAGGCATGTTGATGGGGGCAGGACCGAAGCGAACCTGGGCAGAAAACACGTTGCGGATTCTGTTTTATGCAGTTATTTTTGTGGTTTCTGTCGCTTATCTGGTAGATGCAACGTATAACCCATTTTTGTATTTTAGATTTTAACGATGCCAGGGTCAAAAGCCTGAAACCACGATGTGCTTGCACAGGAGTGGTTTTATGGCTTAATGACCCGCCCGATATGAGCATAAAAGTGGAGCGTAAGCTTCACGATATGCGAATAGCGGGAAGAATTGTGGGAGTACGAAGTACGGAACAATTCGTATGGCATCTTTTGATTAACATCAAACGATGCCAGGGTTAAAACCTGATAATGATAGGGAGATAAGAATATATGAGTACAAAAAAACAGAATTTGGCAACAATCGTGGTTTTCCTGGTTCTGGTCTTCGGTACAGCAATCTGGACGCTGGTTTCACCGAAAAAAGAGTTTTCAGAGCGTGAAAACCGGGCACTGGCAATGATTCCTGCTCCATCTGTGGAACGTTGTTTTTCCGGAAAATTCGAAAAAGATTACGAGACATATCTGACAGATCAGTTTCCATGGCGTGATGGATGGATTGGCATGAAAACAGCGATTGAGAGGGCTTCGTTTAAAACGGAGACAAAAGATATTTATTTTGCAAAAGAAGATTATCTGATCGAGGCACATTCCCAAAGTTTTAGAGGACCACAGGCTGCGGCGAATATTGGATATCTGAAGAATTTTATGGAAACCTGTGTGGAAAAGTATGGCAAAGAACATGTAACGGCAATGATCGTGCCAAATGCAGTGGATATCCTGAGAAACCTGCTTCCCAAACATGCAGCCCCTTATGATGAGGAAGTCTATCTGCAAAGCATTGCAGATGCCATGCCGCAGGGGACCTGGTTTGACAGCAGCAGTGTTCTTCGTGACCATATGGATATTCAGCTTTATTATCGTACAGATCATCACTGGACGACTGAGGCAGCTTATTATGTATATGCAGCCTGGGCTTTTGAAAAAGGTTTTTCGCCACTTTCACTTTCTGGTTATACGAAAGAAACTGTCACTGAGGATTTCTATGGTACAATCGATGCAAAAGTCGGCGGGAAAAATAAAAGTGATGCGATCCATGTTTATAAACCGAAAAAGAAAGCAGAGTATCAGGTAAATTATGTAACAAAAAATGAGACAGCAGATGATATTTATCAGTATGATTATCTGAATACACGCGACAAATACAGTGTTTATTTTGGCGGAAACCAGAGTCTGGTGGAAGTAAAGACAAACAGCAAAAGCAAACGGAAACTTTTGGTCGTGCAGGATTCTTATGCACACTGCTTTATTCCGTTTACACTGCATGATTTTTCAGAAGTAGATTTTGTGGATCTTCGTTATTATAATGAAAGTCTGAAAGAATATATGGAAAAAGGTGATTATACAGATGTTCTGTTTCTGTATAATGCAGCCGGATTTGCAGAGGACACCAGTCTGATCAAGCTTGGCAACTAAAAACGGGGTAAAAGAGAGGAGAAAGCAGCATGAGCTATGCAGATAAAGTATTTAAGGAAATGTGCAGAGACATTCTGGACAATGGAGTGAGTACAGAAGGAGAAAAGGTGCGCCCGATCTGGGAGGATACGAACGAGTCGGCATACACGATCAAGAAATTCGGCGTGGTCAACCGCTATGACCTGCGAAGAGAATTTCCGGCACTGACACTTCGCAAAACGGCACTGAAAAGTGCATTTGACGAGCTTCTGTGGATCTGGCAGAAAAAGTCCAGCAATGTGCATGATCTGAATTCCCACATCTGGGATGCATGGGCAGATGAGGACGGCTCGATCGGCAAGGCTTACGGCTATCAGCTTGGTGTAAAACATCAGTACAAAGAAGGTGAGATGGATCAGGTAGACCGTGTGATCTACGACCTGAAAAATAATCCGTACAGCCGCAGGATCATGACGAACATTTATGTACATCAGGATCTGCATGAGATGAACCTTTATCCGTGTGCCTACAGCATGACGTTCAATGTGACACAGAGAAAGGGTGAAGATAAGCTGACACTCAATGCCATCCTGAATCAGAGATCAAATGATGTGCTGACAGCAAACAACTGGAACGTGGCACAGTATGCGCTTCTTGTGCATATGCTGGCACAGGTATGTGATATGTATGTCGGCGAGCTGGTGCATGTGATCGCAGATGCCCATATTTATGACCGACATATCCCGCTGATCGAGGAGCTGATCACAAGAGAAGAGCATCCGGCTCCGAAAGTATGGCTGAACCCGGAGAAAAAAGATTTCTATGGATTTACCGTGGATGATCTGCATGTAGAAGATTACGTAACCGGACCGCAGATCAAACATATACCGGTTGCAGTGTAAAAGCTGGCATGACAGAATACATTTACCGGATAAAAAAGTGTAAAAAATGAGAAAAGAGGAGGATAAGTAAGATGAATTTGATTGCTGCTGTGGATAAGAACTGGGCGATCGGTAAGAATAACGAACTACTGGTCAGCATTCCGAATGATATGAAGATGTTTCGTCAGATGACAACCGGAAAAGTGGTAGTGATGGGCAGAAAGACACTGGAGAGTTTTCCGAACGGACTGCCGCTCAAAAACAGAGTCAACATTGTCCTGACGAAAAATCAGAATTATCAGGTCAAAGGTGCCATCATCGTGCACAGTGTCGAGGAAGTGATGGAAGAGCTGAAAAAATATGACAGCGAAGATGTTTACGTGATCGGCGGAGAGCAGATCTACCGTCAGATGCTTCCATACTGCGACACGGCGCATATGACCAGGATCGATCATGCATACGAAGCAGATGCGTATTTTCCGAATCTGGATGAGAGGGATGAATGGAAGATCACGGCGACCAGTGATGAGCAGACATACTTTGATCTGGAATACTATTTTGTGAAATACGAAAAAAAGGTGCAGTGAATTCAAGTCGAACATACGTGAGACTTGGTATGTGATTCTGGTCAGCTTTGCTGACATTAGGGAGGTCTGATTTATGTACAGAGAACATACAAAAGCGGTGAAGATCGGCGGCCGGGTGATCGGAGGCGGAAATCCAATCCTGATCCAGTCGATGACAAATACAAAAACAGAAGATGTGCAGGCTACCGTGGCACAGATCCAGGCTCTGACCGCGGCAGGATGCGATATTATAAGATGTGCAGTTCCGACGCAGGAAGCTGCGAGGGCATTGAAGGAGATTAAAAAGCAGATTGCGATACCACTTGTTGCAGATATTCATTTTGATCATAAACTGGCGATCGCAGCGATCGAAAATGGCGCGGACAAGATCCGTATCAATCCTGGCAACATTGGCAGCAGAGAGCGTGTACAGGCAGTGGTTGATGCGGCAAAAGAGCGAAACATTCCGATTCGTGTCGGTGTAAACAGTGGTTCTCTGGAAAAAGACCTGGTGAAAAAATACGGCGGCGTGACGGCAGAAGGGATCGTGGAGAGTGCCCTGGATAAAGTGCATATGATCGAAGATATGGGCTATGACAATCTGGTCATCAGCATCAAATCTTCCGATGTACTGATGTGTGCAAAAGCACATGAGCTGATCGCACCAAAGACCGGTCATCCGCTCCATGTCGGTATCACAGAGTCCGGAACAGTTTTATCCGGAAACATCAAATCCGCTGTCGGACTTGGTATCATTCTTTCGCAGGGCATCGGTGATACGATCCGTGTATCTCTGACCGGAGACCCGAAAGAAGAGATCAAATCAGCCAAACTGATCCTGCGTACGCTGGGACTTCGAAAAGGCGGTATTGAGGTTGTGTCCTGTCCTACCTGTGGGCGCACACAGATCGATCTGATCTCTCTGGCAAATAAAGTAGAAAATATGGTAGAAGATATTCCACTGGATATCAAAGTTGCTGTTATGGGATGTGTGGTAAATGGCCCTGGAGAGGCAAGAGAAGCGGATATCGGGATCGCCGGCGGAAAAGGCGAAGGTCTTTTGATCAGAAAGGGGGAAGTGGTGAAGAAAGTGCCTGAGAGTGAACTTCTGGATGCTCTCAGAGAAGAGCTTCTTCACTGGAATGAGATTCATGCCTAAAGAGTTTTTTGATGTATTTCCGACTTTAAAGGTAAATGACAACTTAAGAGGATTACTTTCTCAGGCGACGGTTACGAGAGTAACCGTCACTTCTGCAAGAGACCGGATGCGTGTATATCTGGAAAGCCCGAGGCTTCTGTACTGGCAGTCCGTGCAGGATACGGAGAGGGAGATAAAGAGACAGATTTTTGACAATGCGTCAATGGACGTAAAGATCATTGTCAAATTTCAGTTATCCAGACAATATACACCGAGAACCCTGATGCAGGAGTATGAAAGTAGTATTTTATCCGAAATCAGAGATTATAATATCTTCCTTTACAGCATCCTGCGTCAGGCAGAATGTACGTTTACGGCAGATGATGAGATGACGCTGACCATCGAGAAAAACGTGGTGGCGGAAGAACGTCTGGAGGAGCTTCTGCAGATTCTGGAGAAGATCTTCTGCGAACGCTGCGGCATGCATTTTAAAGTGCAGACCGTTTTCAAAGATCCGGTGGAGAGCAAGTCGCATAAAAACAGCGAGCTGCGTATCCAGCAGGAAGTCGATGCGATCCTGCAGAATGCCGTGCTTGGCAATCCGGAAGAGCCTCAGAATCTGCCGGAAGAAAACGGACAACTGCCGGAGTCTGCAAAAGCAGAAAGAAAGGCAGAAGCAGCGAAAAAGGAAAAAGCAAAGCCAGAAAAGAAAAACGACGGAAAGAGCGAGAAAAAAGTCGAGAAACAAGCAGCAGATATGCCAAAAGGCAGAGGAAATTTTCAGGGAAAGGGAGGATCCCGTTCCGGATTTTCAAGAGGAGACGGACCTCGAAGTGTGCGCCGCTCGGACAATCCGGATGTGCTTTACGGACGTGATTTTGAAGGAGAATCGCTGGCCATCGAGCAGATCCAGGGTGAGATGGGTGAAGTGACGGTCCGTGGTCAGGTTCAGATGCTGGAGACGCGTGACATTCGTAATAATAAAACAATTATTATGATGGAAGTGACCGATTTTACAGACACTATCGTGATCAAAATCTTTGCACAGACAGAGCAGGTAGCGGAGATTTTAAAAGAGATTAAGGAAGGTGTGTTCCTGAAAATCCGCGGCGTGACGACGATCGACCGGTTTGACGGACAGCTCAGTATCGGTTCTGTGTCTGGTATCAAAAAAATCCAGGATTTCCGCAGACAGAGGGTGGATACCTGGCCGGAAAAACGAGTGGAACTACATTGTCATACAAAAATGAGTGACATGGACGGTGTTTCCGATGTAAAAGATATCATCAAACGTGCAAAATCCTGGGGTCATAAGGCGATCGCCATCACGGACCATGGTGTCGTGCAGGCATTTCCGGATGCCAATCATGCAGTTTCGCCGGATGAGGATTTCAAGATTATTTATGGATGTGAAGCCTATCTGGTGGATGACCTGCAGGATCTCGTTGTCAATTCCAAAAATCAGAGCCTGGAGGATGCCTATGTGGTATTCGACCTGGAGACGACCGGTTTCAGTACGGCGGCAAACAAGATCATCGAGATCGGTGCTGTCAAAGTGCTAAATGGAAAGATCACAGATAAATTCAGCACCTTTGTCAATCCCGAAGTGCCGATTCCATATAAAATCGAGGAACTGACCAGTATCAACGACAACATGGTGCTGGATGCACCAACGATTGAAGAAATCCTTCCAAAATTTCTGGAATTTTCGGAAGGATGCGTGATGGTCGCACACAATGCATCGTTTGATATGGGATTTATCGAGGCAAACTGTAAACGACAGGGTATTGAAAAAGAATTTACCATAGTCGATACCGTTGCCCTGGCAAGAGTGCTGATGCCGCAGTTGAACCGTTTCAAGCTGGATACGGTTGCAAAAGCACTGAAAGTATCATTGGAGAACCATCATCGGGCAGTTGATGATGCCGGATGTACGGCAGAGATTTTTGTGAAATTTATTGAGATGCTTCAGCAGAGAGATATTACAACGCTGGATGGAGTCAATGAACTGGGTCGTACTTCCGTGGATAAGATCCGCAAGAGTCCGTCGCACCATGCAATTTTGCTGGCGACAAACGATCTTGGACGTATCAATCTCTACCGCCTGGTTTCCTGTTCACATTTGAAATATTATAACCGAAGACCGCTGATCCCGAAGAGCGAATTTGTGCGTTACAGAGAGGGACTGCTGCTTGGTTCTGCCTGTGAGGCGGGCGAACTGTATCAGGCTGTGTTAAACCATCGCTCGGATCAGGAGATCGCAAGACTGGTCAATTTCTATGATTATCTGGAGATCCAGCCGATCGGCAACAATGCTTTTATGCTGCGAAGCGACAGGACTGATGTGGAGACGATCGAAGATCTTCAGGAGATCAACCGCAAGATCGTAAAACTCGGAGAACAGTTCAACAAAATGGTCGTGGCGACCTGCGATGTGCATTTCTTAAATCCGGAGGATGAAGTTTACCGCCGCATCATTATGGCGGGCAAAGGATTTACCGATGCCGACGAACAGGCACCGCTTTACCTGCGTACCACAGAAGAGATGCTCAAAGAGTTTGAATATCTTGGCAGTGAAAAAGCAGAAGAAGTCGTGATCACAAACCCGAACAAGATCGCCGATATGTGCGAAAAAATATCTCCGGTAAGACCGGATAAATGTCCGCCGGTCATCCCGGATTCGGATAAGAACCTGCGTGAGATATGCTACAACCGTGCCCATGAGATTTATGGCGGGGATCTTCCGGAAGTCGTTGTCGAGCGGCTGGAGAGAGAGTTGAACTCCATCATTTCCAATGGATTTGCCGTTATGTACATCATCGCACAGAAACTGGTGTGGAAGTCGAACGAGGACGGCTATCTGGTAGGATCACGAGGTTCGGTCGGATCTTCTTTTGTAGCGACGATGGCAGGGATCACCGAGGTAAATCCGCTGCGTCCGCACTATTACTGTGAAAAATGCCACTACAGCGATTTTGATTCAGACGATGTGAAAGCCTATGCCGGAAGAGCCGGGTGTGACATGCCGGATAAGAACTGCCCGGTCTGCGGAGCGAAGCTTCGAAAAGAAGGATTTGACATTCCGTTTGAAACATTCCTTGGATTTAAAGGAAACAAAGAGCCGGATATCGACCTGAACTTTTCCGGTGACTATCAGGGAAATGCCCATCGCTATACCGAGGTTATTTTCGGAAAAGGTCAGACTTACCGTGCCGGAACGATCGGTACGCTTGCGGACAAGACGGCGTTTGGGTATGTGAAAAATTATTACGAAGAACGCGGCGAGCGGAAGCGTACCTGCGAGATCAACCGTATCGTAAAAGGATGTACCGGCGTGCGAAGGACAACGGGACAGCATCCGGGCGGTATCATTGTTTTGCCGCTGGGCGAAGAGATTGATTCGTTCACACCGGTGCAGCACCCGGCAAACGATATGACAACGGATATTATAACAACACATTTCGACTACCATTCCATCGACCACAACCTCTTGAAGCTCGATATTCTCGGACACGATGATCCGACGATGATCCGTATGCTGGAGGATTTAACAGACATCAATGCACAGGACATTCCGCTGGACAATAAAGAAGTCATGTCGCTTTTTGTCAGCACGGAGGCACTTGGCGTTACACCGGAGCAGCTTGGAGGCTGTCCGCTCGGTTCGCTTGGTATTCCGGAGTTTGGAACCGATTTCGTTATCCAGATGCTTGTAGATACCAAACCGCAGAGCTTTTCAGATCTGGTCCGCATTTCCGGTCTGTCCCATGGAACAGACGTATGGCTTGGAAATGCACAGACCCTGATCGAAGAAGGCAAGGCAACCATTTCTACGGCAATCTGTACGCGTGATGATATCATGACCTACCTGATCGGAAAAGGGCTGGACAGTGAGCAGTCGTTCACGATCATGGAGAGTGTGCGAAAGGGGAAAGGACTGAAACCGGAGTGGGAAGAAGAGATGCTGGCACATGATGTGCCGGACTGGTATATCTGGTCGTGTAAAAAGATCAAGTACATGTTCCCGAAAGCACATGCGGCAGCTTATGTTATGATGGCATTCCGCATTGCCTGGTACAAGATTTTTTATCCGCTGGCATATTATGCGGCATATTTTAGTATACGAGCTTCTGCCTTCAGCTATGAGCTGATGTGTCAGGGACAGGAAAAACTGCTTCACTACATGGACGAATACCGCAAAAAAGGCGATGCACTCTCCAAAAAAGAGCAGGATTCCATGAAAGATATGAAAATCGTGCAGGAAATGTATGCCAGAGGTTATGATTTTCTGCCGCTCGATCTCTATCAGGCAGATGCGAGACGTTTTAAGATCATCGACGGCAAGCTGATGCCGGCGTTAAGTACGATCGAGGGTCTTGGAGAGAAGGCTGCGGATGCCGTTATGGATGCGGCAAAAGAAGGAAAATTTTTATCAAAAGATGATTTCAGAGACCGGACAAAAGTCAGCAAGACAGTCATCGACCTGATGGATGATCTGGGAATTCTGGGCGATCTGCCAGAGAGCAATCAGCTGTCGCTGTTTGATCTGGTAGGATAGATAAGGAGAAAAAGAATGAGCGAAGCAATCGTTACCCTGAAAAAGGGCGAAGGAAGAATGTTAAAAGCAGGCGGACTGTGGATCTTTGACAATGAGATCGCAAGTATCCTCGGAAGCTTTGAGGACGGAGATATCGTGGCAGTACATGATTTTGACGGCTACGGACTTGGCAAAGGCTTTATCAACCGCAATTCCAAAATCCGTGTGCGGATGATGACAAGAAACCGTCATCAGGAGATTGATGAGGCATTTCTGAAGATGCGTGTGCAGGAGGCATGGAATTACCGCAAAAAAGTCAGCGATACCGGAAGCTGCCGCGTGATCTTCGGCGAGGCAGACTTTCTGCCGGGACTTGTCGTGGATAAATTTTCCGATGTACTTGTCGTGCAGTCCCTGGCACTTGGCATCGACCGCCTGAAAGATCAGATTGTAGAACTGTTAAAAGAAGTGCTGGCAGCGGACGGAATCGAGATCCGCGGTGTCTATGAGCGAAGCGATGCAAAAGTACGCCGCCAGGAAGGTATGGAGCTGTACAAAGGATTTATCGGAGAGCCGTTTGATACAAACGTGGAGATCGAAGAGAATGGTGTCCGCTATATGGTCGATGTCAAAGACGGACAGAAAACAGGATTCTTCCTCGACCAGAAATACAACCGAAAAGCGATCCAGCGTCTCTGCAAAAATGCAAAAGTGCTCGACTGCTTTACACACACCGGTTCCTTTGCCTTAAATGCCGGATACGGCGGGGCGAAAGAAGTGACCGGAGTCGATGCTTCTGAACTTGCGGTAGAGCAGGCAACACTGAACTCCAAGTTAAACGGCATGGAGGACCGCGTGAAATTTATCTGCCGAGATGTCTTTGAACTGCTCCCGGTACTGGAAGAAAAAGGGGAAAAATTCGATGTAGTCATCCTTGACCCGCCGGCTTTCACCAAGTCCAGAAATTCCGTAAAAAATGCCGTAAAAGGCTACCGTGAGATCAACCTGCGTGCGATGAAGCTGGTGCGTGACGGCGGTTTCCTTGCAACCTGCTCCTGTTCACACTTTATGACCTATGAACTGTTTACACAGACCATCCATCAGGCAGCAAGAAATGTCCACAAACGCCTGCGTCAGGTCGAGTACCGCACCCAGGCACCGGATCACCCGATCCTGTGGGCGGCAGAAGAGTCTTATTATCTGAAGTTCTACATTTTTCAGGTAGTGGATGAGAAGTAAGGGAGAGGACCATTAAGAATTTGTCGGTGGTTTCCTGGCAGGTGCAAGGAATTGAAATGCCGGGTGTTTTGACAGGATGCTGTCAGCAAAAAGCCAGAACCCGTGACCCACTGCGTTTCCTACT
>OLQG01000793.1_pt1 | contig 23358 bp, 16 predicted proteins | sample 1672221 | NCBI WGS metagenome assembly OLQG01 (sample SAMEA3136660, study PRJEB25190) | human gut metagenome | biome: human gut; feature: human-associated habitat; material: faeces | place: Austria | collected 2013
TCATCCACTTATGAGCGAGCTCATGTGGATTTAGACCTTTTGACCCTGGCATCATTAAATTAATCATTTTAATGAAAACGCAAAAGAGTTGTATGATATCCCTTTTGCGTTTTCTCTTTTATCATATTTCCATTTCTGAATCTTCCAATTTAGCATATTCTTTTTTAATCTGTAAGATACTTTTGTCTGGCGTCGGAAGATCTTCCGGCATCGTTCCGCCAATATCTTTAATCGTTTCTCTTACTTTCTTTCCTACTTCAAAATGAATCTGATTAGCCTCATTCTTTCCGACAATATGCTCTCTTTTTAACTTTTCATTAGTCTGAGTCGCCCTAAAAAGATTCGCCGCCAGTTCTGTACTTCCCATATGATCTAATATCTTCTGACTCTTCTTCAATCCTTTTCGCTCATGGATTTCTTTTACTCCTAAGCCTCCATACAACCCCTGATAGCCGCGATTCTGAAAAATAGCATAATCTTTTGGTTTCTCAATTCCTGCCATACGTGCCGTCTCTGCAAGAGACTTGTTATGTACTGCCAGCTCCCCTCGTATCTCTAATCGCTTTTTATCTTCTGATAAATCTTCAAATTTCTCTGCTAATTCCTGCTGTCTCGTCTTCACAGCAAAATAGGTCTGACCTAATGCAATTACTTTTTTTCTGGAATCTCCATTCTGCACTATAAGATAACAGGCGTAGCGTGAGAGTTCATAATCCTCCAGCGTTCTCGTTGCCCCTGATCCTATATCTACCATTTTGCCGACGTTGGCAAAATGGTCTGAAACATCATTTCCACTATTCTGGCAGGCATCCTTTGCCTTATTGATTATATTCTCAAATCTACGCCACTGTTTATACTCCAATGCTGTCTGTAATTCTCGCGCATACCAGAATTCCACTCCGTATTCATTCACATGCTTAATTGACTCAAATATAGATTCCGTATAATCACTTACCGCATGCGCTTGCTCGTAGCAATTCTGAATTATACACATAGAAAATAGCCGTCCTGCTCCCGCCAAAGAATAGGACGACTATCTCTATCGTTACTTAAATATTTGCCTGGAGCGGATAGATTGCATCCATCTTTCCCAGTTGTTTTTGTTAAATGTATTATAACTGCTTTTCCTTCATGTGTCAAATGGTACACATATTTTTATTCTCTATCAGCTTCTCTTTCTGTTTCCTTGTAAGCTGTTTTATTGAATACTCCCTTTTCATGGCTTCGGCTTTGGTTGCGTATTCTTCGTAATATACCAGTTCCACCGGGCGGCGGCTGCGGGTATACTTCGCACCCTCGCCGTCATTATGCGCTTTCACACGATGCTCAAGATCCGTTGTCCAGCCCGTGTATAATGTTCCGTCACTGCATTTTACCATATAGGTATAATTCCGCTTCATGTTATCTCTCCGCTTTCTTATCATTTCCAGAGATAACTATACTCCATATTACGGTATATACGCAACCTTTCTGCCCATTTGCCAGCCGTAAGCCTTTGCAATTTCTGATACCAGATCCCCCAATCCGGTATGATTACTTTTATCTTCTCTTTCTTCTGATAATCACCATGCTGACTGCTGCCGCTGCTGCGATCATAAGAACCAGATAAAGTACCATATGACTGTTGTCTCCGGTAGCCACTCCTCTGCGTGCTTTATCTGGCTTCTTTGGAGTATCCGTTGTTTTACCATCTTTCGGTGCTTTGTAACTATTAGTAAATACGATATCGTTACTGTCTGTTTCTGCTGAAAGGGTACCCTCGCCGTTATCACTTACCTTAACTGTAACTTTGAATTCTCTCTCGTCATATGTAATGCCTGTCTGCTTATCGTTTACTTCCGACACGGTATATTCATATGTACCTTCATCCTCAAATTTCAGATTTTCGAACTTGATTTTTCCAGATACATCATTTTTTGCTTCAGCAATAACTTTACCGTTGACATCTTTTAACTGGAATGTAAACTCACCGTCTTTCAACTCTTTGCCGGTCAGCTTCTTGACCGCTTCAATCGTCACTGTAGCCGGTTCTGCCTTGTAAATGTTATTGAAAGTCACAGTATTTCCTTCTGCAGGAACCAGTTCATCATTTTCCTCAGACGATATCGCCTGATGTGTTACTCCGAGAGTTCCATCGCCATTATCGGTTATCTGTGTATATACCAGATAGCTATGATCATCATATGTAACACCCGTTTCGCTGCCTTTCACTTCGCGAACTGTATAAACATGGCTGCCCGGCTGTGTATATGTAATACTGCTGAATACTACATTGCCATCTGCGTCATTACTTCCTGTTGCCACAACATTACCATCTTCCACCAGTTCGAAGTTAAATTCGCCTTCTTTCAGCGTTCTGCCTTCCAGTGTCTTATTGACTTTTACCTGATCGGTAATGCTGGATGGAAGCTCACCGACACGATATGTATTGGTAAAGCTAAACAGAGGTCCATCTGCCGGATTTCTTGTTACAGTAAGATTACCGTTACCATCATCCGTCAGAGTGAGTTTGAATGTTTTGCCCGTTGATGCATTTGCATCATTGGTCACGCCTGCTGCACTGCCAGATTCTGTAACCTTATATTCAAACTCTTTGGTTCTCACTCCATTGTCAGTTGTTATTGCATCCTGAAGAAGATCTGTTGTAAATGTGATTTTCCCAAAGTTCACATTTCCAGCCGCATCATTAACTGCTGTGGTCTGCGCCGGCATCGGTGCACCCTCTGTCAACGCTTCCAGCGTAAATGTGAAGTTGCCTGTAATATCATCTGGTGTCAGACTGGTATCATGTGCCAGCGTCTTGCTTCCCGCAATTTCCACCGGTACAGGTTCTGTACCATACTGATTTACAAATTCAAATTGATTCTGTCCATTTGGATAATTGGTAACCGCTGTCAGGACACCATTACCATGATCTGTCACTGTTACGGTAAAATCATAAGTTTCTGTTACTACACTTATCCCATTTAAATTTGTCCCGTTTTCGGTATCCTCATATATCCGATAACTAAGTGTATATACCGTATTACCGTCAGCATCTGTAGATTTCACAGCATAACCTGCCTCAACTGCTTTATCAAGTACTACTGCACTTGCTCCAGCTGCTGTATCCGAGGTCTTATAGCTGATGGAGTCAAATGCAATGCTTCCATCCGCTCCATTCTGCTTTTCCTGCAATACTGTACCGTTGCTTCCATCTGCCGGTCTGGTCGTAAGTTTAAACTGAAATTCTCCATCTCGCAGATTACGTCCATGCAATGTTTTCTTTGCAGAAATATCTGCTTTTGTTCCACCCGTAACTTCTGTGGAGGCATCATAGCGGTTGGCAAATACCGCCCTGTCTGTTACATCAGAAGCAGCTCCATTATTATAAATAACCTCTGCTTTAAGTTTTCCGATATTCTCAGTATCACGTGTCACAACTATCGTCACCTGTGCAGTATGACTATCGTATGTCATTCCACCTGCCTGTGTCTGAGGAACTGTTTCATTAATATTAAAGTTGTAGGTTCCCTCTTCTTTAAATGTCACATCACCAAACTGGAATGCCTTTGTAGCTCCGTCTTTTGCTCCCGCTACGATGGCTTTATCGCCATTTGCTGCTATCTTAACTTTCTCATTCTGTATCGCTGTTTTGGTATCGTCATCTGCCGCTGTCAGAGTGAATTCAAATGCCTCATTTGCCTTCATATCTCTTCCGATAAATGTTTTACTTCCCTTAAGAGCTGTATCTCCAGTCAATGTCACTGGCTCATCCGGAAGTCCGATTGTCAGACGGCCATTATTGCCAAGATATGTGGTAATATGTGCACCTTTGTAATTCTCGTCCCATACAGGATTGATGGACTTTGAAGCTGTATTGGTCTTATTAGCACCTTCCGCTTTGTCCTCTGCAAAATACGTCAGGCTCGTCGTTCTCGGTGTTCCTGCCGGAATATAATACTCTCCGCCAGTATTCTTTTTTGCGTAGTCTCCGATCATCAGATTGCTGTTGCCAGGAATGGTTACAGTATTTGTTCTGCTGACTGCTTTCCCATCATCACCCAATACATAATAATTCCTCTGATAATAATATGTCGTTGCTCCGGTAGTATCAATACTGCCTGTTGCCGGAGTCGTACATGCTTCATCCGTATAGAGCACCGTATCATTCTGGAAATAGTAAAAATCATTTGTTTCTGCAGGTTCAAACTTTGCATATGCGTCTACGCCACCAGATTCTGCACCTGCCTGATTCTGATCATATTTATTGCTGTAGAAATGTACTTGATGATTCTCATCTTTATTCGCATCAATATATGCTTTTAACTGCGCATCCGGATTTGCAAGCTTCTCTTCTACGCCTGCCTTAAGGCTCGCATCATAGAACAGACGCATCGGATACGTCTCATCTATAGTCATGCTTCCATCACTCTTAACTTCATAATATCTGAGTGGGATGAGATTGGCCGGAATCTTAACCGTAACAAGATCGCCTGTCTGCAGCTGGTCTTCACCGGCTGCCTTTTCTACCGTAATCTTAATATCTTCCAGATTGCCTTCCGGATATACATGGTTGGTATCCGGAATCTCCTGATTAAAGGTATATGTCACAACAGTTTTACCGTCTTTAGTAGTTTCCGTCTTACCCGGATTTTTATACAATTGATTTGCGTACACCAGGGTATTGATGTCATCCACCTGCATATAATCGCCAAGCTGATCGGTAAGAGTAATGAATCCAGCATCACTTGGATCCTCACCCTGATCGACCTGAGTAGGTGACTGCGCAGAAGATATAATTTCATCTTCAATCTGAGTAAAGATATTTTTCAGTTCATCTGCTTTTGTTGCTACTTTGTAATATGCCGCATCCTGACCTTTACTATCCTTCGCACGGGTTCCCAGCTCCTTATATGTCTTCGCATCCGGATAATTGCTGGACAGACCATGCATAAATGCATTAAATTTTTCTTTAGCACTCCATGATCCACTTCCGGAATGCCCGGTAATGCTGACATCCGCACCGCTAAATATACCAATGGTGTAAATATCTGCATCTGCTTTTATCGTTTTTGCAGATGTGATCGCGCTATTTGCCACAGACTCATCAAAATTAGAGTGGTGATTTGGCTCTCCATCTGTAAAAAATATAACAACTCTTTTGACATTCTTTCTATCAGCGTTATTATTCGCATCGGTTTTACTCTGCTCCACAAGTGTCTTTGTCCGATTCATCGCATAATCCGCTGCTGTACATCCTGCCGGCTTCAAATCATTGACTTTTTCCTGTAAGTCTGATTTATTCTTACTTGTATAAGCCCCATAGTTGCTGACAATCTGCGTGTAATTATAAGTATGCTGTCCATCACGATATTTCTCATTTCCCTCTTTTTCGGACTCATTACCGGCAAACTTTACAACTGCGATACGATTCTGCTTATTCACATCCGTCCTTTGATCATTAGCTTCTGCCGATTTGTCAATAAAATTATTCACTGCCTTTTTAAGTGCATCTATTCTTTTGGTTCTGTCAGCACTGCCCATCGGATCATCCATACTTCCCGATACATCAAGAACCAGTACGATATCCAGTGGCACTGTAGTCTGCCCTGTGATCTTGGCAGTCGAAGATAATGCAGACAACCCTACCAGAAAATCGGAATCAGCACCTTTCTTAATTGTTGCTGTGCCGGACTCTTTTTCCCGGCTGGTAAGAGTCACATCACCTGCAGATACGGACTTGTCCGTCCATATACGCCCCACATTCTTTGTACTGTCATCCAATGCATTTGCATCGTGCCAGTTATTTATAGTTACATTGTCTGCCGTTGCAGTCCTGGCAGCATTCTCTGCGGCATTCACCTGCTGTGGCCATAGACTAAATACCATGACAGCTGCAATGATAAATACCAATAACGACGTCTTCTTCTTCATCTTTAGCTCTCCTTCCGTTTTTATCTTTTTATTATATAATGCTTTCTATTTTTTGACATCGTCCGTTTTTGAACAAATTTGGACATTTACATAAAAATAACAGGAGATTTCTCCGAAATCTCCCGCTTTCTGTTATTCTCCCATATAGTCTGTCGGATTCACCGGCTGTCCATCTTTCTTCATGGCATAATATACATTGCAGCCCTCCAGTGAATAGTATTTGGTCGGCTTGCTGACATAGCCCACTACCGTATTTGCTTCAACGGTATCTCCCACATTCAGCGGTACCTCTTTCAGTTGACCGATCAATAGTTCATATCCATTTCCCAGATCCAGATTAACCGTCGTACCAGTCTGTGCAGTTACATCGATCGACTTGACAATACCCGCTGCTCCTGCGATCACCTGATCTCCTTCTGCTCCGGAAATAATCAGTGCCGGATTATACTTGAACTGATCCAATGTGGAAAAATACACGGTCTTATCCATGCTGTAATTCATAATTACCTGTCCGTCTACCGGCCATAACAGCTCACTATCTTCGGTAAAATGATAAGATGTACCACTTCCAGATGTCGCTACACTTCCTGTACCGCTCTGATCTGTTCCTTCCGTACTCTGATTATCCTCTTCCGACTTGTTCTGTTCCATCTTTTGATCCTGTTTTTCGTCATTCTGATTCTCAGTATCTATCGTCAGCTTGTCTGTATTTGCTGATTTTGCCGATACCTTGCTATTACTATCCTTTTTTTTCGTGCTGTCTGCCTGCTGCTCCTGTTCATCCTGCTGTCCGGATCTCCGATAATTCGTCAGTGTATAAGTTCCTGCGATTACCACCGCCGCTGCAAAACAGAGCGCAATACCTATAGACGCACGCCTTCTTGCCGAAGGCTTTTTCCTCTTCTTCATATTCATCACCTCTGGCTATATTTTTGCCAGAAGCAGGGCTTCTTATTCAGTACTGCTCACAATATCTGCAACTTCTTTTAATTCTGTTCCTTCGAAAAAATATTCCAGAATTTCATCATATGTTTTACCATCTTTTGCCATTTTATTGGCCGAATACTGACTGAGCCCCAGTCCATGTCCTACACCCCGTGTAGTCACTCTTAACTTCCCATCGTATTTCTGAAGTACAAAACTTCCGGATGCCAGCTTATATTTTTCACGAAATTCCTCTCCGCTCATAGTCTCATCTCCCACCTGCACAGAAGTCACATATCCTGCCGTATCTGTTTCCGTAACACTGACTTCCATATCATCCAGGATCTTCGTCTGAATCTGTTCTCTGGATTCTATATCATATGGACATTCTTTAATTTTCAGATATGGATAATCCTCACTCCCAAGTACCTCTTTGCCGTCTCTTGTATTGCCATTGGTCAACCGGCAGTACGGTACATAAGCAAGCTGTTCTCCATACATAAGTACTTGTCCTTCCGTGTCATCCCATGCATTTTTCAGACGGTTATAATTCTTCCTATAGCTTCCAGAGCCCCACTGCTCACGCATGTCATCATTTGTCCAGTATCCATCGCTGAATACCGTCTGACTTCCATTATCCTTAATCTGTGTATATACGGTTGTCCGCACCAGAACTGCCTGTGCTCTCAATGCTTCTTTTTCATACGAGACCGGAATTTCTTTTGCCATTCTTCCGATACAATAATCCTCTAAAGGCACATCCATTTCTTTCCCATCACGCTCTGCTTTCACCTGCATGGTATCTACTGTTTTGGATGCAGGAACTGCCTGCCCATTCATAAATACGGTAATCACATACGGTAATAGCACGATAATAATCAGATACGAACCCAGTCGTTTTAATTTTTGTAGCATAAAAAATCCTCCCATAGGATTCTATGAGAGGATCTTTTGTTTTATTCAGCACTGTATCTGATTTTTATGATCTGATTCGATTATACTTCAACCGTAATCTTATTCAGATGCCAGATCTCTTTTGCGTACTCTTCAATTGTTCTGTCAGAAGAGAACTTACCACAGCATGCAGTATTCAGAAGTGCCATTCTAGCCCATCCTTCTCTGTCTTTGTATGCTGCTTCTACACGCTCCTGTGCTTCTGCGTAAGAACGGAAATCTTTCAGAATGAAATACATATCTGCGCGGTCGCTGCAATTTGTATTCAACAGACTGTTGTACAGATCGCGGTAACGCTCTGTATCTCCATCTGCATATGTGCCATCTACCAGCTGGTCTACAACTCTGCGGATATCTGCATCATTATTGTAGATCTCGTAAGGATTGTATCCGCCATTCTTCTCGTAATTCATAACTTCATCAGAGCTCATTCCGAAGATAAATGCATTCTCAGAACCTACTTCTTCTACGATCTCAACATTGGCTCCATCCATGGTTCCAAGTGTCGGAGCACCGTTCAGCATGAATTTCATATTACCTGTACCGGACGCTTCCTTTGATGCAGTTGAAATCTGCTCGCTGACATCTGCTGCTGCGAAGATCCATTCTGCATTTGATACACGGTAATCTTCGATAAATACTACCTTGATCTTACCGTTGATACTGCGGTCATTATTGATCACATCTGCTACAGAGTTGATCAGCTTGATAATCTCTTTCGCACGAATATATCCTGCAGAAGCTTTTGCTCCAAAGATAAATGTACGAGGATAGAAACTCAGTTCCGGATGCTCTTTAATCTTATTGTACAGGTACATTACATGCATAATATTCAGAAGCTGACGTTTGTACTCATGCAGACGTTTTACCTGTACATCGAAAATGGATCTCGGATCCACTTCGATTCCATTATGCTCAAGGATGTATTTTGCCAGACGCTCTTTGTTCTTGTATTTAATATCCATGAACTCCTGCTGTGCCTTCGGGTCATCTACATATTTCTTCAGACCGGACATCAGTGACAGGTCTGTAGCCCATGCTTTTGTACCGAGCTTTTCAGTTACCCAGGAAGCAAGCAGCGGATTACCGTGCATCAGGAAACGTCTCTGAGTGATACCATTGGTCTTGTTGTTGAATTTCTCAGGCATCATCTCATAGAAATCCTTCAGTTCACGTTTCTTCAGAATCTCTGTGTGCAGTCTTGCTACACCGTTGACAGAGTAACCAGCTACGATTGCAAGATTTGCCATTCTCACCTGACCATCTCTCAAGATACCCATTGTTCTCTTCTTATCTTCATTGCCAGGATACATTTCTTCTACCTGGATGATGAAGCGACGATCAATTTCCTGAATGATCTGATATACTCTCGGAAGCAGTCTTGAGAACAGGTCGATTGGCCATTTCTCCAGTGCTTCTGCCATAATTGTATGGTTGGTATATGCACATGCTTTCGTTGTAACATCCCATGCCTCCTGCCATTCCAGGTGGTAATCATCCAGCAGGATACGCATCAGCTCTGCAACTGCAACAGTCGGATGCGTATCATTCATCTGGAAGGTTGCTTTCTCATAAAGCTTGCGGATATCGTCATGATTTCTCATGTATTTGTCTACTGCTGCCTGAAGACTTGCAGATACAAAGAAATACTGCTGTTTCAGACGAAGCTCTTTACCTGCATAGTGATTATCATTTGGATAAAGCACTTCTACGATCGTCTTAGCAAGGTTCTGCTGTTCTACCGCTTTGTGGTAATCACCCTTGTCAAATGAATCCAGCTGGAAGTCCACGATCGGCTCTGCATCCCAGATACGCAGTGTATTAACCTGGTTATTATCATATCCGACGATCGGATAATCATACGGAACAGCCAGTACAGACTCATAATTCTCCTGTTTGAACAGAGTCTTTCCTGTCTCATCATCATATTCTACGCGGATATTGCCACCGAAACGAATCTCTTTAGCATATTCCGGTCTGCGAAGTTCAAACGGATTACCATATTTCAGCCAGTTATCCGGCTTCTCTACCTGATATCCATTCTCAATCTTCTGCTTGAACATACCATAACGGTAACGGATACCACATCCATATGCAGCATATCCAAGAGATGCCAGAGAATCCAGGAAACAGGCAGCCAGACGGCCGAGACCGCCGTTGCCCAGTGCCGGATCCGGTTCCTGATCCTCTACAAAGTTCAGATCGATTCCCAGTTCATCCAGAGCTTCCTTCACATCCTCATAAGCCGTCATATTGATCAGGTTGTTACCCAATGCACGACCCATCAGGAACTCCATGGACATATAGTAGACAATCTTTGGATCATCCTTTGTGAGCTGTTTCTGTGTTGCGATCCAGTTCTCAACAATCATATCCTTTACTGCATAAGATACTGACTGATACTGCTCCTGCGGAGTTGCCTCGTCAAGTTCCTTACGGAACAGTCTTCTGCAGTTGTCCATTACATCCTTTTTAAATTCTGTCTTACTAATTTTTAAACTCATATATTCCCAGTCCTTTTACATTTTTGCTACGCCAAGCGTTACATTTTCTCCGTTGATCTTCCACTCTTTGACATATCCTGCAGGTTCAGCTTTCTGTACGCTGACTGCCAGTGTCTCAGTTCCGATCATATCTGCATTGTCTGCAAATACCTTCTCAGCCTTCTCTGTACCTGTATAAGTTACTGTGATCTTATCCATTACCTCGAAATCTGCTTCTTTACGCATGGTCTGAATCTTACTGATGATTTCTCTTACGAATCCTTCTTCCAGAAGTTCCGGTGTCAGATTCGTATCCAGTACTACGGTAATTCCGTTATCATTTTCAGATACATATCCTTCCATCTGAGCAGTCTCAATCAGCAAGTCTTCACGGAAGAGAGTAATCTCCTGTCCATTTACATCCAGTTTCAAAGCCTCTGTCGCATTCAGCTCATCCATTGCTGCGTTGCCATCCAGAGAAGAAAGCACCGCTTTAATACCGCCAAGCATCTTACCGTATTTCGGTCCGACTGTCTTAAGCTGTGGTTTGAACGAATAAGAAGTAAAGCTTCTTACATCCTGTGTAAATGTTACAGCTTTTACATTCAGCTCGTCTTTTACAATATCCTGATAGAATTCCGGCAATACCTTATCTGCCTTTACAAACATCTGACCGATTGGCTGACGGTTCTTGATATTAGCTGTGTTACGGCATGCACGACCCATTACTACCAGCTTCAGGACTTCGTCCATATTATTTTCCAGTTCTGTATCGATATGATTCTCATGTACAGCCGGGAAGTCACACAGGTGAATACTTTCCGGAGCTGAAGCATCAATACTTCTAACCAGGTTCTGGTAAATCTCTTCTGTCATAAATGGAATCATTGGAGCTGCTGCTTTGCTGCATTCTACCAGTGCAGTATACAGAGTCATATAAGCATTGATCTTATCCTGCTCCATTCCTTTTGCCCAGAAACGCTCACGGCTTCTTCTTACATACCAATTACTCATATCATCCACGAAATCCTGCAATGCTCTCGCAGCTTCCGGGATGCGGTAATTGCCGAGGTCATAATCTACCTCTTTAATCATACTATTCAACTTGGACAGCAGCCATTTATCCATAACGGATAATTTCTCATAATCCAGTGTATATTTGGTAGCATCAAATTCATCGATGTTCGCATACAGTACAAAGAATGCATAAGTATTCCACAGAGTACCCATGAATTTTCTCTGTCCTTCTACTACAGCCTTGCCATGGAAACGGTTCGGCAGCCATGGTGCACTATTGACATAGAAATACCAACGGATCGCATCTGCACCGTACTTCTCCAGTGCATCAAACGGATCTACCGCATTACCCTTAGACTTACTCATCTTCTGACCATTTTCATCCTGCACATGTCCAAGAACGATAACGTTCTCATATGGTGCTTTATTGAAGATCAGTGTTGAAATTGCAAGCAATGAGTAGAACCATCCACGAGTCTGGTCAACGGCTTCTGAAATAAACTGTGCCGGGAACTGCTGTTCAAACAGTTCTTTATTCTCAAATGGGTAATGATGCTGTGCAAATGGCATAGAACCACTGTCAAACCAGCAATCAATTACTTCCGGTACACGGTGCATTGGCTTACCGCACTTCGGACACTTAATGGTCACTTCATCGATGTATGGACGGTGAAGTTCGATATTATCCGGACAGTTATCAGACATGCTCTTCAGCTCTTCGATACTTCCGATTGAATGCTGATGTCCGCATTCACATTCCCAGATATTCAGCGGAGTACCCCAGTAACGGTTACGGCTGATACCCCAGTCCTGTACATTTTCAAGCCAGTCTCCGAAACGTCCCTTACCGATACTTTCCGGGATCCAGTTGATGGTGTTATTATTAGCAATCAGTTCATCCTTCACATCTGTCATCTTGATGAACCATGATTCTCTTGCATAGTAGATCAGCGGTGTATCACATCTCCAGCAGTGCGGGTAGCTATGCTCGAACTTCGGTGCGTCAAAGAGAAGTCCTCTTCCGTCCAGATCTTTCAGGACTTCCGGGTCAGCTTTCTTAACAAATAATCCGGCAAATGGAGTTGTCTCTCCCATGTTACCTTTTTCATCTACTAACTGTACAAATGGGAAGTTATATTTACGTCCAACCTTAGCATCATCTTCACCAAATGCAGGTGCAATGTGTACAACACCGGTACCATCTGTCAGTGTTACATAGTCATCACATGTAACGAAGAAACATTTCTTGTTCTGTTTTGCTGCGCAGTCTGCTGCACACTGATATAACGGCTCATATTCTTTGTATTCCAGATCTTTTCCTTTGTAAGTCTCCAGTACCTCGTATGCCGGCTTGCCATCTTCAGCGAGCTTGCCAAGTACAGTATCCAGAAGTGCAGATGCCATATAATAGGTATATCCGTCTACACATTTTACTTTAGCATATTCTTCTTCCGGATTTACACAAAGACCGATATTAGACGGTAATGTCCAAGGTGTAGTTGTCCATGCAAGGAAATACGCATCTTCACCTTTTACCTTAAAGCGAACAATTGCTGAACGCTCTTTTACATCTTTGTATCCCTGCGCTACTTCCTGAGCTGACAGCGGAGTTCCGCAGCGAGGACAGTAAGGTACAATCTTGAATCCCTTATAAAGAAGTCCTTTATCCCAGATCTTCTTCAAAGCCCACCACTCAGACTCGATAAAGTTATTATCATAAGTAACATATGGATTATCCATATCTGCCCAGAAACCTACGGTGCTTGAGAAATCTTCCCACATTCCTTTATATTTCCAGACACTCTCTTTACATTTGTTAATGAACGGCTCCAGACCATACTCTTCGATCTGATCCTTTCCATCCAAGCCCAAGAGCTTTTCAACTTCCAGTTCAACCGGCAGTCCGTGCGTATCCCATCCTGCCTTACGAGGTACCATATATCCTTTCATAGTACGATATCTCGGAATCATATCTTTGATAACACGAGTCAGTACATGACCGATATGCGGTTTACCATTGGCTGTCGGAGGTCCATCATAGAATGTATAGGTCTCTCCCTCTTTACGATTTTCCATACTCTTTTCAAAAATATGATTTTCTTCCCAGAATTTCTCAGTCTCTTTTTCACGATCTACAAACTTGAGATCGGTAGACACTTTCTTGTACATAATCTTCCTCCTTAATAATAGTTTGAAGTGCGTTTTGTATGATCTGCAGTAACTATCCTGCAATAGAAAAAGCTCCCATCCTGAATAGGACGAAAGCTCTATAACCTCGTTTGTAACCACCTAAACATACTTCTCTGATATGTCTGCCCTGTAACGGGAGCAATACCGCCGCAATCTACCGGATCTGGCATCCATCTGTCATTCTTCTTTCGATCAACGGAACTCGGAAGTGATCTTCAGATACAATCTATTCGCACCGGGCTCTCACCACCCCCGATTCGCTTTGCCTTTCCAAAGTATCCTACTGTCTTCGTCAAAGTTTTTTACATACGCTGATATTATAGTAGAAAATCTCAGCATTCGTCAAGGGGTTTTCTGTCTTTTCCTATGCTCTTTTTCTAAGCCTTTTCCTGCGTTTTCTTCTCTTACGTTTCCGAATGATTCCTGCTATAATCGAGCCAATACCCATTAGTATCACTACACCAACTGTGCAGATCAATACAATCCGTTTATAATCTATCGATTTTTTATCTGACTCTGAAAACGCAATCTCTTTTTGTTTATAGTCCTTCACCACAGTTACTTCACAGCTGCCAACCGGATTGTCCTTATAATAATAGGTAGCTGTTCCCTCTCTCTTACTGCCTTCATGAATCTCAACTTTGCATTTCAGCTTATCAAAATCCACTTTTTCAGGAAGCACTACACACGCACCATGTTCCAGCGCGTCATATGTGTCCTTTTTCTCATTCTCTGCAATATCTACATTTCTGAAATTCTGAAATCCATACTCCAGAAGTGCTCTTGTGTCTGAATACGTATGTCCCCCATAGGTTCTCATTACCACACACACCAACCGTCTTTCACCGTTATCTGCCAGTGTGATCAATGTATTTTCTGCCTCAGTTGTATATCCTGTCTTACCGGCAATTGCGTATTCATAATAATCTTTATTATCTTTTATCAGCATATGATGCTTCTGCTGAAAGATATGTTCTTCAACCGTATCCGATGCCGGAATTGCATATTGTTCCGTCTGACAAATGGTAAAGAATTCCGGATAATCAAACAATGCTTTCCCAATCAGCGCCATGTCTCTGGCACAGGTATAATGATTTTCATCATATACTCCATTGGTGTTGGTAAAATTAGAATTCATCCCTCCGAGATTCTTACATGTTGTATTCATCTGTCGGATGAACCAGTCATAATCCTGATCATGTTCTGCAGCAACAGTCTCCCCCACTGCACATGCTGCTTCATTCGCCGATGCCAGAAGTGTCGCATACAATGCCTGCTCCATGTTGATCTTATCTCCTGCCTTTAGCCCGATCGACGCATAGCCAGATCCAAGACAGGATAATGCGTGATCTGAAATGGTCACTGTATCCTCCATATTTCCATACTGAAATGCAAGTAATGCAGTCAGGACTTTGGTAATACTTGCCGGATATTCTTTCTTATCTATATTCTTAGCATAAAGGATTGCTCCGCTGTCTGCATCCATCACAATCGCAGAATCTCCATAAGTCCCGGGACCTTCCGGCCAGTTCTTGATCTCATTGGTCTGCACCGGAAGTTCGTAGGCTTCTTTCAATGCTTTCTCTCTGGCTTCCTTCTCTGCCTTTGCCGTTTTTTCCTCTTCGGTCATTTCACTTTCAGGCTTCTCATTACTCTCATTCTGTGATGCTTCTGCCTCAGATGCCCTGACCTGTCTCATACTGCCTGAGGTAAATGTTCCAATCAGGCTTACCGCTGACACTACTGCTATCAGCCTTATCATTCTTTTCATCCGGTTCCTCCCCGTCTTTTTCCCAATTATCCAATCATTATACCCGATATATGTCAAATACACAAGTTGAGCCAGTTTCCTCTTTTCTATATATCTATTTACATTTCAATTTTCCAATGTTACCATATTAAGAAGTTAAAAATGAAAGGAACTTATTTTCATGAATAGATATGATTTAATTGCTTTTGATATGGATGGAACCTTATTAGACTCTAACCATCAGATTACACAGGATAGTCTTGACGCAATAGATGCCGCCGTAAATGCCGGAAAAACAGTAATCCTCTCTACCGGACGTTCTTTGTCCGAATTAAAAGATTACCGCCAGATGCTTAAACATATCCGCTATTTTATCTGCGAAAGCGGAGCACTACTGGTCGATACGAACACAGATCAGATCATTCACTCCGAACAGATTGAACCATCTGCCGTCCGCAAGATCATAGACACCGCATCTCCTGAAAAGGCAATGATCTACATAGCAAGTAACGGCCAGAATCTTGCTACCAGAAGCTATGTGATGCGCATGGCAGACTTCTGTATCGGACAGTATCAGGATATCTTTCTGCAGACAGGAACTCTGCTGGATGATGTAGTTGCTTCTTATAACAAGAAACATTTTCCGGTAGAAAAGCTGAACCTCTTCTCTGCTACACCGGAACTGCGCGAATACTTTGTGCAGGCACTCTCGCACTTGCCATTAGAAATGGCCCGCGCCGAGGACACCTCTCTGGAACTTTCTCCAAAGAATGTATCCAAAGGCTCAGGCCTCTTAAAACTCTGTCAGTATCTGTCCATTCCGGTGGAACACACCATTGCCGTCGGCGACTCTGATAACGATATGGAAATTCTCAAAACCGCCGGTCTGTCCGTGGTTATGGGAAATGCCCGTCCACATATCAAAGAACTCAGTGATGTCATCGTTGCCGACAATGATCACGGTGGATGTGCAGAAGCTATTTATGAGTATCTGCTCAATGAATAATTATTCTTTCGTCCACATCCATGACCGAATGATACGCGTCACAAGAATTGGTATGGCCAATGAAAATAATATATACACCGTATAGGCCAGCCATGGAGCTATGCTTTCCAGGTCCATATTAAGGACCATAACCAAAATAAATGGCATTGCGCATAGAAGAAAATCTGCAAATAGCTTGGGTACATAAATCTTTTGATCCATGCTTACAGACTTTTCTCTTTCTCGTGAAAAATTATAATATACGGAATATAATTCACTAAATGCCAGTATAGCAAATAATATTACGGAACCTATCTCGTCTCCGAATATAGCACCCACTCCATACGCTATGCCTGCTAAGGTAGACCATATAACGCCAAACGTGGTCATGATACGCTTATTTTTTAAGGCACTCAATGCATCATATAACTCCTGCGCTGATGCATATCGATCTTCTGGACGGCTCTCGCAAGCTTTCATTACAATTTCTTTTAGCTTTTCGCTTCCAATGGCAGGCGGCTGCAGTTTTTCATCTCTGCGTGGTAATGTCTGATTATTCAAAAGCCAATACATTACCATTCCCAGAGAGTATATATCTGCTGTATGTCCATATTGTTCTCCCCGCAGTACTTCCGGCGCCTGGTACTCCATTCCTGTCTTCTGCCTCTCTGATGCTGTAATGTCCGCATTTTTAAGCATACTAAAATCGCTCAGTTTATACTCTTCATCCTTCGATACCAGAATGTTGAACGGCTTAATATTTCCATGGACGATATGTTCTTTTTCACGCAATATCAATGCGTTGGAGATATCTATTCCTAATTTAATGACATTCTCATCAAAATAATCTTTCTTTAAACGCTGCGGCAGAGAAGTCAAAAGTTCCATTCTGATAAAAACATCCCCTCCCACTCCATCTTCGTGAGGAACAACTGTGAGTTCATCATAACTGACAATATTTGACTGCCCTTGCATTTCTTCCATAACTCTGAATTGTTGCACGTAACTCTCAACTTCACTTGCAGATCCAGATATAATTTTAAGTGCTCCTTTTTCCAGCTTTTCAGATACATTTCTTTCAATCTCATACACTTTCGTATCTGCACTGCCACCGAGATATTTTATAATTTTCCAATCTGACCACGGTAGCTGAATTTTCTCATATTCTTCCATCGAATATTTTCTCTCCTTACCTGCACTATTCCCCATACTGTCTGCTAAGCCGCCTGATTTCTTCTCTCATCCGCTCTACTACATCTTCCGGCCCGATTATTTTCACGTCGTCACCAAGAGAAATGATCCAGCTTAAAAACTGTGGACTTACATGTACCTCGACACTGACCCTAAAATGATCTGCATCTGCCGGAATCATCATGACCTCTTTACCAAATCTGTCAATAATAACTCCCGCCATCCGGTTATTCACCAAAAGCTTCACCTGCTGTTCTTCCCCGCGAAACATGCCAAAGCTCTTCCTTGCATAATCCGCCATATCTAATTTTTTAAAATGCTCTCTGCCTTCCCGATCTTCTTTCGACATCTGGATGCGGAGCATCTTATCTACACGATAATGTCGTATCTGTTCTGCATCCGAATCATATCCAATTAGATAATAATTTTCATCATCCCATGACAGCCCCCAAGGACTGATATGGTAATATGCACCTCCGTGGCGCAGCTCCATCTCCTTCTTCACATTCCACTGAAAATACTGAAACCGTATCTTCTTATTCTGCGCTATCGCATTATGAATCGCATCTACCGTATAATAAATACTTTCATTCATCGTCTTGATCCTGCCAGACACATACACCTGTCTCTGCAACTTCATCGCATCGTACTTGCTGACCAGCTTTTCCAACTTCTTGATCAGTGCATTCGATTTTCTCTCTGTAATAAATTTAGAAGACTGGATCGCATCTACCAACAACTTTAACTCCGGCAGTTCAAACGGATGATTCAGGACATGATACCGATATCTATGTCCAATCTGTGCTCCTTCTACCTCTATCCCAAGAATCTCCAGATCTTTCAGATCTGCATAAAGACTCTTACGGTCAGCCGGAATATCATATTCCTTCAACGCCGCTATAATCTCAGGCATCGTAAGATAATGCTCCTCATCCGTTCGCTCCAGCATAATCTGGGCAAGACGGTATATCTTAAATTTCTGATTAGCTCCTCTGGACATATATCCCCTCCGGTTCCTTTACATCACATAATATCACGGTTTTTCATTTTTTCGACCTTTTTTGAAGCATTGGCCATAGCCTTTACCACAGAACGGTCTTCCATCTTGATATCTGTTTCCTCAATATCATTAGCCAGATACTTTTTCACCAGTTCATTCAATCTCTGATGCTCTTCCTCATGTTCATTATAATCAAAGATTGTCTGCTGGGTACACTCATAATCCTGATCTACGATATAAGGAATATTCTCATCCTGATCCCAGCACTCCTGAATAGCAGCCACCAGGAATCCGATCAGATTCTTAATCGGCTTCTTCTGAATATTAACAATATCAATTGCCTTTCTTACCCTGTCACGGTCATTACCGGCTGCCCGCACTACCGCAATCAGATCTTCTTCACGCAACGGATATGACGGAAATGCATTCTTAATATCCGATACCAGACGTACATCTACTGCGTCAATCTCCTCCTCCGGAATCATCTGATCATTATATTCCGGCGGATTCTTCAGATAAATGTGGAACTTCACCGATGTAACTTTATTGCTTTTCCCACTTTTGACCGGTTCGAAATCAAACCCAATATCCGAATAGTCAGCATTATTAATTTCTTTCTGCGCAACCACCAGAATACGCCTCTTAAAATCATCCCACCGCTTCTGTGTCCGGTTCGCTGCCACTTCTTCTGCGATGATATTCCAATCCATATTCCTGCGCATTGCCTTCTGCACTTCGCTGTCATTAGGATCGATCGTACCCATCTCAAAACGCAGTTCACCCAGAGAATATATCACTGACACAATCTTCTTCTTACTCTTCTGCAATACCCATCTCTGCGTAGACAAGAGCTCATACAGGCGCAATGAATATGCCGACTTAAATTTGCACAGAAAATAGACATTATTGCGGGTAAATTTCTTCTGGATATTAATCACATCTGCTTCAATCTTACGGTTAAATGTCGTATACAATATACCGTCCGAATAATAACAGTCGGTCACAATATTCAATCCAATAATTTTTTCTGCCGCATCATCGTACTTAATGATCTTAAAATTCAATATTGGTTCCACCGCTGCCGACACTGCCGTATAAATGCTGTGTCCGGACAGATCCATCGCATTCCGCAGGTCAGCCACTCGCACTGCGCTGGATATCTCCCCATTCGGCTGCTTCGCAATAGACGCCAGCGAGAAATTCAACAGTTTCTGTACAAATAAAGATGCATTGAACTTCGCATGAATCAGATCATTCGATTTTGTCAGCATCAGTGCCTGTTGCTCTCTCTCAATCTCATCAATATTGATGATGAGCTGGTTATCCCTCTTTTCAATTGCTTTTCGTCCCATAACTCCTCCAAACCCTTAATTAATCTTTTGAATTGCTCCCCTTACAATAGCTACCGCGCTTTTTGGGTATCCCTCTCTTTAAAAATGGCTACCGCACTTTTTGGGTATCCTTACTTTTAAAAATGGCTACCGCACTTTTTGGGTATCCTTACTTTTAAAAACGGCTACCGCACTTTTTGGGTATCCTTCGCTTTAAAAATGGCTACCGCACTTTTTGGGTATCCTTGCCTTTAAAAATGGTTACCGCGCTTTTTGGGTATCCTTACTTTAAAAAACGGCTACCGCTTCTCTGGTATCCTCATTAATCTATCTATATACTGTTTTGAATTCTACACTATCCGACCATTTCTGTCAATCCTGCCGCACTTTTTGGGTATAGCTACCGCGCTTTTTGGGAATAATTGGGACTGACATGTCCAAAAAAAGCGGTAACCAACTTTCTCTACTGTTGGTTACCGCGCTTTTTGGGTAATCCCTTATTATTATTAAATGATTCAACCTGTTATGTTTCAACTACTACCCATAAACTGCGGCTACCTTTCCCAATTTTCGTTGTAGCCATGTCCGAAAACTGCGGTTACCATCTCCATAAACTGCGGTAGCCCTTCCCATATACTGCGGTCACCGTTCCCAAATTCTGCGGTAGTTGTCCCCCGCAAGCCTTGATTTATCAGGGTTTGCGTGCTCTCTAAATATATTAAACATGTTGTTGTCATACTATATTATATATATTCTATTGTGCACATATATAGTCCATTTGCATTTCCCAAATAGTGCGGTATTCCTATCCTGACTAGTTCTTTATCTGTCTGATACTAATATCTCTCCAGCTCCCGCATTACATTTTCGACTTTCCAGATAGCATCTCTTACCTGATCCCTTGCTTTATTGATCCTGTCCTGCACCATCCAGTCCACAAAGAAATTATCAAAGAACCAGTCTGCAAATGAGAGAAAATCGCCTGTCTCAATATCCAGATTAATCACCATGCTCACATCATTTAATTCTTTACTGAATGACCGAAGATCGTATTTTGCCTGTTCCATATTCTGCTTTGCACGATCCATCCTAGAGCTTTTAATCAGACTTGTGATTGTTCCACCGCCAAACATATCCCACAATCCCCAGTTCCGTGCGCTGTCCAGATTGGTCTGTGCTTCTCTCAGACTATGTAATGCGTGGTTACCAGCTTCCATTGCTTCCCTTTTTTCTTTTTCAAAATCGTATGCCATAAGTTATGCCTCCATTAACACAATTACTTTTGCCTGAATTCATCTACTTAAATTCCACCACAACTTCTCTGCCATCAGCCACATTTTCAAATAAACCACGGACTATATTGGTTGCATTTGCATCTGCGGCATCCAGAAGACCGTACTCTGAAGAATTTGCCTGCTCCTTTGCTCTGCTTTCTGCCTCACTGACTACCTCCAGCAGATCATCCTGATTCACATTTAAGATTGCAAAACCTGTATCATAGATTTTCAGATCATCTGATTTGATCTTAATTGAATCTTCATCAATAGTGCAGTGTGGAATCGTTACCGTTATTTTATTATCTGTTTCCTTAATTTCCGCTTTATTTACATCAAATCCGGCTGTAACAGTTGTCTGGTATCTTACCAGAAAATTATTCTTTGTAAGAATCGGGATCTTTCCTTTGGAACATTCAAATACATCCGTGATTACAAGTTTTTGTGTTGTAAGATCCGATGATTTTTCCAATACTGTTTCCAACGGCGTTGTATCTTTTGCTTTTGAATTCCTATAATAACTTACTCCGCTGAATATTCCGATTCCGGCTAATATAATCAGTACAATAATCACGATTCTTTTTATCTTTTTCTTCATTTTCTTTACCTCTTTCACCCTTATATGTTAGACCTTTTGTTACCTTCCCGGCGCTACTAATGCTACAATTCCAACAATAATTAATATCGGAAATGCAATTGACATCAGACCACCGATTACCATTCCTATCAGGATCAATGGAAGAAATACAACCGTTAGTAATAGCTTCGATATTCCCCAGGCTGCTTTAACTCCGAAGATAAATAACTTTCCGAATATCCAAATCATACATATGGTAAATAATAATGACAACATTTTCTTCTCCTTCTGTCGACTCTCTCTTCGACTCTTTATTAGTTTTTGTTCGCGGGTTCTTTCGACTTGAATTCTGATTTATTTTTCACTCCGAGTCTGTCGCTGAATTCGGGATTTTTCTCTATTTTTTCTATTACCCTTATCAGCTGTAATCTCTTTGCTGTATCCAAGCCGTTCACCCCACTTCGCTTGTTCTTGCTGTTTTGGTATGATTCTATTATAATCAATAAAGAATAATAATCTACTTCTGAAACGTGGAAATATACTCTTGTATTTCTCCAATTCAGAGAGATATGAGGTATCACAATGGGAAAACAATCAACTCGCAAAAATAAAACGATATATCAGATCTGTCGGGAAGCTCAAGGTCTTACCCGAGAAAAGGCAGCTGAACTAATGGACGGCATCTCTGATTCAAAGATTGAAAAGATAGAATATGAACTGCAGGAACCAACGCCATATGACATTGTCCAAATGGCGGACTGTTATAGAAGACCGGATCTTTGTAACTACTACTGTTCCCACAAATGCGCTATTGGTGAGCGCTACGTCCCAGAAATAGAGGTATCAGAGCTCTCCAGCATTATCCTGGAGACAATTGCCAGTCTCAATGAAATCAATCCCCTTACCGGGCGTCTCATTCAGATTGCGCGTGACGGCAAGATTACCGATGATGAAATCAAAGATTTTGCATTTATCAGTCAGAAATTGGACGAAGTATCTCTGGCGATAGATTCCCTGAATCTCTGGGTGGACAAAACCGCCAGCGAAAACGGATTAAATATTGAATTACTGAATGAAACAAAAGAAACACTCAAAAAGAGTAGCAGATAAAACGAGGTAAACCAAGCAGTTATGTATTGTTCATGGATTGGGAAGATATGCATATTCGTTACAGTGATAAATTCTCTGACTAATACATCTAGCTCTTTTATTATACCCTTGGCGTTTGGCATAATAAAAGAGCATATTAACATCTTAAAGTATCAGATCAATTATCGTTTTTTTCAGCATCTTCATATCAACCGGTTTTGATATATGGGCATTCATTCCAGCCGCGAGAGAACGCTGAATATCCTCTGAAAATGCATTGGCGGTCATAGCAATAATCGGGATTGTCTTTGCCAGTTCATGTGAACTTTTGCGGATTGCCATCGTTGCCTCATAACCATTCATGACCGGCATCTGCACATCCATAAGAATCATATCATAGTCACCTGGAACCGACTGTTCAAATGCCTCTAAAACTTTTTCACCATTCTCACAGATTGTGCACTCTGCACCCTCTATCCTTAACAATTCTTTTAGTATCTCCGCATTCAGTTCATTATCCTCTGCACACAGAAAACGCATTCCTTGCAGACTATTGACATCCGGCTCTTTTTTTTCTGACTGTGATGCCAGCGAGACCGATTTGTCCTCTGCAATTCTCAGGTCTATGAGAACCTCAAAACAGCTTCCCTGTCCCAGTTCACTCTCCACATCTATGG
>OLQG01000804.1_pt1 | contig 23037 bp, 24 predicted proteins | sample 1672221 | NCBI WGS metagenome assembly OLQG01 (sample SAMEA3136660, study PRJEB25190) | human gut metagenome | biome: human gut; feature: human-associated habitat; material: faeces | place: Austria | collected 2013
TAATTTTGACGCTTAACTATTTCCAACACCTTCTTCACATTCACTGGAACGGCTTCCTACTTTTTATGCAGGTCCGGGTAATCATGCCTTCCTGAATTAAATCCCAATTTTATGCACCTTCTCATCATCCGTAATAAATATCGCCTCCACTCCATCCATACTCTGGATAAGTTCCATTCCTTTCTCGTATCCCAGTAGAAAGCAGGTTGTGCTGAGTGCATCTGCTTTTGTAGAAGAGTCTGTGATGATCGATACGCTGTAAAGATTGTTCTCGCACGGATATCCGGTTCGTGGATCCAGGATGTGGTGATATAGTTTTCCGTTTTTCTTAAAATACCGTTCATAGATTCCGGAAGTTACAACTGTCTGGTCTTTTAACTGTACAGAGGTGATAGCTTCACCGGATTCATCGAAAGGTTTCTGGATTCCGATGTTGTATTTGCTTCCGTCGGGTTTGGTGCCGATGACATCAACGTTTCCTCCAAGGTTGATGATCGCATGATTTATCCCTTGCTTTTTGAGATATGTTTTCACCTGGTCGGCAATGTATCCTTTGGCGATGGCTCCCAGATCGATGCCGGCTTCGGGATCTTCCAGTGTAACGGTGTTATCCTGAATGTCGACTTTTGTGTAATCAACGTGGCTTACGGCCTGGGCAATGGCATCGGAAGATGGAACCGTTGGTTTATCTGCCTTGAAATCCCAGAGAGCCGATACCGGTTCAATGGTGAGATCAAAGGCACCGCCGGAAAGTTCGCTGTAATGGATACCCTCCTGAATAAGATTGGCCGTTTCGGAAGAGACAGTGAAGGGCTGACCGTTTGCGTGGTTTAATTTATAAAGTTCACTGTCTGTATTGGTGGTGGAGAACATTGTGTCATATTTTTCGCAAAGTTTCTTCAGACCATCCAGAATACTTTTATCTGCAGGATCAAGGATCTGGATCTTGATGACAGTGTCAAAGAGCATGTCGGTATAAGTAAGATCCTGATCGGTCTGTGTACTGCTTTTTGCGCCGGAGCATCCGGTCAAGAGAAGAGCAGAGGCAGTGAGAACCGCACTGAGTTTTTTTATGATATTATTTTTTTTACATTTCATAATACTAATAACCTCGTAGTTGATGATTTTCTATCATGTATTTACATAACTTGTAGTATAACATGAAAAAAAACAGATGCAAACCAAACATATTTTCTTTTTTGTTGAATGGGACAATTTCTTGTGATAGAATAGTACCGTTAGTAGACAAGGAGAGAACGTATGAATTGGAAGAAAAAAGATGCGGTTCTTATATTGACAGTTCTTTTGATTGCCGGTGCAGCTTTCGGTGTGCATGAATTTGCCGGCGGGGATGGAGCTGATACCGTGACTGTGAAGGTGGATGGTAAGGTGACAGGAACCTATCCGCTCGCAAAGGATCAGAAGATTAGGATCAATGGCGGTACGAATATACTTACGATAAAGAACGGAAAAGCGAAGATGACAGATGCAGACTGTCCGGATCAGTTGTGTGTACATCAGAAAGCAGCTTCAAAGAATCATGAGAGCATTATCTGTCTGCCGAATAAAGTAGTGGTTGAGGTAGACGGAAGTGAAGAAAGTGAATTCGATGCAGTGGCAAATTAGGAGGGACATTGTGAAGAATAGAGTGGCATATTTTGGAGTGTTTACGGCACTGGCGCTGATATTCAGCTATGTAGAGACGCTGATCCCTATCAATTTCGGAATCCCGGGAGTGAAGCTTGGGCTTGCGAATCTGGTGATCGTGATCGCGTTATATAAGATGAAGCTGACGGAGGTATATCTGTTGTCTGTGGTCAGAGTACTACTGTCAGGATTCATATTTGGAAATTATTTCAGTATCATTTACAGCCTGGCCGGTGGATTGTTAAGTCTGACGGTAATGGCACTCTTGAAGAAGAGCAAAGGATTCAGTGTGATGGGAATCAGTGTGGCGGGCGGAGTGTTCCACAATGTGGGACAGCTGATCGTTGCAATGCTTGTGGTGGAGACATTCAGTGTTGGTTATTATTTCTCGGTGCTTCTGGTCGCAGGACTGATTACCGGACTGGTGATCGGGATCGTGTCGGCGGAGATGTTGAAGAGAATTAAGAATATACAGTTTTGATGGAGGAACTATGATTACATATATACGTGGAATTCTGGAAGGAATGGAAGAAGACAAAGTCATTGTAGATGTCGGCGGTGTCGGATATGGAATCTACATGGCAGGGACCGCAATGGGCAGGCTTCCGGCTCTTGGAAAAGAAGTAAAGATCCACACACATCTGCATGTTAAGGAAGATCTGATGCAGTTGTATGGCTTCCTTACCAGGGATGAACTCCGTGTGTTCCGGCTTCTGATCGGTGTCAGCGGGATCGGACCGAAAGGCGGTCTTGGGATTCTTTCGGCACTCGGACCCGATGATCTGAGATTTGCGGTTGCGTCGAATGATGTAAAGGCAATACAGGCGGCACCGGGAATCGGTAAAAAGACGGCGGAGAAGCTGATTCTGGAATTAAAAGACAAGTTGAAGCTGGAGGATGCGCTTGAGAATGCCGCGAATGCAGTGCAGAACACGGCAGATACATCTGCAGGCATGGCAAATGAGATGACAGGAGAAGCGGTACAGGCACTGGTTGCACTCGGGTATGGCAATACCGAGGCATTAAAAGCAGTCAGACAGGTAGAGATTACGGAAGAAATGAGTGTGGAAGATGTTCTCCGTCAGTCTCTGAAATATATGTTGTAGAAGGTAAGGCAGACAGATGAGCAGAAGAATTATGACGACTGAGAATCTGGAAGAAGATGTCAGGATCGAGAATCATTTAAGACCTCAGCTTCTGGAAGATTACATTGGTCAGGCAAAAGCAAAAGAAATGCTGAAGATTTATATTGAAGCGGCAAAGGCGAGGGGCGAGGCACTGGATCATCTTTTGTTCTATGGACCTCCGGGACTTGGAAAGACGACACTTGCGGGAATCATTGCCAATGAGATGAATGTAAATATGAAGATCACATCAGGACCGGCAATCGAAAAGCCGGGAGAGATGGCGGCAATCCTGAATAACCTGCAGGAAGGGGATGTCCTTTTTGTAGATGAGATCCACCGCCTGAACCGTCAGGTGGAGGAAGTGCTGTATCCAGCAATGGAAGACTATGCGATCGATATTATGATCGGAAAGGGCGCTTCGGCAAGATCGATCCGTCTGGATCTCCCAAAATTCACCCTGGTAGGGGCAACGACAAGGGCAGGTATGCTGACAGCGCCTTTGCGGGATCGCTTCGGTGTGGTGACCAGGATGGAATATTATACGGTCGAAGAACTGAAGATGATCATTTTACGTTCGGCAAAGGTTCTGGAAGTCGGGATTGATGAAAATGGTGCATATGCGATGGCGAGACGTTCGCGGGGGACTCCGAGACTTGCCAATCGTCTGTTAAAGCGTGTCCGGGATTTTGCCCAGGTGAAATATAACGGCTATATCACAGAAGAAGTGGCGGATTATGCACTGGATCTTCTGGATGTGGATAAAGAAGGTCTGGATCAGACGGACAGAGGGATCCTTCTGGCTATGATCGGGAAATTCGGCGGCGGCCCGGTCGGATTGGAGACGCTTGCGGCATCGATCGGAGAAGATCCGGGTACGATTGAGGATGTATATGAGCCATATCTGTTGAAGAATGGGTTTATTCAGAGAACTCCAAGAGGAAGAGTCGTGACGGATGCGGCATATGCCCATCTGGGAATTTGTAAGGAAAATGAATAAAATAGTTGGTTTTTCTTACAGATTAGTTTATAATAGTTATCAGAAATTATGAAAGTTCGAGGAGGCTTCTTATGGCATCATCAAAAAACTATACAGAAGTATTAATAGGAGGAAAGGTTTTTACTTTAAGTGGATTTGAAAGTGAAGACTATTTACAGAAAGTTTCTACATATCTGAACCATAAGCTGGACGAATGCAGCAATAGTGAGGGATATCGCAAGCAGAGCGCAGAGACCAGAAGTATTCTGTTGGCGCTGAACATTGCGGATGATTACTTTAAGGCGAAGAAGCAGGGCGGTACACTGGAAAGTGATATCGAGGCAAAAGATAAAGAGATGTATGACTTAAAGCATGAACTGATATCCGTTCAGATCAAGCTGGAGAATGCAGAGAAAGCGATGGACAAGCTGAAGGAAGAGAATAAGGAACTTCAGATGAAGATCGTACAGCTGGAAACAGAGATTAAGAATAATAAGTAAGAATTAGGCTGTCGTATGACAGCCTTTTTTACAAGTTTAGAATAAAAAGAAAGAGTTGAAAAAGACAGGATAGGATACTATGAACAGAGATGTAGAGATATTAGCTCCGGCAGGGTCGATGGAGTGTCTGCGGGCAGCGGTGGCCGCAGGTGCGGATGCAATATACCTTGGCGGTACAAAATTTGGGGCGAGAGCATATGCACAGAATCTTTCGGAAGAAGATCTGGTGCAGGCAATTGAATATGTGCATATTCATGGAAGAAAGATTTATATGACGGTGAATACACTCCTGAAAGACAGGGAACTGAATGAACTGTATGCGTACCTGCTTCCTTATTACAAGGCAGGACTGGATGGAGTGATTGTACAGGATATCGGTGCGGTTAAGTTTATAGGAGAATATTTTCCTGAAATGCCGGTGCATGCCAGTACACAGATGACGATCACCAATACACTTGGAGCAGACTTCTTAAAAAGATACGGAATTACGAGAGTTGTACCGGCAAGAGAACTTTCTTTAAAGGAAATCCGTGATATGAAGAAACAGACAGGACTGGAGATGGAATGTTTTGTACACGGAGCCCTTTGCTATTGTTATTCCGGACAGTGTCTGCTAAGCAGCATGATTGGTGGACGAAGTGGCAACAGGGGACAGTGTGCGCAGCCATGTCGTCTGCCTTATCAGACAGAAGGAAAGAAACCGGCGGATCTTATGAGTCTGAAAGACTTGTGCACAATTGACATTTTACCGGAACTGATTGATGCCGGGATTGATTCGTTTAAAATAGAAGGAAGAATGAAGCAGCCGGAATATGTATATACGGTTGTAAAAATGTATCGTAAATATGCAGATCAGTATCTGAAACTTCAGAAAGAAGGCAAAGGAAAATCCTCGTATCATGTATCAGAGGCAGACAAAAGAGAGTTACTTGCAACTTATCAGAGACGCGGTTATTGTGAAGGCTACTATTATCAGCATAACGGCAAGGACATGGTATCTTTGAAGCGTCCAAAGAATGGAAGAGATGGAAGTGCAGAGGAAAAGCCATGGCAGGATATAAAAGTACAAGAAAAAATTAATGGTATTTTAACACTTTCTGTCGGAAACCGTGCTAAACTAACAGTATCATGCGGTGATGTTACTGTAGAATGTATCGGACAGGAAGTGCAGGCGGCACAGAAGCAACCGTTAGATCCGGCAAGAATCGAAAAGCAGATGCGCAAAACCGGTAATACAGAGTTTACATTTGATAATCTGGAGATTCTGATTGAAGGAAATGTATTCCTCCCGATGCAGGCATTGAATGAACTGCGAAGAGAAGGTATTGAAGAACTGACGGAGCAGATACAGATGCAGTATAGACGGGAAGAAGCCGGTTGTGGAATGAAAACAGCAACAGCGGGATTCGATAGCGATGCGGATGGTGTAACAGAAACAGCAGGCAAAAAAGAGTGCTGTATATCTGCAAGTGTACAGAACAAAGCTCAGCTTGATACAGCGGTAAACAGCAAAATCCGGTACATCTATCTGGAGGAGGATGTAGAATTTGAACGGGAAGACGGTGTACAGTATTTCCTTGCCATGCCATATATTTTCAGAGAGAATACAATCAAAAGATATGAAAAAATGTATACAGAGATCGAGAAAAAATATGATGGTATTCTGATCCGGAACTGGGAAAGCTATGCGTGGCTGAAACGGCATGAATATCAGAAAGAAATCCGCAGTGATTATAACCTTTATATATTTAATCGGAAGACAAAAGAGGAATTGAGACGATTGGGAATTGCCCGGGGAACGGCATCAGTGGAATTGAATGACCGTGAACTGGCAAGAATTGGAATAGAGGAGCAGGTGTTTATCGCATATGGTTATCAGCCGGTGATGATCAGTGCAGGGTGTATCCAGAAGACCAGTGCTTCCTGTGATGGAAAAGGCGGTGTACTTTCGATTTCGGATCGTTATCAGAAGAAGTTTGCAGTCAGACGATATTGCAGAGACTGCTATAATGTGATGTATAATTCGGCTCCGCTGTTCCTAGCCGATAAGGCAGAAGAGGTACATGCATTGGCACCCGCAGAATTACGTCTGGACTTTACGACAGAAAGCAGCGGACAGGTGAAAGAGATCTGTCATGCATATACGCTCGCATTCGAAAAAGGGTGTAAGACAGAACCTCCGATGCAGGACTATACAAGAGGACATTTTAAAAGAGGAGTAAAGTAGGTGAAGAGTTGGTAAATATAATTGTACAGTTATCAAAATATCTGATGATTCTGATGATCACAGTGTATACATATCTGTGCTTCAGCATTTTCGGGTATTATGATCCGGATAAAAAGAAACGGTGTCTCAGAAAGCAGAATGTGTTGATGTTCGTGATGCATCTGACAGCATTTCTCGTGATGTATCTGGAAAAAAAGGACACAAAGATTCTGGCGTTATATCTGATGCAGGTAACGCTTCTTGGAGGAACCATCCTGTTATATAGTTTTATTTATCCAAAAGTATCGCGTCTGGTTGTAAATAATATGTGCATGCTTTTGAGTATTGGATTTATCATGATCACCAGATTAAATTATGATAAAGCGGCGAAGCAGTATCTGATCGCAGCAGCGGGAATTGTGCTTTGTCTTGTAATTCCGATCATCATCCGGAAGGTCCGCTTCTTATCAGAATGGAGAATCCTTTATGGAATTGTCGGAATTGTATCGCTGGCGGTGGTTGTGGTTGTCGGAAGAGTATCCTATGGTGCGATGCTTGGTTTTACGGTTGCGGGAATCAATATTCAGCCGTCGGAGCTGGTGAAGATCGTATTTGTGTTCTTTGTAGCATCCAGTTTTAAGCGTTCGACGGAATTTAAAGATCTCGTAGTGACGACGATCGTAGCTGCTTTTCACGTGCTGATCCTGGTGGTATCGAAAGACCTTGGTGCGGCACTGATCATATTTGTGGTATATCTGGTTATGTTGTATGTGGCAACCCATCAACCACTGTATATTCTTGCCGGACTTGGCGCAGGAAGCTTAGGAGCAGTTGCGGCATATCATTTGTTTACGCACGTTAAGACGCGTGTCAATGTGTGGAGAGATCCATTCGGAACTTATGATAATGGCGGCTATCAGGTGGCACAGTCATTATTTGCCATCGGAACCGGTGGATGGTTTGGTGCGGGACTCTATCAGGGACAGCCGGATACGATTCCGGTATCTGCAGAAGACTTTATCTTTTCTGCAATTTCGGAAGAGATGGGACTGATCTATGCAATGTGCCTGATTCTGATCTGTGTAAGCTGCTATGTAATGTTTTTAAATATTGCAATGCAGCTGCATAATCTGTTTTATAAGATGGTAGCACTGGGACTTGGTACCTGTTACATATTCCAGGTGTTCTTGACAATCGGAGGGGCAACGAAGTTCATTCCGTCAACAGGTGTAACACTTCCGCTTGTAAGTTATGGTGGAAGTTCGTTGATCAGTACACTGATCATGTTTGCAATTATCCAGGGACTGTATATTTTAAGAGAAGACGAGGAAGAGGATATTGAGAGAAGGAAGAAAGAACGGTTACGAGCAAAGAGAAGCCGACAGGAGAATGCGGCAAGATATCGAGAGACAGAATATGACCCGCAAAGAGCGAAAAGAAGCCAAAAAGCGCGAAAAGAAGCGGCTCAAGGCAAAGCGCGCAAGAAACAAAGAATTCGCTAGAGTTACTTATGTGTTTGTGGGACTGTTTCTGGTGCTGCTTGGATATATTGGATATTTTCAGGTGAAAGAGAGTCAGGATATCATACGCAGTCCATATAATGCGAGACAGAATTCCAATGCAAAGCGCGTGACCAGAGGAACGATCGTAGACAAGAATGGAAATGTGCTTGCGAAGACAGATACGGCTGCAGATGGAAGTGAGACAAGAGAGTATCCATACGGAAACGCATTTGCACATGTAGTTGGTTACAATGTGCAGGGAAAATCAGGAATCGAATCGTTGGGAAATTATGATCTTCTGACATCGGATGAGAATTTTCTGATTAAGCTTAAGAATGAATTCCAGGATAAAAAGAATATGGGAAACACGGTTGTGACTACATTGGATGCGGATCTTCAGGAAGCAGCATATCAGGCACTGGGAGATAAAAAAGGTGCGGTCGTAGCTATGGAACCAAAGACAGGAAAGATCCTTGCCATGGTATCCAAGCCGGATTTCGATCCGAATGCAGTGGAAGAGAACTGGAACAGCTTAAGTTCAGATACGAACAGTGTGCTGCTGAATCGTGCGACGCAGGGACAGTATGCACCGGGATCAACATTTAAAGTTGTAACACTTCTGGAATTTATGCGGGAGAATCCGGATTACAGCTCTTATTCTTATAACTGTACGGGTTCGATCGAGAACAGCGGAATTAAGATTCATTGTTATAATGGACATGTTCACGGACAGGTAAATCTGCAGGACAGTCTGGCATATTCGTGTAATACATCATTTTCTAATATTGGTCTTTCGTTAGACCCGTCGAAGTTTAAAAAGACGGCAGAGGAAGTTCTGTTTGATTCTAAACTGCCTTCGGATCTTCCATACAGTAAGAGCAGCTTCACACTGGACGGTTCAGCCGGGAATGGCACGAAGATGATGACGGCAATGGGACAGGGAGAGACGCAAGTGAGTCCGTATCATATGGCGTTGATTACATCTGCAATCGCAAATGGTGGAAAGCTGATGAAACCGTATCTGGTTGACAAGGTAACGAATGCATCGGGTGCAGTTATGAAAGAGACGGATCAGGAAGAGTATAAGCAGCTTATGACCGAAGAAGAAGCGTCTCAGATCAAAGAGTATATGAAGAGTGTAGTAGATTACGGTACGGCTTCTGTATTAAGTGGACAGAGTTATACGGCGGCAGGAAAGACAGGTACCGCAGAATACAGTTCGGATAAAGAAAAAGATCACTCCTGGTTCATTGGAATGTCGAATGTAGAAGATCCGGAACTGGTTGTCAGCGTGATTATTGAATCTTCGGATGGAACTGCTAAAGCGGTAAATGTTGCAAAAGAGATTTTTGATTCGTATTATCGTTAGAGTTAGGATCTGGTATCGGTCAGATATCATGAGAGATATAGTTAAAAAGAAATGTATAGAAGGACGGAAAATATGCGATACTATAAGCATCTGTACCTGACAGAAGGGCTGGAAAAGAAAAAAGAAAAAATCATCCGTAAGCTGGAAGCCGGTAAACTGCAGCCAGGTGTGCATGTGATCACACTGGCAGTCAGCGAGAGAAACCAACTCGAGATCTATCCGACGATTCAGTTTAAGCAGCCTGCATTCCCGGAGCAGGAACTGTTCGTGGTGGGGATCACGAAAGGATATGATGAAGCGGTGGAACTGGTAGAACAGATTGTACAGGAAGTATATGACCAGACAGGTACATGCGATATACGGTCTTATATATTAGAAAAAGAGCAGGGAAAATAAGATGGTGTTACATATTCTTTTGATCATTTTAAAAATAATAGGGATCATAATTGCGGTGCTTCTCGGACTGATACTTTTACTTCTGGTGATTCTTTTGTGTGTTCCGGTCAGATACCGCATGGAGGCGTCGATGCCCGGCGAGATAAAAGAAAGTACCGTACGCGGGCGCGTGACGTGGCTTTTGCGCCTGATACGGATAGATGTATCCTTTGAAGAACAGGAACTAAAATGGCGTGTAAGAATTGCATGGAAATCTTTTGGAAGTGAACCTAAAAAGGAGGTAACTCATGAAGAAGAAAATACAGATCGGGAAGAGACTCGGAAAGAACAGAGAGTGGAAAGCAGTCGCGGACTACCGAAAGTGGAAAAAGAGTCTGCAGAAGAAAAAACAATTGTGGAAAGCGGCCAGGCAGCTTCGAAGGATATGGAAGAAAGGTCCGGAAAAAAGACTGAAAAAAGCCCAGAAAGCATTTTGCAAAAAACTCATGAGAGACCTGAAAAAGTTCAACCGGAAAAAAACAGTGAAAAACCGGAGAAGACGGATAAGATAGAAAAAAAGGAAGAAAAAACCGGAAGATTTGAGAAGATCAAATGTACAATTGTAAAGTTCTGTGATAAGATAAAGCATACAGTCGGACATGCGGAAGAAAAGCTGGAGAGTTTGTCGGAAAAGAAAGATAAGATCATAAAAGAACTGGAAGATCCGGTACATCAGAAAGCTTTTTCAAAGGCCAAAAAAGAAACAGGGAAACTGCTGAAACGCTGGAAACCAAAAGTGATAAAAGGTACCGTTCGTTTTGGATTCGAGGATCCATGCCATACAGGGCAGGCACTTGCAGCTTTCAGTATAATCTACCCATTTATCGGAGAATTTTTATCGATAGAACCGAATTTTGAAAGAAGGATCCTGAAAGGGGATGTAAAGGTCCGCGGAGGATTCCGCATGGTGCCTCTGGTTTGTTTCCTGTGGAATCTGGTGTGGTGCAGGGAAATCCGAAAGACTTACCATGATATCCGGGAGTTTCAATTATAATCCGATGATAGATCAGACGAATATAAACAGAACAAGTATAGATTAGACAGTACAAGTCGATAGTACGAGGAGGAAAAAAGATGGCTGAAAATAATTTTAAGGGAACCGTAGAGGCGCTGTTCCATGGGATGGACGCAGTTGTGTCATCCAAGACGGTAGTAGGAGATGCAATCCATATCGGAGATACGATCATCTTACCGCTGGTGGATGTGTCATTTGCGGTAGGTGCGGGCGCGTTCAATGCAGATAAGAAAGAAAAAGGTGCCGGAGGTATCGGTGGAAAGATGACACCAAGTGCAGTGCTGGTGATTCAGAATGGTCACACCAAGCTTGTGAATATCAAGAATCAGGATACGATCACTAAGCTTTTGGATATGGTTCCGGATGTGATGGATCGTTTCACATCCAGAAAAGAAGAGAATGTTACAGAAGACGATGTGAATAAGATCCTGGACGAAGCAGAAAAATAACCGGAATTTTTTGAAGCAGCATACATATAATGTACAAAAAGCAGGTGTGTGTCTGTGAAGAGAATCGTAGGATTTGCGTTGTTCTGGGTGGCAGCAGGAATGGTTTTGGCTCTGGTCTTACCGGGCTTATTCTGCCAGATCCTGTGTATTATTCTGTGTATTGCGGTGGGATATTGCCTGTTTTGCTGCTAAAAATAAAATGTAAACAAAAAAATATTAAATAACTCTTGCAATTCTTGCAACAGTCTGCTAGAATAACTATTGTTGCGAGTTCGGACAAAGAACTTATTATGAGCGTTAGGAGGTGCAGTCATGGCAAAATGTGCTATTTGTGAAAAGGGTGCTCACTTTGGAAACAATGTCAGCCACTCTCATAGAAAATCACCAAAGATGTGGAAATCAAATGTAAAATCTGTTCGCGTGAAAACAGAAAACGGAGCTACAAAGAAGATGTATGTTTGTACTTCTTGTTTGAAATCAGGAAAAGTTGAGCGTGCATAAGATGTATTGAAACTCAGATTTCGCTGTGTGGAATCTGAGTTTTTTTGCGCAACAAGAACTATTGTAATTGAAGATAGAACAGGGTATAATAAAATATATTGTGTTTTGATTTTGATAGATAATGAAAGAAGTGGAGGTTTTGGCTATGAAAGGATGTATGAGTACAGATTTAGGAATTATTACGATCGATCCTGAAGTAATTGCAAAATATGCAGGAACAGTAGCTGTAGAATGCTTTGGTATAGTAGGAATGGCAGCTGTGAATATGAAAGATGGACTGGTTCATCTGTTAAAGAAGGAAAGCCTGACAAGAGGAATCCATGTAAATATAAGTGATGATAACCATATCAGTATTGACTTCCACATTATTGTGGCATACGGCGTAAGTATTTCCGCTGTAACAGATAATCTGATCAGTGATGTAAAATACAGAGTGGAAGAATTCTCCGGCATGCAGGTAGATAAGATCAACGTCTATATTGAAGGCGTCAGAGTCATTGATTAGTTTGTGGATTTAAGGAGGAACGTAAGAAGTGGCTACGAAAACGATTAATGTGGACATACTTGCAAAGATGTTTCTTGCAGGTGCTCAGAACATTGAAGCGAAAAAAGATTATATTAACGAATTAAATGTATTCCCGGTGCCGGATGGTGATACGGGAACCAATATGTCTATGACGATTATGTCAGCGGCAAAAGAAGTAACAGCATTAAACAAACCGGCTATGAAAGATCTTGCAAAGGCAATTTCTTCAGGATCTCTGCGTGGTGCAAGAGGTAACTCCGGGGTTATCCTTTCACAGCTTTTAAGAGGATTTACAAAAGCAATCAAAGAAGAAAAAGAGATTGATGTACTTGCACTTGCAGCAGCATGCCAGAGAGCAAGAGATACAGCTTACAAGGCCGTTATGAAGCCGAAAGAGGGAACAATTCTTACTGTTGCCAGTGGAATTGCGACAAAGGCAGCAGAGATGGCAGAAGAAACAGATGATCTGGAAGTGTTTATCCCGGCTGTTATTGAGCATGCACAGGATGTATTGAACCAGACACCGGAGATGCTTCCGGTATTAAAAGAAGCAGGTGTAGTAGATTCCGGTGGACAGGGACTTCTGGAAGTGATCAAAGGAGCATATGATGCATTCCTTGGTAAAGAGATTGATTACAGTGTAATTGAACCAAGCACAGGTGTAACGGTAAATAAAGTAAATGCAGAAGATACCGCAGATATCAAATTCGGTTATTGTACAGAATTTATCATTCTGACAGAGAAAGAATTTACGGAGGACGATGAGCGTGAATTCAAGAAATTCTTAAGTTCTATCGGAGATTCTATCGTATGTGTTGCAGATGATGATGTGGTCAAGATTCATGTACACACGAATGATCCGGGACTTGCGATCCAGAAGGCACTTACTTATGGACAGCTTTCCAAGATGAAGATTGATAATATGCGTGAAGAACATCAGGAGAAGCTGATCCGTGATGCAGAGAAACTTGCCGAACAGCAGGCAAATGAAGAAGCAGCACACGAAGAAAAGAAGCCTGCAGAGCCGAGAAAGGCGATGGGATTTATCGCAGTTTCTATCGGAGCAGGTATGAATGAGATATTCAAAGAACTGGGAGCAGATTATATCATCGAAGGTGGACAGACCATGAACCCTAGTACAGAGGACATGTTAAATGCCATCGATCGGGTAAATGCTGACACTGTATTTATTCTCCCGAATAATAAGAATATTGTACTGGCAGCGAACCAGGCAAAATCACTGGTAGAAGAAAAAGAGATTATTGTAATCCCTACAAAGACAGTTCCACAGGGAATTACAGCAATCATTAATTTCATGCCGGACGCAGATGCCAAGACAAATGAAGAGGCAATGCTGGAAGAGATCAAGAATGTAAAGACCGGACAGGTAACATACGCAGTCAGAGATACACACATTGATGATAAAGAGATCCATGAAGGAGATATCATGGGTATCGGTGACAGCGGAATTCTTGCAGTTGGAAAAGATCTGGAAGAGACTACAAAAGAATTGATCGCTAATCTGGTAGATGAAGATTCAGAACTGATCAGTATCTATTATGGTGAAGAAGTATCAGAAGAAGATGCTGAGAAATTTACAGAAGAGATCACAGAACTGTATCCGGATGTAGATGTGGATATTCAGTTTGGCGGACAGCCGATCTATTATTATGTTCTTGCTGTAGAGTAAGCAAGGAGCAGAATTATAAATGAACAAAATCTGTTCAGTTTTACAATTGGAACAGATATGTATAGAACCGAATTTATATACCGGAAGTGACAATGCTTTAGGTGTATGGGTTCGGTTCTCTGCATACATGAACCGGAAGTAATTTTGCAATGTGAGATTGTAGTTATAAGATAGGAGAAGTAAGAAGGGTATGATAGAAAAGACAGACATCGGAGATTTAAAAGGAATCGGAGAGAAGACGAAGAAGCTTTTTGAAAAGATTAATGTTCATACAGTAGGCGACCTGATCCGCTATTATCCGCATGGATACGATGTATATGAGGAAGCAGTACCCATCAGTGAGCTGGAGGAGGATAAAATTCAGACAGTTACCGGTGCGATCTATGGACGTGTACAGGTATCCGGAAGCAGCCGGATGCAGGTAACGACACTTCATGTAAAAGATCTTACCGGAACGTTAAAAGTAATCTGGTTCCGTATGCCCTTCCTTAGAAATACGTTATCCGGCGGAGGCGTGATCACACTGCGTGGAAGAGTCGTCCGTAAGAAAACAGGCGATCTGGTCATGGAACATCCGGAGATGTTCTATCCTTCTGCAAAATACGAAGAGAAGCTGCATACATTACAGCCTGTATATGGTCTGACGGCCGGATTATCCAACAACATGGTTATGAAGGCCATGAAGCAGGCACTGGATGGTCTGGATCTTACAAGAGAGATCCTGCCGGATTCACTGCGTTTGAAATATGGTCTGGCAGAATACAATTATGCAGTGAGAGGAATACATTTTCCTGAAGATAAGGAAGTCTTTTATCATGCAAGAGAGCGCCTGGTATTCGAAGAATTTCTGGAATTCATTTTGTCGATCCGAAGACTAAAGGAGAAAAATGAACGTCTGGACAATAATTATCCGATGCAGTCCCGGCCGGAGGTACAGAAATTTCTGGAAAATCTGCCTTTTGAACTGACCGGTGCACAGCAAAAAGTCTGGAAAGAGATTGAGAAAGATCTTGGTTCGGACAAGACAATGTCAAGACTGGTACAGGGGGATGTCGGTTCCGGTAAGACGATCGTTGCGGTACTTGCGCTGATGAATGCGGCATTCAATGGTTATCAGGGGGCAATGATGGCACCGACAGAGGTGCTTGCAAGGCAGCATTATGAGAATATAACGAAGATGTTCGAAGATTATGATATCCCGATCAAGGTTGAACTGCTTACGGGTTCTATGACAGCGAAAGAAAAACGGCGTGCATATGACCGGATTGAATGCGGACTGGCGAAAATTATTATCGGAACGCATGCATTGATCCAGGGGGCTGTAAGCTATGATAACCTCGGGCTTGTCATAACTGATGAACAACACAGATTTGGAGTAAAACAGCGGGAAACATTTGCATTAAAGGGTGGAGAACCTCACGTATTGGTTATGAGTGCGACGCCGATCCCAAGAACGCTTGCGATTATTTTATATGGTGATCTGGATATATCAGTGATTGACGAACTTCCGGCGAACCGTCTTCCGATTAAAAACTGTGTGGTAGATACCGGATATCGCAATAAAGCCTATAATTTCATGAAAAAACAGATCGCAGAAGGACGCCAGTGCTATGTGATCTGTCCGATGGTAGAAGAAAGCGAGACAATGGAAGCTGAAAATGTAACGGATTATACAGTAGCACTTCAAGAAGAGATGGGTGATCAGATCCAGGTGGCCTGTCTGCATGGAAAGATGAAGCAGGCACAGAAAGACGATATTATGGACCGGTTCGGAAGAAATGAGATTCAGATTCTGGTGTCAACCACAGTTATCGAAGTTGGAATCGACGTGCCAAATGCAACCGTCATGATGATCGAAAATGCCGAACGATTCGGTCTGGCGCAGCTTCATCAGTTAAGGGGACGTGTGGGACGTGGAAAATATCAGTCTTACTGTATCTTTATGAGTGCCTCAAAATCAAAGGAAACGAAAGAACGGCTGGATATTCTAAATCACTCAAATGATGGATTCAAGATTGCAAGCGAGGATTTAAGACTACGTGGTCCCGGAGACCTTTTTGGCATCCGCCAGAGCGGACTTATGAATTTCAAGCTTGGAGATATCTATCAGGATGCGAAGATCCTTCAAATGGCAAATGAGGCCGCAGATCAGCTTACGGAAGAAGATGAAGAATGGATCAGAAAACTGCCGAATTATGAGAATGCGGCAGGAGTTGTGATATAACATAACGGGGGAAATCACTGCAGATGGATCCGGCGGATATAACAAAGAAGCCGCAATGTGCAGACTCTGTGAATATAACAAAAAATAATCAACACATGACAACTTTGTAATAATAGAAATCATGTGTTGATTTTTTGCGATTTTCCAGTCTGCGTTTCTAGCTTTTGCAGGCGGTGTCAGACTATTTTCCTGCCATCTGTTTTTCCTGCTGTTCAATCATTTTCTTAACCATATAACCACCGACAGATCCGTTCTGTCTTGATGTCAGGTCTCCGTTGTAGCCGTCTGATAACGGAACTCCAAGTTCGCTTGCTACCTCATACTTGAATTTGTCTAATGCACCCTTTGCCTCAGGTACGGCTGCTTTGTTTGATGAACGATTTGCCATTTTTATACTCCTCCTTCTGGTAACTTTGTAACTTTTTCCTTGTTGTTACATCCATAGTATGTGGAGAAATATAATTAATACACTAGAAGTGTTTTCATAATCTGGAAGAAATTTCAGATTCAAAAATTTTATACACAGGTTATTCGTCCCAGCCTTCGTAGAAGCGGATGTTCATGGAGATATTGCGGACAATCTCACCGTCTTTTACTTCGATATCTTCAATATCAGATACGTATGGGATCATCGGTTCATCTTCGGAAAGTTCCAGTGTGATCCAGTCACGTGCCGCTTCATTGGCACTTTCAATGGCTTCATCCAGAGTCTCACCTTCTCCATAACAACATTCCAGGTCCGGGAAATATCCTTTATAATGTCCTTCCTCGGTTTTGTGAAATACTGCAGGGTATATAAATTTCATAATTTGTCATCCTTTCAAAATGTGTTCCTGTCTATTATATGATTTTTGGTGAGGGAAAACAATAGAGTTATGGAATAATATACAATTTCTCCGAGTAAGATAATAATAATCGAAAAAATGTCAGCGAGGAATCAAAAAAGATGCGGCATAGACGATGTATCAGCGCAATACTAATGTCTTTTGTACTCTTTTTACAACCTGCATATGCAGTTCCGTCGGAAGAGAATCAACCGGAAAATTCACAAGAAAATAATACAGAGAATGAGAAAAGACAACAAGAGCAGATCAGTGCACCGTCGGCAATCCTGATGGAAGCATCAACAGGACAGATCATATATGAAAAAAATCCGGATGAGAAATTACCGCCTGCAAGTGTAACAAAAGTTATGACATTGTTGTTAATATTCGATGCACTGGACAGTGGGCAGATCAAGCTGGGGGATGAAGTGACAACATCTGAATATGCAGCATCCATGGGTGGATCACAGGTATTTCTGGAGCCGGGGGAGACACAGACGGTAGATACACTGATCAAATGCATCTCTGTGGCAAGTGCGAATGATGCATGTGTGACGATGGCCGAATACATCTGCGGAAACGAAGAAGAATTTGTTACAAAGATGAACAAACGGGCAAAGGATCTTGGCATGAAGAATACACATTTTGTAAATTGCAACGGTCTGGATGCAGACGGTCATCTGACAACGGCAAGAGATATTGCATTGATGTCAAAAGAACTGATCACTACATATCCTCAAATCTTTGATTACTGTAACATCTGGATGGAGAATATCATACATAAAACCCAAAAGGGCGAATCAGAATTCGGACTTACGAATACAAACAAACTGATCCGTCAGTATGAGTATGCAACCGGGTTAAAGACTGGCTCTACCAGTAAAGCCAAATTCTGTGTATCCGCAACCGGAAGAAAAGATGATATTGATCTGATCGCCGTGATCATGGCAGCAGATGACAGCAAAGCCAGAGTCAGAGACGCGATTACTTTATTGAATTATGGTTTCGGCAAATGTCAGAAATACACAGAAAAGAAACAAAAGAAGATATCACCGGTTGAAGTCAGAGACGGGACGGAAAAAGAGGTGAAGGTACGTCAGAAAGATACATTCACCTACGTGGACACCACAGGCGCTGACCTGTCCAAAATAAAGAGCAAAACAAGAAAAGACAAGAATGTAAAAGCACCATTAAAAAAAGGCGAAAAAGTAGGTGAAACAGTCTATTATCTGGATAGAAAAAAGATTGGAGCAAGAGATATTGTCACGACAGAAAAAGTAGAGAAACAAAATTACGGCAGTGCGTTGGAAAATGTGCTGGAAGAGTATTTTGGGATTTAATTCAGGAAGGCTGTGGATACCCGAACCGGAATAAAGCTTGGAACGCCTTTCCAAGTTTTATTCCGTGTGTATCAAATGCCTTACGAATGAAATGGCAAATGCGTAACCGTAGTGGCTTCCGCCGGGTTACACTTCCGGGCATTTTATTTATTAACATTCGCTGCCAGTCACGACTTGAAGGAAACAATAGATAAGGATTATTGTGAATGTGGAATGCCGTTAGAAACAGTTAGAGAGTCAGAAGCACCGTTAAAGGAACGAAGCGAACGTGTTTGAGGCGAACGCCGAGTTTGAGCGTAGTTCCTTTGCTTTTAGGTGGTTCTGACTCTCTTAGTGTTTCTTATGGTATGGAACCTGAACAAGAAGCCTTATCTATTGTTTCCTTCAAGGACTGAGAGGCCGCTTCCCCAGTTAATAAATTAAATCCCAAACTAAATTTAAATAGCCCGAGTATACTCCTTCAACCACTCACGTTCCTCATCACTAAGATGCGGAGCAACAATCTCATAAACTTTCTTATGATACTCGTTTAACTGCTCGCGTTCCTGATCTGTCAGCATCTCTGGAATGATTGCATCCAGATCGATCGGAACATATGTGATAGGCTCGAAGTATAAGAACTGTCCATATTCATTCTTAGGACCTTTTCTTACCAGAAGTTCGTTCTCTGTACGAACTCCGTGGCTGCCTTCGATATAGATACCAGGTTCATCTGTGATGACAAGTCCGGCCATCAGAGGAGCCTGTTCTTTTTCACGGATCGCACAACGGAATCCGCAAGAAGCTTCGTGGATGTTCATCAGATATCCGACATCATGTCCGGTACCGTGGTTAAAGTTGATGCCACGTCTCCATGCAGGCATTCTGGCCAGGACATCCAGGTTGTATCCGGTTGTTCCCTCAAGGAATACGGCATGTGCAAGATTGAAGTTACACTGTAATACAGTTGTGAAATCTTCCTTCATCTGCTGAGTCAGTTCGCCAAAAGCGAAAGTACGGCTGATATCAGTAGAACCTTCTAAGTATCCTCCGCCTGTATCGGTCAGGAATAATCCGTTCTGTGTCAGAGGAACATCTGTCTCCGGAGTCGGTTCATAGTGAACGATCGCAGCATGCTCAGCGGAAGCGCAGATTGGTTCAAAGCTCTGCCATAAGTAACCTTCCTGTTCTTTACGCAATGTTTCAAGTTTGGCAGCAGCACTGAGTTCTGTGATCTCGATCTTGCCGATATTTGTCTTCAGCCAGTACATCCATTTTGTCATGGCTACGGCATCTTTTTTATGAGCGTTGATGATGTTTCTGATCTCGACATCATTTTTCTTTGCCTTCATTGCAATCGTCGGGTTCACCTGCTGAACAACCTTTGTGCCGCCAGGAATGTTGTTGAACAGTGCATAGTTCAGACGGTTCGGGTCTACCAGAACCGTAGATGCGGTGTCTAAGTTCTTGATGTCCTCATAGATTGCATTATACGGATGGATGGTGATGTTGTTCTTTGCAAGATCAGCTTTCATATCGTCATTTAATTTGCGTTCATCGATGTAAAGCTTCATTTCGTCCATTGTGATGACTGCATAAGAAAGTAATAATGGGAAGAAATCTACATCATCTCCACGTAAATTTGTGATCCAGCATACATCGTCAAGTGCAGCGATAACATGTACATCGGCACCTGCCTTTTTCATAGCCTCACGGACACGTGCAAGTTTGCTCTCTGTACTTTCACCTGTGTATTCTTCGCCGAGTGCGAAAGCCGGCTTTTCAGAAAGCGCAGGACGGTCTGCCCATACTTCTCCGACAAGATCTTCGGAATAGTTGATCTTGGCATCTTTAGAAGCAACGGCTTCTTCCAGTGCAGCTCCCTCTTCGATGGCAACGACACGTCCGTCGAATCCGAGTGTACCACCTTCAGGTAATGCAGAAGCAATAAATTCTTCTACTGTAGGAACGCCAGGCTCGCCCATCTTATAGAGCTTTACGCCTGTTCCGGCTAACTGCTGGTCAGCCTGAAGAAAATATCTTCCGTCAGTCCAGAGGCCTGCTTCATCCTTTGTGAAGACAGCAGTTCCGGCAGAACCTGTAAATCCTGTGATATATTCTCTTACTTTAAAATGATCGCCGACATATTCACTCTGATGAAAATCATCGGTAGGAACCATGTAGACGTCATATCCTCGTTCTTCCATTAATGCGCGAAGAGCGGAGATTCGTTCTGGTATATTCATAACAAAAACCTCCTTATAATGAATTGAATAACCTACAAGAATGAATTTTAGCACAATTAATTGAAAATGAACAGAAAGAATTATATAATAAACCCGGATGTAAAGGAGAAGTAGAAATTGATAAAAATAATTCTGATAATTGTGGCAGTTTTTATAGTGTACTGCCTGATAGAAATGATAAGAGAACTGCGGGATTTCCGCGTGACGAAGTATCGGATCTGCTCACAGAAATTAAATGGAATCAAAAGGGAAAAAAAGATTATATTCTTAAGCGATCTACACAACCGGATGTATGGAGAAGAGAATGAACGCCTGCTGGAAAGTATTCGGAATCAGCATCCGGATCTGATTCTGATCGGCGGTGATATGCTGGTCAGAAAGGATGGAAATTCTTATGATAAGACGGTTCATTTTCTTGCAAAACTGCCGGGAATCTGCCCGGTTTATTGTGCAAATGGTAATCATGAACAGAAATTAAAAGAACTGCCGGATAAGTATGAACAATCTTATGAAGAGTACAAAAAAGCACTGACGGCATCTGGAATCCACATGTTAGAGAATGCATCAGAGACAGTAAAATTGGACGAAGTGCCTGTGAAACTTTCTGGCCTGGAGATCCCGCTTGGAGCGTATGCAAGATTTGGAAAGAAAGAACTTTCGTTAAAAGAAATCACAGACCGTATCGGAGAACACGGGGATGATTATCAGATCCTGCTTGCGCATCATCCGGGATATATGAAAGAATATCTGGCATATGGGGCAGATCTGATCCTGGGCGGGCATTATCACGGCTGTGTGGTACAACTCCCGGGGATCGGTGGAGTCATTTCGACGAATTTTACACTGTTTCCAAAGTATTCCGGGGGAATTTACCAGGAAGGAGAACAGACAGCAGTTGTAAGCCGCGGACTTGGGACGCATTCGGTGCCGTTAAGACTGTGGAACTGGCCGGAGCTGATTGTTCTGGAATTATCCGGAAATGAAAGATAAAGACTTGAGTAATTTCCAAATGTCCTGTATAATAATTAAGTTATGATAATGGAGGATATGTATGGGGATTCCGGTAAAATTACAGGTATTTGAAGGTCCGTTAGACCTGCTGTTACATTTGATCGAAAAAAATAAAATAGACATTTACGATATTCCGATCGTCGAGATCACGAATCAATATATGGAATATATTAAAGCCATGCAGAAAGAAGATCTGAATATTATGAGTGAATTTCTTGTGATGGCAGCGACACTTCTGGATATCAAATGCAGAATGCTCCTTCCAAAAGAAGTGAATGAAGAAGGAGAAGAAGAGGATCCGAGACAGGAACTGGTAGAACAATTGCTGGAATACAAGATGTATAAATTCATGTCATATGAACTAAAAGACCGTGAACTGGACGGTGACCGGGTTATGTATAAGTCGGCGACGATTCCGGATGAGGTAAAAGGATATGTACCGCCGGTGAACTTGGATGAACTTCTGGGAGATCTGACACTGGTGCAGCTTAACCGTATTTTCAAAGAAGTAATGAAAAGACAGGAAAGTAAGGTTGATCCGGTACGAAGTAAATTTGGAAAAATTGAGAAAGAAGAAGTAACACTTCCGGACAAGCTTGATTATGTGACGGAATATGCCAGGTCGCACAGGAAATTTGGATTCCGGGCGTTATTAAAAAAGCAAAGCTCCAAGGTACAGGTGGTTGTTACGTTTCTTGCAATCTTACAGTTGATGAAGGAAGGCGTGATCTTTATAGAGCAGGATCAGCCATTTGATGAGATTATGATTACATCAAAAGTTGAAGAAGTATAAGGAAGATAACATGGCAAAGTTAAAAATAAAACAGATGGAAGGGATCATCGAGGCGATTCTTTTTACAATGGGGGATTCTGTAGAGATCGGAAAGATCGCAAGAGCGCTGGAACAGGATGAAGAAACTACGCGTAAAGTAATACATAAAATGATGGATAAATATGTGGCGGAAGACAGAGGCGTCCGCATCATAGAATTGGACGGTGCGTATCAGATGTGTACGAAGACGGAGATGTATGAATATTTGATCCGTGTGGCATCGCAGCCGAAGAAGCATGTCCTTACGGATGTTCTACTTGAGACACTATCGATCATTGCCTATAAGCAGCCAGTTACAAAGCTTGAGATTGAAAAGATACGTGGTGTGAAGTCAGATCATGCGGTAAATAAACTGGTAGAATATAATCTTGTATCAGAAAGAGGACGAATGGATGCTCCGGGAAAACCAATTCTTTTTGGAACAACGGAAGAATTTCTGCGAAGGTTCAGTATTCATTCATTGGATGACCTTCCAAGTCCGAATCCGGAACAGGTAGAGACGTTTAAAGAAGAAGCAGAAGAAGAAGTACAGTTAAAATTGGATATATAAATAATAGAAAGAAAAATCATTTCATGTGTCAGAATGGTATGCTCCCCGTCAAGAGGACAATAAAAAATAATAAATTTTTGTATCGTCA
>OLQG01000811.1_pt1 | contig 22953 bp, 19 predicted proteins | sample 1672221 | NCBI WGS metagenome assembly OLQG01 (sample SAMEA3136660, study PRJEB25190) | human gut metagenome | biome: human gut; feature: human-associated habitat; material: faeces | place: Austria | collected 2013
TGCTGCGAGGTGCGCGTCATGCAATTGCATGACATACTTCTACTGCGCACCTCTGAAATCCTGCCGGCTAGCTACATACATAATTTTGGAATTATGTATGCTGTATTGATAAAAGAAAGGAGCACTAAGATTTTGAGACCTATAGAAAAACTCATTGAAAAAAGAAAAGAAGAATTCATCCGCAACAATCTGATGTCGGATGAGTTTATTGATTTTATACAGCAGAACAAAAAACCAATGGACAAACTGCTCTCTTACTATGCCTGCGCAATTATGGAAGTAGAGACAAAATTCCGTGTTCTGGATCATCAGTATTCTCTGGAATACGACCGCAACCCGATTGAAGACATCAAATCCCGTGTCAAATCCTGGGAGAGCCTTATAAAAAAAGTCCGCCGGAAAGAAATCCCTCTGACACTCTCTTCTATTGAAGAGAGTATTCACGATATTGCCGGAGTACGCGTCGTCTGTTCTTTTCCTGATGACATCTACATGCTTGCCGACTGCCTGTTAAATCAGGATGACATCACACTGATTGAAAAAAAGGATTACATAAAAAACCCAAAACCGGGCGGATATCGAAGTCTTCATCTGATTATCAGCGTGCCAATCTTTCTTCAGGACGAAAAGCGCATGGTTACTGTAGAAGTTCAGCTTCGAACCATAGCCATGGATTTCTGGGCAAGTCTGGAACACAAGATCCGCTATAAAAAAAATATTCCGGAAGACAAAGCTCTCTATCTCCAGAATGAGATGCTGGAATGTGCCGAAATCAGCGCCGACCTCGACCGCCGTATGCAGAATGTCCGTGATGTTATCTCAAAAAATGTACCAAAAGAAGAAAAAATCCCATTTCTCGGAGAGATGATTTAGACTTGATTTCTCCAAATGATTCCGATTACTTTTATATCATAGTTGGGGGTTTTGCCCCCAACACCATTTAATTGTTCAAATACTATTCATCCATTCCTTCAATTATAGTTTTATCCTATATCTAAATATAATATTTATTAATATCACCAATATGTTATCTAGTATTATTACACAAATCTATTTGATATTTTTTACTTTTCCCTGTACAATATGCCTTGCATTGGAAAAACACGTTTTGATCAAGACTACTTTTTTAAACAACAACAAAATAAGGTTATTTTAAAGGAGAATTATAAAATGGAACCAAATCAGAAAAAAGCAAACGGTCTGGCTCTCATTCCTTTCGCAGTATTTGTAGGGGTTTACCTGGCCACAGGAATTACCTTGAATGCAATGGGTGTTGAGATGGCATTCTATCAGCTGCCTACTCCAATTGCTTCATTTATCGGTATTATTGTTGCTTTTGCTATGTTCAAGGGAAAATTTGATGACAAGTTATCTGTTTTCCTTCACGGTTGTGGAGAAGAAAATATCATGATCATGTGTATGGTCTTCTTGTTTGCCGGAGCATTTACATCTGTTTCTTCCGCAATGGGCGGTGTTGACTCCGTTGTAAATCTGGGTATGACTTTCATTCCTCCACAGTTCATCGCTGCAGGTGTTTTCGTGATATCAGCATTCATTTCCATCTCAACAGGAACTTCTGTTGGAACGGTTACTGCTGTAACACCAATTGCACTTGGACTTGCACAGGCCGGTGGACTCAATCAGTTCCTCGTGGTAGGTGCTACGATCGGTGGATCTATGTTTGGAGATAACTTATCCATGATTTCCGATACAACCATCGCTGCCACACGAACACAGGATGTAGAGATGAAAGACAAATTCCGTGCCAACTTTAAGATTGCTCTTCCTGCTGCACTTGTAACATTTGTTTTATTACTGATTTTCGGTCGTCCGGAAACTTTACCTGCAGTACAGGAGTACTCTTACAATATTATAAAAGTTCTGCCATACATCTTCGTACTGGTTACATCACTGCTCGGTGTCAATGTATTCGCAGTTCTGACTGGCGGAATCCTGTTCTCCGGTGCTATCGGTCTTGCAACCGGAAGCTTTTCCGCACTGGAACTTGCCAACAATGTTTATAACGGCTTTTCCGGAATGTTCGAAATCTTCCTGTTATCTATGATCACAGGTGGTCTTGCTAAAATGGTAGAAAAAGAAGGCGGCTTAGAATGGCTTCTTCAGAAAATCAGCAAAGTTATCAAGAACCGTCAGACTGCAGAGCTCGGTATCGCTGTCATGACTTCCCTGACTAACATTGCAACAGCCAATAACACTGTTGCAATCCTGATTGACGGTACAATTGCAAAAGATATCAGTAAAGAATACGGTGTGGATCCAAAACGTACCGCCTCCCTTCTCGACATCTTTGCCTGTGCTTTCCAGGGAATCCTGCCATATGGTGCACAGATTTTATTTGCCTGCGCTCTTATGGAGAATCTGAACAGTCCGTTCCAGGTAATCACGCAGTGCTGGTATCAGTTCATCCTGATGGCATTTGCAATCCTGTCCATCTTCTTTGCAAAAGGTGTAGATACGAAAAAAGCAACAAACTAATATGTGAGGTTATTAAAAAATATGATAGAACAGTACTTAAAAGGTCTGAAAGTTCCAAAAGATGAACTGACCGCAATTGAACGTAACAAATTGCTAAACGAAGGAAAAGACGTAGACCGGATTATGTGCTGCATAGATTCAGGGGAGACATTGGCTCCCCTGATTGGCTGTACTCTTCCGGAATATTACTTTTCTGCCGAGAAAATGTGTGAACTCGAGGAATATATTTATAATAAGTTCCACTCTGACGGAGCCGGTCTGTCCACAACCTTGCGCGGCATGGCAGAGGCTATGGGATCAAAAATCAAATATTCTGATTACAACATTGCCCAGCTTGAGACTCCTGCCATTTCAAATCTGGATGAAGTAGACAAATTAAAACTGATAAATGTAGATGAAGACGGACGCCTTCCTATTATTTTAAAAGGTCTGAAAATGGTCAAAGAAAGACTTGGAGACAAAGTACCTGTGAGCGGGACTGTCACTGGACCATTTACCGTTGCCTCAATGCTTGTTGGAACAGAAAATCTTCTGAAAGGTATGGTAAAACAACCGGATAAAGTCCTTCAAATGATGGACATCATTACAGAAAATAATAACCGTTACATCCAAAGACTCCTGGACATGGGCGTAGGAGTTGGATTTGCAGATCCGGTAAGCTCCACCTCTCTTCTTCGTGTGAAACAATATGAGAAATTTTCACTTCCATTTTTCCAAAAGAATGTAGACTTTATCAAAAGCCAGGGTGGGGGATGCGGTCTTCATATCTGTGGTACAAGCCGTAAATTATGGGAACTCCTTATTCCGACCGGAATCGGTACATTTGGTCCGGACAATGTCGAGGATATGGCAGAAGCCAAGGAAATCCTCGGACCATATATGTGCATTCAGGGAAATGTCCCTCCTGTAGAAGTCATGCGTCTTGGAACTCCTTACGATGTTCTTCGCGCATCCAGAGAAAGTATCCGGAAAGCTTATGACTCCCCGAAAGGTTTCGTGCTGACATCCGGATGCCAGACTCCGATGTTCACACCAGAAGAAAATATGACTGCACTTATGGATGCAGCCCGTATCTTCGGGCATTATCCGATCAATCAGGATTTATTAAGGATGGAGGATTAATCCTCCATCCTTTTAAAATTCAAAATCTGCATAATCTTCCGGCAGGAATCTGTGATAAATGATATGACAGCCTTCATCTTTAAAGCAATAATAGTATCTGTCCTCACTTCCCTCTGGAAATCTCACATAGAAATCAAACTCTCCGTTATTCATCTCTTCTGTGATTGTGTTTTCACTGTACTGACCAAACAATTCCAGAATCTTTTTCTTCGTGCAGCCATGTTCTCTCACCAGTTCAATCAGTTCTTTGATAAATTCATTTTCAGCGGTATGCTCATGCACATACTCACTTCCCTGCTCCGGAATATGGAAGCAGAAACGATCTTTTTTATATGTTACAGCAATTTCTCCAAGTCTTGCTTTCATATCTTCCGGTAAATGTGTCAGTCTCTCTGCCATCTCCTCCACTGTATCCTCAGTATCAAAGAAATGATTCAGCGTGCTGAGTGGATAATATAATCTTACATCTTCTTTTCTATATCCCAGCTTTGCCTGCTCTTCCTTTACAATATCAATCAGGCTCTGTTCCAAACGTTTATATTCCATCCTACCAATCTCCTTTTTACTGCTTTATTTCTTATCAGACACATAGTTGTTCCTGCCTGCTTTCTTCGTATATAAATGATACTAACGGAACATTTCGCACTTCCACAATCCCGGCTCATTATACTACATCCACCTGTATTGTACCATTCTTTCTATAACATTTCAGGATGAACTGCAATTATTTCCATGAAGTTTGACATGGCCCCTGTCTATCCCTTATACTAATTTACAGAAATATTCCCGGTATTCCATGTTGCCAGGACATCCCATTTGATGCCTGTAAACTCATTTATTACATTTGAAAATATGTCGGGATTGATACGAAATTCATACATGACAGGAGGATAATAATTATTATGATTATAAAAAATGGACTCGTCGTTGATCCGGCTTTGGGACTTTCCGAAAAGATGGATCTTGCGATTGAAAATGGAACAATTCTGAAAATAGAAAAAAACATTGATACAGATCAAGTTTCAAATGATACCGAAGTCCTGGACGCCACAGGACTTGTCGTTGCTCCGGGACTAATTGATACTCATGTACATTTCCGCGATCCTGGATTTACTTATAAGGAAGATCTTCATACCGGTGCACTTGCTGCTGCAAAAGGCGGGTTTACAAGTGTCATCTGCATGGCAAATACTTCACCGGTCGTTGACAGTCTCCCTGTGCTCAAAGATCTGATCGACCGCGAGAAAAATGAAGACATCCGTATCTTCCAGGCAGCTGCCATTTCCTGCTCTCTGAAAGGAAAAGAAGCTGTCGACATGGAGGCTATGAAAAATGCCGGTGCATGCGGGTTCACTGATGACGGAATCCCTCTCCTGGACGCTGATTTCTGTTACCGTGCTATGGAACATGCCGCAAAATTAGGTGTACCTGTAAGTCTCCATGAGGAAGATCCTTCTTTTATTCAGAATAATGGAATCAATCACGGTACTGTATCTGAAAAGCTTGGCGTCTATGGTTCCCCTTCCATTGCCGAGGAATCGTTGGTTGCCCGTGACTGTCTTCTGGCACTTCGCTCCGGCGCAGATGTTGTTATCCAGCATATCAGCTCTGGTGTCTCTGTAGAAATGGTCCGCACTTTTAAAGCCCTCGGTGCTAAAATTCACGCAGAAGCAACACCGCATCATTTTACTCTGACTGATGAGGCACTTCTGACTTACGGAACGCTAGCCAAAATGAATCCGCCACTTCGCACCGCAAAGGACCGCCAGCAGATCATCGAAGGTCTTGCAGACGGAACCATTGACCTCATTGCCACCGATCATGCTCCACATAGCATGGAAGAAAAGAATAAACCTCTTACAGAAGCACCAAGCGGAATCACTGGTCTTGAGACTTCTCTTGCACTTGGCATCACAAGTCTTGTAAGACCTGGGCACCTGACTCTGTTACAACTTCTGGAAAAAATGACTGTCAATCCGGCAAAGCTTTACCATCTACCATACGGACAGATCAAAGAAAGTGCTGCTGCCGATCTGGTTATCTTTGATCCGGAAGAATGCTGGAAACCTGGCGATTACGCTTCCAAATCCTGCAATACCCCGTTTACCGGACAGGAACTTTTCGGAAAAGTAAAATATACGATCTGTGGCGGTAAAACTGTTTATTCTGATAAATAATGTAAATAATCACTTCATAAAAGTCAAAAGACAGGAAAAAGAACTTCCATACTTACACAAAAAGTTCTCTATTCTGTCTTTTTAATAATCACTTTGATATTAAATATCTTCCATCAAGTGCTTTAGCAATTTGCCCCCCCCACACAGAAATATTCTCTGTTTCTGAACGATGGCTGCCCGCCAGCTCTATGTTATCTTCCGCATCAAAATTATCTACAAAGTCCGAATTCACAACTTCTTTCAAATGATCCTGAATATCTGTCAGACATTCCAAAAGAACCGGATTAAACGCACCACATTCTCCATTCAGAATCATCTTCACAGCCTGTTCATGAGAATAAGCTTTCTTGTACACACGGTCACTGATCAACGCATCATAGGCATCCGCCAGTGATACGACCTGAGCAGAAATTGGAATTTCCTCTCCCACAAGCCCATCCGGATATCCTTTTCCATCATAACGTTCATGGTGCCAGCGGCAAATCTGATAAGCAACTTCCAACAGTATCTCTCCTTGATACATCTTGAGGTTCTCAAGCATGGCGGCTCCAATCAACGTATGTGTCTTCATAATATCAAATTCTTCTTTTGTAAGCTTACCCGGCTTATTCAGAATCTTCTCATCAATTCCTATCTTACCAATATCATGAAGTGCAGATGCCATAGAGATCATATACTGCTCAGACCATGACAGTCCGTACTGCCCCGTCTTTTGGACGAGACGCTCCAAAAGTAATCTCGTCAAAGTCTGAATGTGTAATACATGAGGTCCACTCTCTCCATTACGAAATTCCACAATCTGGCTTAAGATTCCGACCATCATCCGGTTATTCTTCTCTTTCTCATAAATCTGGTCAGCAACAAGAGAAATCAATCTCCTCTGTTTTGCATAAAGCTTAATGGTATTAAACACTCTTTGATATACGATTTTCGCGTCAAATGGACGTCTGATATAATCTGCGATCCCCATCTCATATGCCCGGCGTATATAATCCTCAGATTCTTCACTGGAAATCATAATGACCGGGATATCATCCATCCAGTGCTCTCTTGCCATAGCCGCAAGGACCTCGAAGCCATTCATGACCGGCATCACAATATCCAGCAACATCAGTGATATGCCCGTACCATACTGCTTAAGCATCTTCAATGCCTCTTCTCCATTCTCAGCTTCCAAAATTCTGAAATCGTCCTGAAGCATCTCTGTAAGGATTTCCCGGTTCATCTCCGAATCATCCACGATTAAAATCTGCTGCTTAACTTTTAATGCTTCAAGTGCAGTTCCATCCTCACCCTCCTCATTCGCAAAATCTTTCTCTGTAACGACTGTGTTCTTTCGATTCTTCGCAAGATACATAAACTTATCCGCTTCCATTACCGTCTCCTCGACAGTCCTTCCTGCAGACATGACTCCACCGATACTTGCTGATAACTGAAGCCTTGAATATGTCGGAACATTTGCATTATAAATTTCTGTCCGGATCTGCTTAAGCTTTTCTCTGAACATCGTCTCGCTGATTCCCTGCAATACAAGGAGAAACTCGTCCCCTCCATAACGGATCAGAGTATCGTTCTTTCGGATACAATGACGAATTGCTTCCACTGTGGTGATAAGTGCCAGATCACCGGCATTGTGTCCATATGTATCATTATAGATTTTAAAATCATCCATATCAATCATGGCGACCCCGACAGATGCTGTCATCTTCTTGATCCGATCCTCGTAATAGCGGCGATTATATACACCGGTCAGCGCATCTTGATACAGCTTTTCATTATATCTGCTCAACTTCTCCATTAAACGGTCACGGTTCTCCAAATCAACCAGGAATTCCTCATCCATCTTCCTGAGCAGCTCCATAACGTATGGCTGTCCGTCAATCTCCACATAACGCGCTGTCACTTGATAAATATCTGAATCCAGGTATTCCAGCTTTGTCCGCACTGACTTCTCCTCGAATGCCCGGGCAGCAATACAATGCGTACATGGCTTTTCCTTCTTCCAGAAATCATAACAATGGCATAATTCCATGTCTCCGCCTGGATTGTCGTTCTCTTCCAGCCGGAACTCCCGCTTATCCAACAGTCTTACAACCGTAAAGACCTTTTTATACAATTCCATCTCCATCTGAGCCTGCTGCATTGTCATAATATAATCTGAAGACATGATTTTAACCCTCCTGCACGATTCAAAAATCCGCGCTTTATCGTTCTGGTAAACATATTTATTTTACCAAATATAAATAAAATCTACAAGTTGTTTAGCCAGAAAGATTGTCAAAACTTTGTCCTACTTATTCAGCTATGTTTATATTGACAACTGCTAGTTTGATTGTAGCCATTCTGAATTTTACGCATAAAAAATAGACGCCCTGACTTTGGTAGAGTGAACGTCTATTTTTTCTTAATTTTATTTTTGTGGGTGGCAAATTCACTGAATCGCACTGAACACAATCGAGAAAACGCCTATTTACGCGATAGTGAGCAAACAGTTTCGCAGTGATCGCAGAACGGGAACATATCAACCGGCTGAATCTTTTCCACCTTATAATGATGCTTTGTCAGATATTTCAAATCTCTTGCCAACGTCTCCGGATTACAGGAAATGTAGATGACTTTCTTCGGAGATAACTTTACAACAGAAGATAAGAATCTCTCATCACTTCCGGCTCTCGGCGGATCCATAAATACCACATCGGCTTTTTCACCTTTCGCTGCCATCTCAACCATAAATCTTCCGGCATCTCCCTGATAAAATGCAGCATTCGTGATCTTATTCTCTTTCGCATTGATTCTGGCGTCTTTTGCTGCATCTTTGTTTAGCTCCACGCCAATCACCTTACCGGCTTTCTTCGCAGCAATCAGCCCAATTGTTCCAATTCCGCAATACGCATCAATCACCGTCTCTTTTCCTGTCAGACCGGCGTAATCAATGGCAGTCTGATATAAAATCTCTGTCTGCACCGGATTGACCTGATAAAAGGACTTCGGTGAAATACGAAACATACAGCCGCATAATCTGTCTTTAATAAACCCCGGACCAAAAATCGGCTTTTCCCGGTCTCCCAGAACCATGCTTGTCTGTCTGTCATTTACATTTAACACAACGGTCGTAATCTCCGGATGCGCTTTTCTAAGCGCTTTCACAAAATTATTTTTCGACGGAAAAATCGGTGAACCTGTGACAAGGACGACCATAATCTCTCCTGTAGAAAAGCCTCGGCGGATCAGCACATGACGCAGGAGTCCATAACCTGTGTCCTCATCATATGTCCGGATTTTAAATGATTTCAGCATTCCACGAATCGTCCGGATAATCTCCTGACTCTTCTCGTCTTCAATCAGACAATTCTCCACAGGCACTACTCTGTGTGTGCCTTCTTCGTAAATACCGGAAATAATATTTCCTTTCCGGTCACGGTCAAATACCGCATGCACTTTATTCCTGTAATAATATGGATTCTCCATTCCGATGATTGAACAGACCTTCCCGTATGCTCCAAGAAGACTCTGTTCTTTTTTCTGCTTTTTCTTAAGCTGCTCTTTATAAGGAATACCCTGAAACTGGCAGCCACCACATTTCTTCGATATATTACATTTCATAATTTTCAACTCACCTGTTACCATTCATATATATTCTGACAGTAACTCTCCTCTTTCATCTATAACTGTTCAGAACCCCACCACACAAATTCGCAAAACCGCACGATACTCGTGCTTTCCCACTGCTACGCAGCTAATTTTGCTCATATGTGGGGTGGTAACTCTATTCGAGTCACCTTGAAATAAGAAAAACCGCTACTTACATGCAAGCATGACGCATCAATTTTTCTTATTTCAAGGGGTTCTGAATAGTTATCTTCTATTATAAATTGTAGACATTTTCCCTGCAACCTTTTATAATCAAATCATGTTGTTATTTAAAGGAGAGATCAAATGAGTACTAATCAACACAATCGCGAATCTTTTGGCAGTCGTTGGGGCTTTATCCTCGCCTGCATCGGCTCCGCCGTCGGCATGGGAAATATCTGGATGTTTCCAACCAGAGTGTCCCTTTACGGAGGCGGCTCTTTCCTGATTCCTTATATATTTTTTGTTGCCCTCATCGGCTTCACTGGAGTCATTGCAGAAATGAGCTTTGGCCGTGCTACCAGATCTGGTCCGGTCGACGCATTTGGCTGCGCCTGCGAGGCAAGCGGCAAACGAAAACTCGGAGAAGCCCTTGGCATGATTCCAGTTCTCGGTTCCCTTGCAATGGCAATCGGATACACCGTCGTTATGGGCTGGATTTTCAAATATGCAATCGGTACCCTGACCGGTTCGACTCTTGCCCCAGATAATGTAGAAGAATATGGAAATGCTTTTGGCAGTATGGCTTCTGCATTTGGAAATAATGGATGGCAGATTGGCGCTTTGATTATCTGCATGTTAATCCTCATGCTCGGTGTCGGGGGCGGAATCGAACGTGCCGGTAAAATCATGATGCCGCTTTTCTTCTGCCTGTTTGTTATTCTTGCAGTTCACGTTGCATTCCAGCCGGGAGCCATTAATGGATACCGCTACATTTTCCGGGTGGATCCGGAAATGCTGGCATCCCCGTCTACATGGATTTTTGCTCTTGGGCAGGCATTTTTCTCCCTGTCTGTTGCGGGAAATGGAACTCTGATTTATGGTTCCTACCTGTCAGATAAGGAAAATATACCCGCTTCTGCCGCAAAAGTAGCACTTTTTGACACCATCGCCGCAATCCTTGCAGCCCTGGTCATCATTCCAGCTATGGCAACCACCGGAGCACAGTTAAACCAGGGCGGTCCGGGACTTTTATTCATCTTCCTGCCGAATCTGATTCGTTCCATGCCGGGAGGCCGGATCATTGCAATCATTTTCTTTGCAGCCGTATTCCTTGCAGGGATGACATCACTGATCAACTTATACGAAGCACCAATTGCAACGGTACAGGAAAAACTACATTTATCCCGCGTACCTGCATGCGGTGTCATTGCAGTAATCGGAATCATCGTTTCACTTCTGATTCAAGGCATCGTCTCCACATGGATGGATATTCTTTCTATATACATTTGTCCACTGGGCGCGGGACTCGCCGGAATCATGTTCTTTTGGGTATGTAAGAAAAGCTACGTCGAAGAACAAGTCAATAAAGGCCGGGAACGGAAATTCACCAAATACTTCATTCCTGTCTGCAGATACATCTATGTACCAATCTGCTTTATCGTACTGATTCTTGGAATCGCACTTGGCGGGATTGGCTAACAAAAAAATCGGGATACTCTACATGATAGAATATCCCGATTCTTTTTCTACATATCAAATTCTATGATGCGCTTTCTGCTTTATCTCCAACTCGAAATCTTGCCATGCAGATCAAAGTCGCCACTGCCACAATCACTCCACCTGCAAATCCAATATCCTTCAGTGAAATCTTTGTATACACTGTTCCGCCAAACCAGGTTCCGCAGCCAATTCCCAGATTGAAAATTCCCGAGAAGATCGCCATAGCAACAGATGATGCAGCCGCAGAGACACAACCAATCAACTCTGCCTGAAAGCTTACCTGAAATGCCATAATCGCCAGTCCCCATCCGGCACATACCATAATCACGGTATACATATTGACAGAAGCTGGATATAAGAGCAGCAGAGCTGCCACAACACCAATCATAACAGTCTGAACAAAAGCATACCGATGATCATCATAATATCTTGAGAACAAATAGCTTCCTCCAAGCCCCGCTACTCCGAATAACATCAGTGCCATAGTTACCCAGTTACTCGGAAGCCCTGCTACTTTCTGCAAAAACGGCTCGATATAACTGTAGCTTGTATAATATCCGGTCGCCACAAGAAAGGTAATTACATAAATGCTCATCAATCTTGCATTTTTGAAAAGCTCCGGAAGCTGTCCCACGGAAAATGATTCTGTTCCTTCCAGCTTCGGAAATACAAATGCCAGATAGCCAAGTACCAGAAATGAAACTATCGCCACACATAAAAATGTCATTCGCCAGCCGATCTGAAGTCCGATTATTCGGCCAAGCGGCATTCCAAGTACCATGGCAATTGATGTTCCGGTAACAATTGCACTAAGAGCCTTTGACTGATGCTCTTTCGCCACAACCCGAACTGCAACCGGTGATGCGATCGCCCAGAAAATGGAATGTGCACACGCCACACCAATACGTGACAATACAAGAAATGTAAAGCCACTTGAAATTACCGACAACACCTGACATACCGCAAACACACTTAACGTTCCAAGCAGCAATTTCTTCGGCTGTATCCTGCACACTAACAACATCAGCGGCAGCGATAATAATGTCACAGTCCAGGAATAGGCTGTAATCATCACGCTCGCCTGAGCCTCCGTCATATGAAACTCATTAGAAATATCTGTTAAAAGCCCAATCGGCATAAATTCCGAAGTATTTACCAAAAACGCTGAAATCGTCATACCGATCAACGGGAGCCACTCCCGTAAAGTCATCTTCGTCTTCATCTATAATGTCCTCGCTATTCTTTAAAATCATTATTTTGTCCGCGGACAATTATAGTATAATAGCTAAGTAGTGTCAATAAAATTAAACAATTATACACACTGTTGACTGCTTCTAATTCCAGATAATTTCGGATATCATCAACATCTCTTTGTATACTTCGTTCATTTACTCCATATTCATTGGCTTCGGCTGCTTTATTTACAATGTACCCGTTCAGTAGTTTCGTATAGATTCCGAGAACACGCTCGATTTTGCCATTCTTGTATTCTTCCATATTGCTCCTCCGTATCGGCTCATTTCTTATGCCATTATACGTTTTGCAAATGTCAGAAACTGTCTCTCTGCAAAAGTTTTTCTATAAAATTGCTATTTTCTTCCACCTTAATCAATCAAATCGTTCTGAAATCTGGACAAATGTTCATATGGCAGAATGAGGCGCCCACGATACAGTCCGCAGCCGTCGTTAATCAGGCTGTGATTCATTGCTGCGAACATATTAACATCAAGGTCTTTTAAATCTAAATTAAAAAGTTTCATTCCGCGCTCGTATGCCTCATCGAAGTAAATGCATTCCCCTTTTGGAACTGCATCTCTTCTTGCCCGTTCATGCTCCTGACGCTTCTCATACCCCAAGTGATTCGCCGGTCCGATTTCCGCGATGTCGTCCATTTTCTTTGTTCGAAGCTGCACTTCCATATAGCTTCTGGACGTATTATCATAAAATGTGATATGTAAAGACTGATAACCGTACATGGTCGGGTTGGATATGAAATCTCTGTAATATGGCTTTACTTCGCCGTCCAGCAAGTCTGATTTACTCTCCCGGACTCCTTTTGCCGGCTCGGCTGTAAAGCCGCGTTCTTCCAGAAATCCCGGCAGCGCATTGGCTATCTGATAAAGATATTTCATCTCTTCCTCTTCGAGATTCTGTCCCGGCTTCAGATGACATTTCGGCAATGCAATTACAATCCGATATGCGATAATATCCCGAAAACAGCTCAGTTTTTCTTTTAAATCTGCCACAGCCGGATATGTTCCATGTTCCTCATAATAATTATAAATGTATTCTACAATGTAGCCGTTGAATTTTTCTTCTGTACGTATCAAAGATTTGATTCTTCCACGAAATGTAAAGGCGAGAAATGGAAATTCTTTTGCCATGTACTTGTAAAATTCCCGGATTTTCTGTGACTGGGAAGTCAGGAAATCGTTGTGCTCCAGCATTTCCTGTACTTGAAGGAGACAATTGCTATGCACAAGGTCGATTTCATTATGTGTCCGCTTTGCTTCTTTTCTCAAATCTGTCCTATAATTTTGTATAATTTTAAAGATCGTATCCCCGGAATATAAATAATCGTTTAATGTAACCATCTGTCAGTCTCCTTTACTCGTCTGGATTCAATGGATAAATGCTGTATCTGCTGCATTTCTCATCATCAACCGAATCTCTTCATCGGTAATTCTATAATGCTCCTGAATAAATTGCAATTCTTTTGTCATGGTTGTGTTGCTGACGATCCGGTTGTCTGTGTTGATCGTCACCTTAATCCCGTTGTCCAGGAACTCCCGAAGCGGATATTGACTTTCGCTTTCTACAGCTTTCGTCTGAAGATTGCTGATTGGGCACATCTCGACACCGATTCCTTTTTCCCGGATCATTTTCTGGACTTCTGAATTACCTCGCATGGCGATTCCATGTCCGATTCGAAGTGCTCCTGCCTCTACGGAATCCAGAATGTTCTGCACGTTTCCACACTCCCCGGCGTGAATGGTAAATGGCATTCCAAGCTTTTTTGCTTGTCCAAATAACTTCATGAATTCTGACATCGGATAGATGGCCTCAGCTCCTGCAAGGTCTGCCGCGCACACACCATTTCCAAGGTATTCTCTTGCTGTCCGGATCATACGGAGATTCTCCTCATAGCTGTGATGGCGCATGGCACAGGTAATAATGCCATAATCCACATCGAACTCATTTTTTCCACGATTCATCCCCCGAATGACTGCCTCTATCACCTGACCGCAGCTTAAGTTTTCATTTTCTGATAAAAGCGGGGCAAACCGCACTTCCGCGTACCGGACATTTTCCTGACTCATACTTTTTAATACGTCATACCCTGCCAGCTCCAGTCCTTCCTCGTCCTGCAGACACTGTCCCGGAAGATCGAATTTCTCCAGATATTCCTGAAGGCTCTGGCAGTCATCAGATACATGAATTTCAGAGGGCTCTACTTTTCTTCCAAGACGGCTTTCCAGAAATTCCCGACTCAGTGAACCGTCCAGGTGACAGTGCAGTTCTATTTTCGGCAATGCTTTCAATTCTTCCAATGTCATAGCTTATCCCACTTTCTTTTATCATCTAACATAGCCTCATTATAAAACAAAGGCTATCACTTTTCAGCAATAACCTTCATTTTTTCTACAATTACTTCTACTGTATATGCCGCTTTTATTTACATTTTCAAGAAGATTCCAGGATCTCTGATTGCTGTTATAGCTGGAATTGTTATGGTACTCGCCTGCCTGTTGTTTATCAAGCGCATGAGTGAAGAAACTCACATTGACAGCTGGACTTATGTGGATGATGATACACCAGACATCAATGAGAATCTGAAAAAGCTGCCGCTGCAGATCCGTGTATATGAGATTACCGGAACACTGTTCTTCGGTGCCGCTGACGCCATTGAACATATCGTTGTAAAAGACTTTACAAAATGTCTTGTCATCCGTATGCGAAGTGTTCCGGCTCTGGACTTCCGCCCGAATATCTCAACAGCACTGAATCGTGCAGAAGAAATTATCACGATTTCATAATACCAGCTGATTGCTTCATACTAACATTATTTGTCAACCTTTGTGTTGCACATGGTTGACATTTGTTTTTTTGCATGCTAAAGTATGTCTTGTATAAAATTTCAGAAAAATGAATTACTCAAGGAAAGAGAGGACTTCTAATGATTTCAAATCAAAATACATCTACGGATCCACAGCTTTCACGTGAAGAAGCAATTGAAATACTCAACACGCCGGATGAAAATCTGGATGAGCTGATTGCCCGGGCTGAAAAACTGCGTCGAAAATACAAAGGAAATCATGTAAGTATCCACATTCTTACTAATGCCAGAAGTGGAAACTGTTCTCAGGATTGCGCTTACTGTGCTCAGTCCTGCCGTTCAAAAGCTGACATTGATAAGTACAAATGGGTCGCAGATGAGAAATTATATGCAGACAATGATTTTGTCAATGAGCATCATTTGTCACGCCACTGTATCGGACTTAGTGGAATGAAATTTACCGATTCAGAGATCGAAGAATTGGCTGAAAAAATCCGAAAAATGAAAGAACAGGGAACGCACCTGTGTTGTTCTATCGGATTTCTGACAGAAAAGCAGGCATTGATGTTAAAGGAAGCCGGACTTGACCGCATCAACCATAACTTGAACAGCAGCCGTGCTTATTATCACAACATCTGTTCCACTCACACATTTGAACAGCGCGTTGCTAATATAAAAATGCTTCAGGGGCTTGGTTTTGAAATCTGCAGCGGCGGCATTATTGGTATGGGCGAAAGCAAAGAAGACGTGGTAGATATGTTACTGGAGCTTCGCGAGATCCGACCGGAGGCACTTCCGATCAACTTCCTTCTTCCAATTCCGGGAACACCTTTAGAGCACGCAGATATATCTGCTCTCACAACAGCTTACTGCATGAAAGTCCTCTGTCTTGCAAGACTTTTAGTTCCACAGTCCGATATCCGCTGTGCCGCAGGACGTGAGATTTATTTTAAAGGAGAAGAAAAAAATCTGCTCCGCGTCGTTGATTCCATATTTGCCTCAGGATATCTTACCGCTGGCGGACAGGGAATCAAAGATACGATCCAGGCAATTGAAGACGCCGGATTCACTTATGAGATTGAGTCCGCTTAATAAATTTAACGTCTTTGCACATCATTAAATAATAAGGAGAGTTTTACTATGACACATGACAATACAAATACACAGACCTTTCGAAAAACAAGTACTTACGCTATGGTCGTAACCGCACTTATGGCAGCTGTGACCTGCATTCTCGCACCATTATCTGTTCCAATTGGTCCGGTGCCAATTTCACTTACTAACTTTGCGATCTACCTGTCTCTCTATCTGTTAGACTGGAAAAAAGGAACTTTAAGTTACCTGATCTACCTGTTGCTCGGATTGGTAGGGCTTCCGGTATTCTCCGGATTCACAGGTGGACTGGCAAAACTGGCAGGTCCGACCGGCGGATACATCATCGGATTTATTCCAATGGCAATCATCGCAGGTATTGTCATTGATAAATTCACCAACCGTGGAATCCAGATCCTCGGAATGATCGTCGGAACTGCAATCTGCTACGCATTTGGAACAGCATGGTTCTGCCTCCAGGCCGGATATACAGTAGGCGCAGCACTTGCAGTCTGTGTCATTCCTTTCATTCCTGCGGATCTGTGCAAAATGGTCATTGCAATGATCATTGGACCGATGGTTCGTAAAAGACTTGGAACTGTAGCACAGCAATAAATATCTTAAGCAACACACGTACCATGGCAACGACACTTACCGGACACTTGTCCTCAAGAGAGACATTTTTTCCTGTTCTTCTGTCGTTGCCATTTTAAATACAATTATTCCAAGTACAAAGAACAGCGAAATTGCCCCCACTCCAATACTTACATTTCCAGTAACCTGGGAGATAAGGCTGATCACACTTGTTCCCATGAAAGAAGCGCCTTTCCCACATATATCCATAAGTCCAAAATATTCTCCTGATTTTTCCGCTGGTATGATCTTAGTAAAATAAGATCTAGATAGTGCCTGGATCCCTCCCTGAAACATACCGACCAGAATTGCCAAAATCCAAAACTGCCACTGTTCTTTTAAAAACATTGCAAAAACGGCAATTCCAAAATACGCTATAATACAGATCATGATCAATTTTTCAGTATCATAACGCAAGGATAATCTACCAAACAAAATTGCAAATGGAAAAGCTACTAATTGTGTTACAAGAAGTGCTAACAGAAGTCCTGTACTATCAAATCCAAGTGCTGTGCCATAAGCCGTTGCCATATCAATAATTGTGTAAACTCCGTCAATATAAAAGAAAAATGCCAGCAAAAATAAAAATATTTTCTTCTCTTTTTTTACATTTTTCAACGTAATACCCAAACGCTTAAAGCTATTTCGAACTGCTTTTGGCTGTCTTTCTACATAATTTTTCTGTTTGTAGACTTTCAAAAGCGGAATTGTCATACCAATCCACCATACCGCGACAATTGCAAAGGAAATCATCATTGCCATCTCCGTGCTGATACCAATCCGTTCCGCTCCAAGTACGATTCCAAGACATACAACAAACGGTACGCAACTTCCGATATATCCCCACGCATAGCCCTGTGAGGACACATTATCCACCCGCTCCTCTGTTGTAATATCGCCAAGCATAGAGTCATAAAAAATCAAGCTTCCAGAAAATCCAACCTTTGCGATAATATAAATCAACAAAAATATAAGCCACTGTCTGGCAAATCCAAGTACGAGGCAGCCGATTCCGCCGATCAACATAGTCGTTATGAAGATTGGCTTTTTTAGTCCTTTTGTATCTGCCAGCGTTCCAAATACCGGACCTATGAATGCAACAATCGCAGTTGCAACCGATGCAGCATATCCCCAATATGCAAGGTACTCCACCGAAGAAATTCCGGCATTTTCAGCCAGATAATTAAAATAAATTGGCATGATCGTCGATACAAGCAACACAAATGCAGAATTTCCAACATCATATAACACCCAGTTTTTTTCTTCTCTTGTCATTTTGAACTTCATCTCTTTACTCCTCTTTTCTTTTTCCACTAAATGTACAATCATATAATGCATTTAATCTGTCTTCTTTTAAAATGTACTCACTATACTCATTGATCAGACAAATGGCCCTCTCTTCTGCTGCTTGATATAGCTGTTCCAGCTTTCGAGTACTATCCTCACATGCCGGATTGGCTTCGAAATTGACCATTAATCCATGCATTTCTTTGTAGTTTCCAGTTAAACGAAGGAGCGTATAAATAAATTTTCTTTTTAATTTTGAAGGTGCAATCAGCAGATGATTATACTGAATCATTCCTTTCAGCGCTTTCTCAATCTGCTTTGAATCTGTTCCCGGGAAAAATGCAGCAATCACTTCAGCATTTTTTACAGATGGTATGATATGTCCAGTCAACTCATGATGAATCGGATCCAGTCCGTCTTTTTCCATCAGATTTCTGTCAAACTCCACTTCAATCTCTGTATGTGAAATACCACTCTTTGCTATTTTTTCATCAATATACCTATGACAGGTCGCATCTAGTGCAAAATGGCAGATAAATCCAAAAATATAAGCAAGTCCTTCTTTTTTCTTCGGACTGGTTTCAATAATCTTCGCTGCTCTCTCAAAAAAATATTTTCCTGAATGTTCGTGAAGTTCATAACCGATTGAATTTACGGGATCCTCTTTCAGTGGGTGATAGTAGAACAGAATGTCCGGGCCATGCAGACCGATATCATAAAGTTCCTTATTATCCATAATGATCTCTCGAACAGAACCTGAAAGTTGTTTAGCAACTTCCTGTCCCATCCTATAATGTGCATATGTAGATGGCATATTTTTTCTCACTTTCTAATTTTATGATGCCAGGGTCCCAACATCATTTTGCATTTTATTATAAAATCAGAATCATCTTCGCTACTATCATACTTATGTTAAATGATGTAAAATCCCCGTCAAATTTTTTATGGCAATCACACGATACATGCTCCGGCAGGAGGAAGATACTCGCTTCTATAAGTCAGAAAAGGGCACTTGATTCCAGAAATTCTGGAATCAAGTGCCCTTTCGACTTTACTCATATTTTTTTGTAAACAGCAGTTTCAAATGAAATCACAGTTTTTACTACAAACTAGTATGTCTATATCATTGTCATCAGAAGTGTCCCCAATGTAAGCAACACAATTCCTGCGGTAGATTTCCGTGTCAGTTTTTCTTGAAAAACGATTCGTGAAAATGCGATTGTTATCAAAATGCTTAATTTATCAATTGGCACTACTACGCTCGCTGCTCCCTCCTGCAATGCTCTGTAATAACACAGCCAAGAAGCTCCTGTTGCAAATCCGGAATTGCTGTAATTCCCGCAAAAAAAGCCGATCCTATTGCATATAAAATCCACATATGCACTCTCCTCTGTATCATACCTGAAATGTATGATAATTCCTCTCAACCATTTCCCTCGCAACTTATTTTTTTATCTCTTTTCTTTTCCATATTGTTATTTATGCCTTCATCCTTCTTGACCAGCTCTTTATAGCGAATGGCATACATAGAATACCAATCAAGACAGGAATTGTAATAAGTAGATATGGTGACCAGATAAGCTTCCCCCAAATACGAAAAGTATTAGTTCTGAAAATATCTGTTGAACTTCCTACCATTGGTATTAAATCCAATGCTTTTTGCATTTCATAAGGAAGATATTCTGCAATCATCATTGGTCCATATACAACAGCCAGACTAAGCAGTAAGGTAAGTACATTATTTTTTACAGCCGCCGATATAAACATAACAATTCCGGCAAAACCTATTGCTCCAAGCAATACAAAGGCATATTCATAAATTTCTGCCTGCAGCATATTCATAGGTGCAACAGCAATCAGCTTGATATTCTGAATCGGCATATCCCATCCGGCAGTTCCCATAAAAAACAACTGTGATATAACATTTGAAACAGCAAGTAATGCAAATAACTCCACTGTAAACGCTAAACCAGTAAGAATTTTGGCAAGAGCGATTTTCCCCCAACCATTTCGAGTCGTCAATACTAGTGTGCTTGTATTATCATGCCATTCGCCCGCAAATAAAGAGGATAAAACAATACCGAGAAACAAAGCCATCACAACTCCCAGATCCGCAACCATACTACCAAGAAGCGCTGACCAGCCTTCTACCCACTCATAACGAAATGGTTTTTCTACCTTTCTCTCTATCTGATGTAAAAACTCTTTTTCAGCTCCTACCTGACCACTGACCTCCAAAAACTCATCAAGCACCTGCTGTCTTCTTTCATAGAAGCCTGTTAACTTATCCGGATCAACATAGCTTATCATCGTTTTATAATTACTGGTATCTCGAAGCTCCGGATACAATGTTCCGAGCCAACTATTAACTATCTGCCAGTCTGTCTTTTCCAGTTCTTCCTCCATACCGTCAGCTTCCATTTGCTGATAATCACTTACTATTTTCTGCAAGGTTTCATCCGTCAATTCTCCACCAAATGAAAGTGCATATTCCTGACTATCCTTTATTACTGTATATCCATCAAAATTATTGCCAAAAGCACTTGTATAGTCATCTGAACTGCCAAAACAGAACCATTGAAACGAAAGTATGCTTCCAAAAATTACACAATAAACAAAACACAACAACACACATATTTTAACAATTTTCTTTCGCCATAACTTTTTATGCTCTAACCAAAATAGCTCCATTCTATTTCACTCCTTCCTCTGTAGGAAAATAAAATAAATAAAGATCTTCCAATGTAGCTTCACAAGGAACCGCTCGCTCACTAGGCATATTGTCTGAAATAATACGCAATATAATTTCTTTTCCTTCGTGCCGTAAATTAGCAACCGTTGTTTTTGTCTGCCATTGTCTAGCTTCTTGTGGAGAAACAGAAAGCTCCCAAACCTTACCATTTGCCTTGTGAATCAACTCAGGAACCATACCCTGCAATACAAATTTTCCTTTTTTCATCAATAGCACTTCATCTGCTATTGCTTCTATATCCGATACAATATGTGTGGAAAGAATTACAATTTTATCGCCTGCATACTCTGAGAGCAGATTACGAAAACGGACACGCTCTTTCGGATCAAGTCCTGCAGTCGGCTCATCCAAAATCAAAATTTTCGGATTATTAAGTAACGCCTGTGCAATTCCTACTCTTTGTTTCATACCACCGGAAAAAGTTTTTACTTTTTTGTTTGCCACATGGCTTAAATCAACCACTTCCAACAATTCAGTCACACGTTTTTTTGCAACATTCTTCGGTATTCCTTTCAGTGCTGCAATATACATTAAGAACTCCACCGCAGTATAATTTGGATAATATCCAAAATCCTGTGGTAAATAACCCAACACATTCCGGTAATCTGCCCCCATCGAAGTTACTTCTTTTCCATCCAGCAATACCTCCCCTGAGGTTGACTCCAAAACAGCACATAGCATACGCATCAATGTTGTTTTACCTGCACCGTTAGCCCCCAAAAGACCATATACTCCCGGCTTTAAGGTTGCACTAACACAATCTACCGCTATTTTCCTGCCATACTGTTTTGTTAAACGATCAAGCGACAATTCCATACATTTTTCCTTCCTTTCTCATCTCTGCAATATAATGGATTTCATTTATAAAGAACATAGCAAAAATCAAAAATGTAACAATCCACACCCCCACTGCTGATGTTTCATATAACCATGGCAATATTCTTGCTGACATCCCCCAACAAATGCAGGAACCCAGCATTACAATCGCACATATCTGTAAACTCTGTTTCTTTTGCAAACGGATCAAACGTAGCAACGCAACCATACACACTAAGTACGGAACCATGCAGTATAGAACCATCTGTCCAATCTCTTTATAAGAATTTTGCAAATAAACTTCCATACACAAAAGAATTGTTATACACACCAAATTAGCTGCCCCAGCCAAAACCAGCTTTGCTAACGTGATTTGGGCACCAGAAGCTCTTGTTACCGCTTCAATCTCGCTCATTCCATAATACTGGCTTTTAAAAATTGCTGGTATGATAGCCAATACAAACATCGGCATAAAAATTGGTATATTCTTTGGCACGTCTGCAATGCTGGCAATTGTTAAACAAACTATAAATAACATTACTGCCTGCAAACCAAATATTGGAATACCTTCAAAACGAAATACATCTGAAAGATAGTGAAAGAAACCTGTCCTCGGTTCTACCCTAGTCACTTCCTGTTCTCGTACAATTTCAGTGCAAAGCTTAATCGTTTCCTCTAATCTTTTAGGCTGTACTTCCTCTCCTAAAGATTGCTGTAAATAGCCCTTCAAATTTTTATCTTTCATTTTCCTGCTCCTTTCTCATAATTTTTAAAGCATTACGAACCCTGCTTTGTGCTGTTCGCATATTGCATCCCATCACTTTTGCAATCTCTCCAAAACTAAGTTGTTCTCCAAAGCGTAGAATGACTGCTTCCCTTTGTTCTAATGATAAAAAATTCAAAAAATAGCTTATCTCTGCCCTATCCTCTAGCTGAACTATGTCGTTATACTCATGCACTATATTTTCTTCATCTTCTAATGGAGAAAACTCAACCTTCCTGCTTTCATCAATACATAAATGATTTGCAATCGTGTATAGATAAGCCTTAAATTTCTTTTTTCCTTTATATCTGGATAAGTTCTTAAACAACTTCAAAAATGTTTCCTGAGTCAGGTCTTCTGCTTTTTCCAGATTAGAGCAATGCCACCTACAGTAACGTAAAATAGATGTATAATAGCGTTTTATCAATTCTTCTGCTGCATTTTCCTTTCCAAGTAGAATCTGTTC
>OLQG01000823.1_pt1 | contig 22791 bp, 19 predicted proteins | sample 1672221 | NCBI WGS metagenome assembly OLQG01 (sample SAMEA3136660, study PRJEB25190) | human gut metagenome | biome: human gut; feature: human-associated habitat; material: faeces | place: Austria | collected 2013
ATAAAGTTAGATCTTGTCTGTTCATTTTATTATTTATCTCCTTTTATATTCACTTCTATCTTACGTCGTATCATAATCAAAGTCCGTTCTATTATAGCACCTGAGAGCATAAAAGTAAAAGAGAATGTCTATACAAGTGCCTGATTTCGGTTGATTGTGTCCTGAATGATCTGCTGACAGTGCGCAGAAAGTCGTTTTTTCGTTTCCTTGTCCAGCTCATTCGGATAGATTGGTTTCCCGTATTCGATGATGACATGTGTTTTTCGAATGCGTGGAAATTGTTTTTCAAAAATGGAAATCGTATTATTCATGCTGACCGGAATGATCGGGCATCCGGTTTTTTCTGCAATTTTGAAGGAACCGGCGTGGAAAGGAAGAAGGCTTAACTCTTCTCCGGTGTTGCGGGTACCTTCCGGGAAAATGCAGACGGAACAGCCGCCTTTGACGGTGGCAATACAGTTGAGGATCGTCTTTAACCCTTCTTTGATATTCTCACGGTCAAGGAACTGACAGTTCATATAGCGCATCCAGCGTCGGATAAAAGGAATCCGTTCCAGCTCTTTCTTGGCAACAAAACCGGTGGTATTGTTGGTCAGGGGGTACAATGTTACGATATCGAAATAGCTTCGATGATTGGAAACATAGAGGACCGCCTGATCCTTTGGGACTTTTTCCTGACCTTTAACAATCAGATGAATACCGGAGAGCCAGATAATGATCTTCAGTGCCGTTGTGACAATGACAAAAGAACTGCGTTCTTTCTTATGGATGTCGAAATGTCCGATGATGGCTTCAATCAGGTACAGCGGGATGCTGATAATGAAGAAGCAGAGCAGGAACAAAAGGACGAGGATTGTACGAATCATGCGTGGACCTCCATACGTGCGCGGTCACGGCCGTAAACTTCGCTGATGGTCTTCAGTGCTTCTGCCAGTTCCGGTGAGAGTCTGTCTGATGTGTAGCGCCATGCCCAGTTGCCTGCAGCAGCACCCGGTGTATTCATACGGCAGTCACTTCCGAAACCGAAGAGATCCTGAAGTGGGAAAATCGCGTAGCGGGCAGTGGAGCCAAGGGCTGTACGGATGAAATCCCAGTGGATGTTGCTGCCGTCACAGTTCATATAGCGGCGGACCTTGTCACGGTATTTCTCATCCAGTTCAAGATACCAGCCAACCGTTGTATCATTGTCATGGGTACCTGTGTAGCAGATGCAGTTTTCAGGGTAGAGATAAGGCAGAAAATCGTTTTCTGCGGTGTCATTGAAGGCAAACTGAAGCACCTTCATACCCGGGAAATGGAAGGTATCACGGAGCTTCTCAACCTGCGGGGTGATCACACCGAGATCTTCTGCAAAAATCGGCAGGTCTTTGCCGAGTTCCTTCTCGATTGCACGGAAAAGGGAAGCTCCCGGGCCCTTGATCCATTTGCCGTTGATAGCTGTTTCGTCGCCGTACGGTACGGACCAGTAAGATTCAAAACCGCGGAAATGATCAATACGCAGATAGTCCACAAGCTGCAGCTGCTGACGGATACGGGAGATCCACCATGCATATCCGGTTTTCTTGTGTTCTGTCCAATTGTAGAGCGGATTGCCCCACAGCTGACCGGTTTTTGAAAAATAATCCGGCGGTACACCGGCAACGGCTGTCGGGAAGCCTTTGCTGTCAAGCTTGAACAGAGACTGGTTCGCCCAGACATCGGCACTGTCCGGTGAAACAAAGATTGGAATATCACCAATGACGGAGATCCCCTTCTTGTTGGCATAAAGTTTCAGTTCATGCCACTGTTTGAAGAAAATAAACTGAATAAACTGATAGTAAGTGATGCTGTCGGCCAGTTCGGTCAGTGTGGCCTTCCGGGTCCTGGTATCCAGAACCTGATACTGAGGCGACCATTCATGCCAGGAACGGCCCTGATGCAGATCTTTGAGAGACATAAACAGAGCATAGTCTTCCAGCCAATCCTTCTCGGTTCGGCAGAAGTGGTTGAAAGCTTTATGCAGGGCTTTGTCCTCCGATGCAGTAAAATGTGCACAGGCTTTGCGGAGCAGAGCAGCCTTATAAGTGATCACATTGCCGTATTCAACAGAATAATCGTTGAAATCCGGTACATCGGCCAGGTCATCCTTCTCAAGAAGACCGTCCTTCAGCAGCAGATCCGGGCTGATGAGCAGCGGTTGACCGGCAAAAGCTGAAAAAGCCTGATAGGGTGAATCGCCGAAACCTGTCGGACCAAGGGGCAGACACTGCCAGAGGGTCTGTCCGGCGTCATATAAAAAGTCGATAAAAGCATAGGCACCATCACCGAGATCACCGATTCCATAAGGGCTCGGGAAAGAAGTCGGGTGAACAAGGATACCGCAGTAGCGTGGATGCGGTGTTTTTTTTATTTCCTGAACATTCATTCTATATTACCTCCAAATTCAAATTCCTGCACCTATTATACACGATAAACGAATAAATGCATAGTCTATAATCAGAAGCCTATCAGCAGGGGGAAAAACAGATGGCATACAACTATCAACGAAATTGTCCGCCATGCGGCGGGCGACCGCCGTACAGGGATCCGTGGGGATCGCCACCGCCGGGGGCTGGCCGACCGCCTTATCAGGGACCATGGGGACCGCCACCGCCGGGGGCTGGCCGACCGCCTTATCAGAGACCATGGGGACCGCCGCCACCGGGGGCTGGCCGACCGCCTCATCAGGGACCATGGGGACCGCCGCCGCGGGGGCCTGGCCGACCGCCTTACAGGGGATCATGGGGAACTGCGGGACAAAATCACAGACTTCAGTCTCAGTCATGTGCGCAGGAGGAAGAACAGGAAGCGGATGATCTGTACATGACTGATATGCCGGAGCCGGGGCAGATGGAAGAAGACTGGCTGTATATGCAACAGCTTTACCCGAATACGGCTCGTAAACTGGTGTATTATATTGAGGATGCGGCCGACCGGCTGGAATATGAGAACAGCATGATGTTTGACAATTACCCGGACCGGATCGCGGTGGAGCAGGTTGTCAAAGAGATTATTGCGGTCATTCAGGAAAATGACCCGGCGCTTATAACGATGCCTGAAGATACGGCTGTATCAGACAGAAAGGGGGATCAGACCTGGGATAGCTGCATGGAAGAAATGATACAGATCATGCTGCTTGGTGAGATGCATCACAGGAGATGGCGTTATCAGCAGATGAATCGCAGAAATTATTGAAAAATACCTGTGAATCGTTATAAAAATGGTTTACCGCAATTTACAGACAGAAAGTGTTATGTTAAACTATAGAATTGAATAATAATCATTGCGCCGGCGCTCTGAGGAACTCCGGCGTTTCTTATAAAACATAGATAAGGTGTTTAGATGAATCAGATAGAAGAATTATTGAAGCGTGTGCTGACATCGCTTCTGGTAGATATGGTCATTAGCGGTGCAAGAGGCGGCGGTGACTTTATAAAGATAAAGGTACGGCCTGTTATGATCCGGGATAGTCTGTATTTTCAGGTATCCAGATATACGGACAAGCAGGTTTTTCATGAGAATATGACGGCGGAGGATGCTTTGGAGACATTGTCTGGATGGATACTGCATGATTTCCGACAGGCGCAGATCCGGATGCAGGATGAAATGGTGACGGTGCTTGTCAGCAAGAAGGGCAAGGCAACAGTAAAGAGCAAAAAAGCAGCCTGCATTGAGACACAGAATCTGGAGCATAATCGCAAGAAGCAATATATCATCGAAGAAGGAACGGCAGTGCCTTTTATGATTGATCTGGGCGTTATGACAGAAAGCGGGAAGATTATCCGTACACGTTATGATAAGTATCGACAGATTAATCGCTTCCTGGAGTTTATTGAAGATATTCTGCCGGAACTGCCAACCGACAGAACCGTGCATATCATTGATTTCGGATGCGGCAAGTCTTACCTGACATTTGCCATGTATTATTACCTGAAGGTGCTGAAGCATTATGACATCCGGATCACGGGACTGGATCTGAAGCAGAAGGTTATCGAAGACTGTCAGGCATTGGCCGACCGGTATGGTTATGATGGGCTTCAGTTTTTATGCGGAGATATTGCGGATTATAACGGCACAGATGAAGTGGATATGGTTGTGACGCTTCATGCCTGTGATACTGCAACCGATTATGCCTTATATAAGGCTGTTAAATGGCATGCATCGGTGATTTTATCCGTGCCGTGCTGTCAGCACGAACTGAACCGAAAGATGCAGTGTGAAACTTTGTCCGGAGCTTTTCAGTACGGGCTCATCAAAGAGCGGACAGCTGCCCGGATGACAGATGCCATGCGTGGACAGCTGTTGGAAATGAAAGGCTATAAGACGCAGCTTCTTGAATTTATCGATATGGAACATACACCGAAGAACATTCTGATCCGTGGGGTGAAGTCCAAGGGACTTTTGCCGAAGGCGGCCAGAAAGCAGCAGATGGAGAATTATCAGAAGTGCAGAGATTTCTTTGGTGCAGAGCTGACTCTGGAGAAACTTTTTAAAGAGATGGAAGGGGAGATGGCGTATGAGCAGAACTAAGAAGATACTATTGACGCTCCTGGCCTATCTTACCGCTTTTATTGCAGCAGTCTGTGTCAGCAGCTTTGTGCTTAATCAGGGGAAGGTCAGCGGTGAGCAGCAGCGTTCAAGCGCGAATCTGCCGCTTTTGTATGTGCGTACCGGCGGTGAACTCATGAATGAAATGCATGGGTATACAGAGCCGGTAGACGGCGGTTACTACAGAGATACGCTAACACCTGTAGGTGAGAGCAAGACCATCAATCTGAGTATGGATACCTATGGACACAACATTTCCTCTGTCAGTTTTGAGCTGTACAATGATCAGTATACAGATCTGATCGAAAGCGGAGACTGTACCGACATGGAAAAGGTCAATGCTATGGTTCAGATGCAGCTCCAATTCAAAAACACACTGTATTCCAACAGGGAGTATTGTCTGCATCTGATGCTGAAAAACGATCAGGATCAGGTTTATCATTATTATACAAGAGTCCGTTACGGATCGGATTTGAAGGTAGCTGAGAAACTCAAGTTTGTCCTGGATTTCAATGAAACGACGCTCAATAAGGACAGTGCAGATGCTTTGAGAAGTTATCTTGAATCAACATCCTCTTCCTCGAGTTCAGACAAGAGTCTGGTGACGCTGTATTCATCATCGGATACGGTGACATGGGGAAGTATGGCGCCATACCGAACAAGCGAGATCGCTATTCGTCTGAAGGAGATTAATACGGAGACGGCGGCTTTTACCTTGTCCTATACGATAGAATCTTCAGCCGGAGATATTAATACATTTTATAATGTCAATGAGTATTACAGGCTTCGATGGACAGATTCAAAGGTCTATCTTCTGGATTTTGAACGGCGGATGGCAGAGAATATCGGACTGGCAGATATAACTGTTTCTTCAGGAGCACTCAGGCTTGGTATCGGAGACGCTTCAGATATCGACTATGCCTCCTATGGAACAGACCAGCAGCAGTATACCTGGGTAACAGGCGATCAGCAGCTGTGGCTTTATGACAATACCAACCGTATTATGACCAAGGTTTATACGGAGGAGGATGACAATCACAATTGCGGACGACAGGATGAAGCCGGCATAAAGGTTGTTCATGCGGATCCTGAAACCGGAGATTTGTATTTTATTGTGTATGGTTATATGCATTCCGGTAATTACGAAGGCCGGGAAGGCGTGATGGTTTATCATTTCAGCCATGAAGATGTTCTTCTGGAAGATCTTGTTTTTATTCCTTTTAATAAAGGTTTTGAGCAGATGCGGTCAGGCCTGGAGGAACTGGCTTATATGAATGATGACGGCACACTGTATCTTTTGCTGGAAGATACCGTTTATGCCATCGATGTCAATATGGGCAAAATGGATGTGGCCTACAAAGACCTCAACAGCAGCAATTGTACAGCATCGGGAGACGGCATTTTTGTTATGTGTGACGGCGGTGATGAAAATGCCGGAGAACGGCTGAAGATCGTTGATCTGAATTCCGGAAAGGAAAGAACCATTGAAGGCGGCGACTGGCGGATTGTGCCTCTTGGCTATGCGGGAAAGGATCTGATCTATGGTCTGATCGATCCACAGATGTTGACAGAGGATTCCTCCGGTGTCATTCGCACACCGATCAGTGAAGTGCACATTATGGATGAGAATTATAATGAGGTCAAGACGTATCAGAAGAGCGGTGACTATGTGATGCGGCTGACCATCAGTGACGGCAATATATCCATGAAGCTGGCCAAGGCTGTAAAGAACGGCAATTATACGGATTATCAGGATGCTGGTGAAGATTATATCATCCGTAATATCGAAAATGATGACCAGAAAATTTATGTGGATAAACAAAAGGACAGTATCAGAGGACAGCAGAACTGGCTGCATCTGAATACATCCGACAGTTTTGTGCCGATTTCACAGAGTGCCCGTTACCTGGATCCGGGTTATGATATTTCAAGGAAATACGAAGATACGGATCAGGTGGAAATGCAGTATTATGTTTATACAAAGGGACGCATGGATGTGGCATTTGCGACGATCCAGGAGGCTGTGGATTACGGTACGACCTACGCCGGTACGATTATGACCAGCCACAAGCAGGTGATCTGGCAGAAAGCCGGAAGAGCTTATATCTGGGATCTGAATATTGACAGTATTGACAAGACCAGCAATACACAGAGCATGAACAGCATTTTGATCAAGACGATTGCAGATTACGAAGGTTGGGAATTAAATGGCACGATCGATGATGCAGAGCCGTTATTTGCGGCGATGACAGCGGTACTTCCGGCGGAGACGATTGATCTGAGCGGCCTGAAGCTGGATGATGTGCTTCATTTTGTTTATCGCGACCGTGTTGTGGCTGTCAAACTTTCAAACAACAATTACGGTCTGATCACGGCTTATGATAATGATTATGTCTGGATTGCGGATCCTGCAAAGGGAGAAGTATATTCCATGACACAGACAGCAGCAGAAAAGCTTTTTGAGCAGAATGGAAAAGTCTACTATAGCTATATGGATTAACTTTAAAAAGTCATATGGACAGACAGAGTGCCCTGTGCAGTTGCTGTAAGGGGATGGAGCAGGGAGAATAAAGGAGGAGATATCAAATGGGTGAGATTAAGACAATTGGCGTTTTGACCAGCGGCGGAGATGCACCGGGGATGAATGCGGCTATTCGTGCGATCGTGCGTACAGCTATCGCCAGCGGCCTGAATGTGAAAGGTATCATGCGCGGTTATGCCGGCCTTTTGAATGAAGAGATCATTGATATGGACAAGCAGAGCGTTTCAGAAATTATGCGACGCGGCGGTACAATTCTGTATACTGCCAGATGCAAAGAATTTATGACTGAGGAAGGACAGCAGAAAGCGGCAGAGATCCTTAAGAAGCATGGCATTGACGGACTGATCGTCATCGGTGGTGATGGCTCCTTCAGAGGAGCACAGAAGCTGTCAGCTCTGGGCATCAATACCATTGGTATCCCCGGAACCATCGATCTGGATATTGCATGTACGGATTATACCATCGGTTTTGATACGGCGGTCAATACGGCTGTGGAAGCCATTGACAAGATCAAAGATACATCCATGTCCCATGAGCGATGCAGCATCATTGAAGTTATGGGCAGAAATGCAGGTTATATTGCCCTTTGGTGTGAAATTGCCAACGGTGCGGACGGCATTCTGATACCTGAAAAGGAACAGTTCGATGAGCAGGATCTGATCGAGACGATCCTCTCAAACCGTTTGAAAGGCAAGAAACATCATGTTGTCATCAATGCGGAAGGTATCGGGGATTCGAATCGACTGGCCAAACGTATAGAAACGGCCACAGGTATTGAGACAAGGGCCACGATTCTTGGTCATATTCAGAGAGGCGGCTCGCCGACAGCTAAAGACAGGGTATACGCATCCACAATGGGTGCTTATGCCGTTGACCTGTTGTCCGGCGGTGCGACCAACAGAGTCATTGCCTATAAAGCCGGTCAGTTCACGGACTTTGACATTGACGAGGCATTGGCAATGAAAAAGACCATCGACGAGTATCAGTTCCTGATTAGCCGTCTGATGGTCATGTATTAAATATATTTAAGCTCTTTGGGGTTCAGATAAAACCTCAAAGAGCTTTTTTTATATCGATGGATAGGGAATGAGATGAATAATGCTGTTGATGAGTTCTTCACGGTCCATGCCCCATGCAAGGCAGCTGTCCAGGTTCTCAAGAAGCTGATGACTGTTCTGAAGTGCCTGCTCAAAGATCTCTTCAAAGGAGAGATAGGAAGCTTCCGGGCAGCCGGGATAGGTGTACCACGGCTTTTTGTCAGTGTTCATATAATCATGTTCATCAGACAGATAATCCTGATAGACCTTCTTCTTCTGAGCGGGGAGGATTGGCAGAGTGCCTTCAATCCGGTATCTCAGCAAATGATAAAAACGGTTGTTCGGGCGCAAATGAATGTTCTGACGCTGCATATTGCGGACGCCTGTACTGATTTCATTCGCGGAGATCCGGTACTTGTAAGTGGTCTGGATCGTCTGACGCATCAGATAGGCAATGGCTGACAGGTCTTTGCGGCTGACAAAGGTCAGTGCTTCAAAATTCAGCTGGGAAGGCTCCATATGGCAGCGACTCCGAAGCAGCACTGTGTCAATGGTTGTCTCAACCTTCCGACGGTGACATGTCATGCGGGATGAACTGCACTTGGCCGGAAGATCCTGCCAGACCCTGAAAAGAATATAGGGTGAAGCAGACTGATCAATGGTAAAAAAGCAGAGATAGCCTGCCATATAGGCGATGCAGACATCGCGCTCCTGATCGGCCATGCCACTTAATGTATCCAGCATATTATTAAAAAACGCAGCGTATTCCTGGTTGCGCAGCGTCAGGGAAGCTGTACGATAGGACAGTCCACGCTTGGATAAAGTATGAGGATTAAAGGAGAGCAGATTGTTCCCTTGAAGACCCAGAAGAAAAGCATGGTTATTCTTTTTAATGACTTCATGGATATAGTTGTCGGAAAGCATATCACAGGATTCCATTCCAAACAGATAATATGTTAAAAATCCAGCCATAGGGTTTCGTCCTTTCTAATAAGCGTTGTACATACGGATATCAGTATATACAATAGATATCATACATGATTGGGACTGGATGTTCAATGAATTGAGTGTAAACTTTTCTAAAAGGTTTATAAACTTGAAAAATAATAAAAACAGAACACTTGTTTCTTTTTGCTATATGTGGTAAGATTTTGCTATATGGAGGTTGTGACAGGTTATCATGGATTTATTTGATTATATGAGAGAAGACAAAATGGAGAAAGAGTCGCCCCTGGCTTCAAGGCTTCGTCCGAGAACGCTGGATGAGATTGTAGGACAGCAGCATATTCTCGGACGGGACAAGATGCTGTATCGGGCGATCAAGGCTGATAAGCTCAGCTCGATTATTTTATATGGGCCGCCGGGAACAGGCAAGACAACGATAGCGAAGGTGATCGCCAACACTACCAGCGCGGCATTCACACAGATCAATGCGACTGTAGCCGGCAAGAAGGATATGGAGCAGGTTGTTCAGGAAGCGAAGGACCGTATGGGAATGTACGGCAAACGGACCATCCTTTTTGTTGATGAGATCCACCGTTTTAATAAGGGTCAGCAGGATTATCTGCTGCCTTTTGTGGAGGACGGCACGTTGATCCTGATCGGCGCAACAACGGAGAATCCGTATTTCGAGGTGAATGGCGCTTTGATATCCAGATCGGTTATTTTTGAACTGAAACCGCTGTCAGCGGAGGATATCGGGGTGCTGATCAGGCGTGCGGTTTATGACACAGAGCGCGGTATGGGCAGTTATGGAGCTGAGATCTCAGATGATGCGGTTGATTTTCTGGCGGATATGTCCGGCGGTGATGCACGCATGGCGTTGAATGCGGTGGAATTGGGTGTTTTGACAACAGAACCGTCAGCGGATGGGAAGATCCACATTACGGTTGATGTGGCATCAGAATGTATTCAGCGCCGTGTGATGCGTTATGACAAGAACGGAGACAATCATTACGATACGATCTCAGCTTTTATTAAGAGCATGCGGGGATCGGACCCGGATGCCGCTATTTATTACCTTGCAAGAATGCTGTATGCGGGGGAGGAGCCGGCTTTTATTGCCAGAAGAATTATGATCTGTGCATCAGAGGATGTGGGCAATGCAGATCCTCAGGCACTGCAGGTGGCTGTTGCCGCATCCCAGGCGGTTGAAAGACTGGGAATGCCTGAAGCCCGGATCACATTGGCCCAGGCAGCAGCCTATGTGGCCTGTGCACCGAAGAGCAACGCAGCGATCATGGCGATCGATGAGGCGATGGCCCTGGTGCGTTCAACCCAGGCAGCTCCGGTACCGCCTTATCTGCAGGATGCCCATTACGGCGGGGCAGCGAAGCTTGGACATGGCATTGGCTATAAGTATGCCCACGACTATCCGAATCATTATGTCAGACAGCAGTACCTTCCGGATGCTTTTAAGGATCAGAAGTTCTATCACATGGGAGATCTGGGCTATGAGAAAGAGATGAAGGAACATATGCGGCGTATCAGAGGAGATGAATCGGATGAAGAGTAAGCGATTGATCGTTATTTCACTGGATGCCTTGGGCAGTACGGACTTTGAGATGTTTTCGCAGCTGCCGAACTTTAAGAAGTTTATTGACCATGCGGCTTTTTGCAGGCAAGTCCGTTCGGTGTACCCGTCACTGACCTATCCGGCCCATACGACGATCGTGACCGGCAGGCCGCCGGCAGAACACGGAATTGTGAACAATATTTTGATTCAGCCGGAACGCTCATCGCCGGATTGGTTCTGGCAGCGGAAGTATATTCAGGGGACGACATTGTATGATGAGGCATTGAAGAAGGGCATGCAGGTGGCGGCCCTTTTATGGCCGGTGACGGCGAAGTCTGATATTACATGGAATCTTCCGGAGATTTTTGCCAACCACAGGTGGTCGAATCAGATCATGACATCGGCGGCCAATGGCACATTGGGGTATCAGTTGACCCTGAACCGGAAGTTCGGCAGCCTCAGAGACGGTATTCGACAGCCGGCCCTGGACAATTTTGTACAGGCTTCCATGAATTATACGATCAGGACTTACAGACCGGATATGATGTTTGTACATCTGACAGATCTGGATACACAGCGGCATCATTTTGGTGTGCATTCGAAGGAAGCCCATGCGGCGATAGAGCGACATGACCGGAGAGTCGGAGAACTGATGCATTTGCTGCACAGGTGCGGAATGTCCGTGAAGCGGGATACAACGGTAGTGCTTCTCGGTGATCACAGTCAGCTGGATGTTCAGAATATTATATTGATCAACCGATTTTTGCGTGAGCAGGGATATATCAGGGTACAGCATGGGAGGATTACGGACTGGAAGGCTTACTGTCAGAATTGTGATGGTTCAGCCTATATTTATATCAGGAAGAACGGACTGGAGAAGTCTGAGCAGATTCGGATCAAGAATGAAATCTATGATTGGCTGTGTGCCATGAAGAATGATCCGGATAATGGCATTGCGGCCATTTATTCATCGAAGAAGGCGAAGGAGCTGGGGGCAGACCCGGAATGTACTTTTATGTTGGAAGCACGGCGCGGATTTTATTTTCAGAATGAGCTGGATATGGGAGAGATTCCTGAGGTGCAGCGGGCAACCCACGGTTTTCACCCGGGAAGGAAAGACTATCAGACTGTTTTCATGGCTGTTGGACCGGATATTATGCCGGGAGTGGAGATTGAAGAGATGTCTCTGATGGATGAGGGCCCGACCATGGCCGAGATCATGGGACTGGAGCTTCCGGGGGCAAAGGGAAAGGTTCTGCGGGAGATTTTCCGGTAGTTTGATCCGGCGGCAGACAGAAGAACCGACGGAGCGGCCAATGTATTTTTCAAATTAGTAGTTGACATTTCAGAAATATCATTGTATCATTCCTTAATGAAACTTGGTTCCATTAAGGAAAGAGAGTGTAATGATATGATAAAGAATAGAATAAGATTACTGCCGGTGCTTTTGCTTGCTGTGTGGGTGCTGGCAGGCTGCGGGCATCAGGTGGCATCCGCTGATAAAGCGTCTGACGGCAGACTGCAGGTGGTGACAACCTTGTTTCCTCAGTATGATTTTGCCAGACAGATCGGCGGCGATCATGCGGATGTGAGCCTGGTTCTGTTGCCGGGAATGGAGAGTCATATGTATGACCCGACACCGGGAGATATGATCCGAATTTCTGAGGCTGATATGTTTATCTATACCGGCGCCGAGATGGAGCCCTGGGCTCAGGAGCTGGCAGACAGTGTCGATATGTCGAAAGTAAAGGTTGTGGATGATTCTTCCGGCGTTTCTATGATGAAGGAAGAAGACGAGGAACATGAACATGCGGAGGCGGAGGAAGATTCAGCCCATGCGGAGGAAGACAGTCATGACCACAGCAGCCATCACCATGAGCATACGTATGATCCACATATCTGGCTGGATATGCAGAATGCCATACAGATGGTGAAGAATATCGAGGATGCCTTTTGTGAGGCAGATCCGGCCAATGCCGAGACGTATAAGGCCAATGCAGAAGCTTACATTGAGAAACTGGAGGCTTTGGACAGTGAACTGAAGACAATCACAGCAGGCGGTAATCGCCGGGATGTTGTTTTCGGCGGACGTTTTGCCTATGGTTATTTCATTCACGGTTATGGCTTGGAGTATGAGAGCGTTTATGACAGCTGTTCGGCGGATACGGAGCCGAGCATGGCACAGATGGCGAATGTGATCAACTATATGAAAGAACACCATGTGAAGTATATTTTATATGAGGAGCTTTCAACGCCGAATGTAGCCCGAGCTATTGCAGATGCAACAGGTGCGCAGATGCTGATGTTTTCCACCTGTCATAATGTAACGAAGGATGAATTCGAATCCGGCGTGACCTTTATTGATCTTATGCAGCAGAATGCCGAGACGCTGAAGAAGGCATTGGAGTAGGAGGAAGAAATGTCAATTCTGGAAGTCAGAGATGTGTCGATCATTTACAGCGATGATAAGCGTGTCGCTGTAGAACATGCATCTTTTAAGATAGAGGCAGGCGAGTATGCCTGCATCATAGGCAGCAACGGTTCAGGCAAGAGCACCCTTGTCAAGGGGATTGTGGGACTGGTGCCTGTTACATCCGGTGAGGTCATTCATGCGCTGTCACCGGAGCAGTACGCTTATTTATCACAGATTACGGAGGTAGAAAGAGATTTTCCGGCAACCGTCAGAGAAGTTGTTTTGACGGGCATGCAGCGTTCCGGAAGACGTTTTCCTTTTTATACACGAGAAGACAGGAAGAAAGCTGCAGATGCCATGGAGACATTGGATATTACAGATCTGGCAGATTACAGGATCGGCAACCTTTCAGGCGGTCAGAAGCAGCGTGTGCTTCTGGCAAGAGCTCTTTGCAGAGAACCGAAGCTTTTGATCCTGGATGAACCATGTGCAGGTCTTGATCCGGCGATCACAGCGGAGTTTTACAGTTTGATCGACCATATCAACAAGAAGCAGGGTGTGACCATTCTTATGGTTTCCCATGATCTGGATCAGGTGGAACAGTATGCCAGCCATATTATTATGATGAATCAGACCGTGGAATTCGACGGCGATCATGAAGCATGGTGTAGAAAGTGTGCACAAGAAGGAGGACATTATCATGACACAGTTAATTGAGGCCCTGTCTTATCCGTTTGTACAGAGAGCTATTGCAGCTGGTGTGATGATTTCTCTTTGTGCGGCACTGCTGGGGGTTATTCTTGTATTGAAGCAGTATTCCCTTATTGGCCATGGACTCGGAGATGTCGGTTTTGCATCCACATCCCTGGCCGTAGCGCTCGGACTGCCGGTTATGGCAGTTTCGATTCCAATTGTTGTGATTGCAGCCTGCCTGATCATGTTCTGGTCCCAGCGGTCTAAAACCGGCGGGGATACAGCGATTGGCATGGTAGCCACAGGTGCATTATCCATTGGTGTGATTATCACTGCCATGAGCAGTGGATTCAATGTAGATGTCAACGGTTATATGTTCGGCAGTATTCTGGCTATGAGCAGAGAGGATGTGATCTTCAGCGTTGTGCTGTCGATTGTCATTCTTGTGCTGTTTGTCGTATTTTATAATCGGTTGTTCCTGATCACATTCGATGAGAATTTCGCAAAGGCCAGCGGTATCAGAGTCGGGTTTTATCAGTTTTTGATTGCGCTGCTGACAGCATTGACCGTTGTTATGGGTATGCGGATGATGGGAAGTCTTTTGATTTCCAGTTTGATCATTTTTCCTGCGGTGATTGCGCGCAAGCTGGTTGTCAGCTTCAAGGCAGTGGCAGTATTATCCGTTTTTCTGTCTGTGATTTGCTTCCTGGCAGGGCTGATCCTGTCATTTGAGATGAATCTTCCAACAGGTGCCAGCATTGTTATCATCAATCTGATCGTGCTGATTGCAGTGACGATTTTGAATAAATTACGCGGAAGATAGATACGTTTAACCATTAGTTATAAAAAAGTAAGATTTTTATACTGGTATTTTATGGATTGACCTGTTAAGATATAACAGACAGGAGTTGTCTCCTGCTCATTATACGCTTAAAAACATCTAATCAGGAGGTTGGGAAGATTGAAGATTCTGTCTTTTGCGGTTCCTTGTTACAACTCGGAAGCTTATATGCGCAAGTGTATTGATTCACTGCTTCCGGGCGGCGAGGACGTGGAGATTATTATTGTAGATGATGGTTCCAGCGATGGCACAGCTGCCATTGCGGATGAATATGAAGCAAAGTATCCGGGGATTTGCCGCGCGATCCATCAGGAGAATGCAGGTCATGGTGGTGCAGTGAATACAGGTATTACCAATGCCAGAGGCATGTATTTCAAGGTTGTGGATTCAGACGACTGGCTGGATACAGACAGCTACAAGATTGTGCTGAATAGATTGAAACAGTTCAGAGAGGATCGCAAGCGTGTGGATATGTTTATCTGCAATTATGTCTATGAACATGTGGAGGATGGTACATCTCATACAATCGGCTATCATAAGGTGCTCCCGGAAGAGAAGATATTCGGATGGGATGAGGCGCGCCATTTCAGAATGGATCAGAATCTGCTGATGCACTCTGTGATCTACAGAACCAGAGTGCTGAGAGAGAGCGGGCTGAAACTGCCGAAGCATACATTCTATGTGGACAATCTGTTTGTCTATATACCGCTGCCGTATGTGAAGACGTTGTATTATTTAGATGTGGATCTTTACAGATATTTTATTGGACGTAATGACCAGTCTGTCAACGAACGCGTGATGATCAGCCGTATTGATCAGCAGATTTATGTGAACAAGCTGATGATCGATGCCTACTGCCTGCCGCAGGATGTATCCAATAAGCATCTGGCGCGTTATATGTTGAGCTATCTGGCCATGATCTGCTGCGTGACATCTATTATGCTTCTGATCTCAGGAACACCTGAGAATCTTGAGAAGCGTCGTGAACTGTGGCAATACTTCAAGAAGAAGTATCCGAGCATGTACTGGAGAGTTCGCCTTGGCGGCCGTGGTATTGTCAGCAATCCACCGGGCAAGATTTCCTATGGAATTGTTGTGCGATGCTACAGAATGGCTCAGAAGATTTACAAGTTTAATTAAGAGAAATGCCCGATGCTTCGGGAATATGAGTTGGGGGAATGACAATGCGTTGTCCGAATTGTGGCCAGCGCCTCGCAGATGAGGCGGGAAGATGTCCTGTCTGTGGGACAGTAATTGATGAAGAGACAAGAAGGCAAGCCATGAATGAAGATGATTTTGCTTCATCTTCATTTGAAGGTACACGTCAGTCAATGGGAGAACAGGCATCAGCCGCACAGAGCGGGCGTACTGATCAGATGGCTCCGGATGAGAAGCGTTATCCGGCGAGACCGATGAAGTGGTACAAGTTTCTGATCTATTTTTCCTTGGTTCTGACAGGCTTTGCCAATATATGGACAGGTGTAGAGGCTGTTCTGGGGATGCAGTACGAGACGAAGAGTCAGGCAGCACAGGTTTATGCTGTCTATCCGGGGCTTCATGTGTTGGATATTATTTACGGTGTGCTGTTGATTCTGTTGGGGGTCTATGCGCTGATTGTCCGCCAGTATCTGGCCGGATTTAAGGCGAAGGGACCGAAGATGCTGCTGATCATGTATATTGTTTCACTGGTTATTGAGGTCGCTTACATTGCAGCAAGCTCTCTGATCAGCGGGGTGAATCTTCTGACAGCATCCGAATCAGGAACGATGCTGATTTCAAGCATGATCGTGTCATTATTTATGATCGGGGCCAATAAGGTTTATTTCGATAAACGAGCACACCTGTTCAATAAATAGTACATTTTTGATTCAGAATACAAAGAGAACATGGGGAATGGCGCCGGATGGTGCGGTTCCCTTTCTTTTTGTTCATGAGCTGTAAAAACCAGTGGTAATTTATCAAAAATACGTTATAATAAATAGAGATGCCAACGGGTAGAGAAAGGGGAAACATATGGCAAGTTCAGATATAGGAATTGACTTGGGTACAGCCAGTGTCCTTGTCTATGTGAGAGGCAAGGGAGTCGTACTGAAGGAACCTTCAGTTGTGGCTTATGATAAAGATACAAATGAAATAAAGGCCATCGGTGAGGAAGCACGTCAGATGATGGGACGAACTCCAGGGAATATTGAAGCTGTACGTCCGCTGCGTCAGGGTGTGATCTCAGATTATACTATTACAGAGAAGATGCTGCGCTACTTTATTCAGAAGGCTATGGGCAGAAAGACATTGAAGCGTCCGCGAGTCTGTGTAGGTGTACCGAGCGGTGCAACAGAAGTTGAGAAGAATGCGGTCTGGCAGGCAGCGCTGGAGGCAGGTGCCAGAGAAGTGATGATTATTGAAGAGCCAATTGCAGCGGCCCTTGGAGCAGGTATTGATATTTCGCGTCCATGCGGCAACATGATCATTGATATAGGCGGCGGTACGACGGATATCGCTGTGATATCGCTGGGGGATACAGTTGTCAGCCGTTCACTGAAGCTTGGCGGTGATGATTTCGACGAAGCAGTGATCCGATATCTCAGAAAGCAGCACAATCTGCTGGTGGGTGATCGGACAGCGGAAGATGTGAAGATTCGCATTGGCGGCGTGTATGAGCGTGTCAGCCCGCTTTTGATGCAGGTGAAGGGCCGTGACCTGATCACCGGTATGCCGAAGACAGTGGAAGTCAGCAGCACAGAGATGCTAGAGGCTTTCAAGGAGAGTATTATCCAGATTCTGGAAGTGGTCCATCAGGTACTGGAAGATACACCACCGGAACTGGCTGCAGACATTGCCACAAGAGGTATCTTGCTGACAGGCGGCGGCAGTATGCTCTTTGGTATGGATGACCTGATTGGAGAGACAACAGGCATACAGACAACAGCAGTGGATGATCCGATTTCTGCAGTGGCCATTGGAACAGGCCGTTATACAGAATTTATTGAAGGCAAACAGACGAGAGCCTGATGACAGACGAGAATGGATGGCGAATCAGATGCCGCAGCAGACTGCGGTATCCGGTTCGCTATTCTTGGTTAAGTTAGGGTATTAACCATCAATACATGGTAGTAGGAGTAATGGAATGGAAAGCATACAGGGACTTGTGGAGCATATTGTCTATCACAATGACACCAATGGATATACAGTTTTTTCCCTGATGTGCCAGGGGGAAGAGATTGTCTGTGTGGGAAATGTCACTTCGCTGGATGAAGGAGAATATCTCAAGGCAGAGGGTGAATATACAGAACATCAGGTATATGGAAGACAGTTCAAGGTGACTTCCATGAGTGTGGAAGTGCCGGAGGATGAATATTCCATTGAAAGATATCTCGGTTCCGGGGCCATCAGGGGTGTGGGACCGTCACTGGCAGCCCGCATTGTCAAGAAATTCAAAAAGGATTCTTTCAGGATCATTGAAGAAGAACCGGAGCGGTTGGCTGAGATCAAGGGCATCAGTGAACGCAAAGCCAGGGAGATCTATCAGCAGTTTCATGAGAAGCAGGATATGCGTCAGGCCATGATGTTTCTGGCGAAATACGGGATTACAACAACCTTATCCCTGAGAATTTACAAACAGTACGGCGAGGAGATGTACCGGATCATTCAGGAGAATCCGTACCGGCTGGCCGATGATATGAACGGCATCGGTTTCAAATTGGCGGATGAGATCGCCAAAAAGGCCGGGATTGGTTCCCATTCAGATTTTCGAATCCGCAGCGGCATTATCTATATGCTGCAGCAGGGAACTCTTTCCGGGCATATTTACATACCGGCGGCATTGCTGGTGGAGAAGACGGCCCAGATGCTGGGGGTGGAAGAAGAAGCTGTGGACCATCTGCTTCAGAGCCTGCAGATGGACCGCAAGATTGTTGTGAAGAAAATAGACGATGTGTCGGTGGTGTATGGAGCCTCACTTTACCGTCTGGAGCTGGAGACCGCGGGACTTCTGAAGAATCTTGGTGTCGATTACAGCGTGGATGAGAAGGAAGTAGGAAAGGTTCTGGATCGTATTGAGAAAAGGGAAGGCATTGATCTGGATGATCACCAGCGTGAAGCGGTGTATTCTGCTGCAGGCAATGGGGTGCTTGTCATCACCGGCGGTCCCGGTACCGGTAAAACCACGACGATCAATGCCATTATCAAATACCTGGAATATGAAGGGTTGGAGATGCGTCTGGCGGCGCCGACGGGAAGAGCGGCCAAACGTATGTCAGAAGCCACAGGACGGGAGGCCCAGACCATTCACCGGATGCTGGAATTATCAGGCGGACCGGATGACGACCGCCTGCGAACACAGTTTGAGCGCAATCAGGACAATCCCCTGGAAACGGATGTGGTCATTATTGATGAGATGTCTATGGTGGATATCTATCTGATGAATGCCCTTTTGAAGGCCATAGCCGTGGGCACAAGGCTGATCCTTGTAGGGGATGTGAACCAGCTGCCGAGTGTCGGACCGGGCAATGTGCTGAAGGATATCATTGATTCTGAATGTTTTCAGGTGGTACGTCTGACGAAGATTTTCAGACAGGCACTGGAAAGCGATATCATCAAGAATGCCCATCTGATCAATGAGGGACGGCAGATTGAACTTGGCAACAAAAGCCAGGACTTTTTCTGCCTGAAACGATATGATGTCCAGCAGATTCTGGGGGTCATGGTGCTTCTGATCAGAGACAAGCTTCCGAAGTTTGTCAATGCAAAGCCTTACGATATCCAGGTGCTGACGCCGATGCGCAAAGGAGAACTGGGGGTAGAGAGGCTGAATACCGTACTGCAGCACTATTTGAACCCGCCGTCCCCGGATAAGAAAGAGCGCGAATTTCATCAGGGTGTTATCCGTGAAGGGGACAAGGTCATGCAGATCAGGAATAATTATCAGATCGAATGGGAAGTGCTGGGACATTATAATCTGCCTTTGGACAAGGGCGTGGGCGTTTTTAACGGCGATATGGGCGTTGTCCGGGAGATCAATCATTTTGCGGAACAGCTGGTGGTAGAATTTGATGAAGGACGCAGGGTGACCTATGGCTTTGCACAGCTTGACGAACTGGAACTGGCTTATGCCATTACCATTCACAAATCTCAGGGCAGTGAGTATCCGGCTGTCATTATGCCGCTGCTGTCCGGCCCGCGCATGCTGTTTAACAGAAATATTCTTTATACAGCAGTGACCCGTGCCAAGCAGTGTGTGGCCATTGTGGGGGATGAGCATACCGTCCGTCATATGATCGAGAATGAAAAACAACAAAAGAGATATACGTCTCTGAATCTGCGTCTCAGAGAAATGAATACACTTTCATAGAATATCAGGGGGAGAATATGGAACGAATGAAAATCAGAAATCCCAAAATCAAAAAGTGGCGGAGACTGTTTATTTTGGCATTGATCGGAGCAATCATTACCGTGGCCATGGAAATTTATCTGAGCGATCATGCACTGACACCGGATCAGATCAGCAAAAAGGGGCAGTATTGTGCGGTTACAAGCCGATGGATGAGTGATGCCTTTGCAACGGAAACCATGAACGGTGAAGATACATATGATTATTTTCTTGTGTTAAGCGAGGATTCCGACAGATTTTTTATGATCAGAAGCTGGACGGATGATGAACAATGTCTGAAATACATTGATTCCCTTTATGAGAGCGGTGAATATGAGAAAATCGACCAGGAGTGGACCGGAGGATCGCAGCCGGTGGATGACGAGGTGAAGAATTATGCGATCCAGTATGTGTCCGAGTATCTGGGGATGAATCTGACGACAGATATGTATGATGACTATTTCTACAGTTACTGTATGGATCTCACCAGCATGGGGGATATGGATACAGTCATCGGCGGTATGCTGCTTATGTTTGCTCTGCTGCTGATCGGTCTGTTGGGATGCCTCATTTCAGCGATATGCTGGCACGGACGCATTGCAGCCCTTAAAAGACAGGATTTCTTTCCGAAGTTTGAGCAGAATTGGATGCAGAGCGGCGAGAAGATGGACACAAAACATCATCAGGTGGTAGTTGTCAAAGACTTTTTGCTGGTGCCTTCTTATAAGGATATCGTTATTCCACTGGATCAGGTTGTCTGGTGCTATGTTTTGCCTCTGGCAAAGAAAAACTATGGTCTGTATATCATGGGAACGGACGGCAAAGCGGTTCTGGTGTGCCGGGTGAAGGAAAAAGGTTCCGTCTATGTCCGGGAGTACCTTGAGCAGATTCATCTGTCGGCACCGTGGATGGCCGTTGGTTATTCGGCTGAGAACCGTCAGGCATTCGGTGCCTACGAAAAAAGTGAAACGATTGCAAAAATAATTGCAAAAAAAGATAAAATGATGTCACAGTTTCCCTTCTAAAGAGGTTATATAAGTGTATGCTGCACGGAGGGACGCTAGTCAGTTATATTTCAAATGGAGGGGGAGTTGCAGTATGTATGGAGAGACTGGAGAACCAAAGGACGGCAATACGAAGATTGCAGGTCAGGGACATTGCCGGACAGAGAATATGGAATGCGGCAAGGAACTTGATATGCAGAACGAAACAGATAAACAGATTCTGTCAACGCTGAATCAGGACAATTTTCAGAATTCCTCCGGTGGAAAGAAAGCAGCGGAAGATGACGAGATGGGACTGTTTTCACAGGGGTTTATGGACCGCATGCGTGAGATGGTGTCGGAACAGTTTGGTGAGGAAGCCGCAGAACGGTTTATGGTACAAAATAAAGATATGATAAAAGAAGAAAAAACAACAAGCGCCGTACCAGAATCCGAAAAAAGATTGCCTCAAACAAAAAACGCGGATGCCCATACCGAACAATCGATACCGCTTGCCGCAGAGCATCCGGATATCTCTGAGGAGACAGCCGCTAAAGGGCCATCGAAGCGCTCACACCGTAGATGGGTCTGGCGCGCAGCTGCAGTACTTGTGGTTGTACTGGCAGGTTTTGGTGTGCACAGGGCAGGCAGTGTCAGTGCCACGAAGATACCTGCTGTGAACACGGCACCGGAGACAACAGCCAGCATTGATTATTCCAAGATCGGCTCGCTGAAGGATATTATATCAACCCTGGATTATACCAGTTTTCCGCAGGAGATCAAGCAGGTTTATCTGCCTGGGACGATTGCGGAAGGGTATAAGGAAACTTCGAAGGAAGCAGGCTCAAAGTTTGTCAATGTTTTTTATGAAAACGACGGTGACGGCTGGTATCAATACCGTCAGGTAACGGTTGAGGGAAATACATTTCTGGATACAGAGGAGGGAGATTGGGTCTCTGTAACTATTGGGCAGTATCCGGGAGTGTATATAGAAAAGAATGATACGGGTAATCTCTGGTGGTTTGATTATACCTATGCCTATCAGCTGCAGGGCAATCTTTCTGAAAAAGAGATGATAGTGGTGGCGGAATCACTCACGGCAGAAAAGTAGGGAATAGCTTATGAGAAAAGTGATTGCATTTTTGATGACAGTAACGGTCTGCCTGTCCTTGATGATCATGCCGGCCATGGCGGCGGAGGATTACCCGGAGGTGGGTTTTGACTTTGAAGCCTTCGAGGCCCAGGAGAGAATTGATGGCACGCCGAAGGTGGCCAGATGGAAGTATACATCCTCCACATCCCAGGGTATCGGTGTGAAGGATAAAACCGCGACAGCTTTTATCAGTGTCACAGGTTATAAAGGCACTGCTACACGCATTGTAGCTTATATGTATATCCAGCAGTTAAGCGGTGGCAACTGGATCACACTGGATTCCCACCGTTATGAATTCGACAGCTGGCATGGTTCCAAGGAGATTACTTATTCGCCGTGTCCGCACGGTTATACCTATCGATTGAAGGCATCCTATTATGTATACTCCGGTTCGCAGTATGAATATATTTCTGCAACCAGTGCGAACTTCGTATACAATTAGGATAGATGATCTGCAGCAACTCCCCCCTTAAAGCTTACAGCTGCAGATTGTACCCTGCGGGGGCGCCCATGGCCGGAAAGCGAAGGTCTGGCGCCCCTGCATAAAATAACTATTTTAGATCCTTTCTCAACCTCATATAAAGGATAGATGGCCCCTTCCGGGTGTTATAATTCGGAAGGGGCCGATTTTTTATTTACGCGAGCAACGAGCCAAAGTCCGTGCTTGCACGAGACCTTGGCGA
>OLQG01000829.1_pt1 | contig 22671 bp, 19 predicted proteins | sample 1672221 | NCBI WGS metagenome assembly OLQG01 (sample SAMEA3136660, study PRJEB25190) | human gut metagenome | biome: human gut; feature: human-associated habitat; material: faeces | place: Austria | collected 2013
TCCTCGCGGAGCGTTTATCTCAGTCGGAGATTGGACTTCCACTGACACAAATTTGCTGTTACTCACCACCTGAAAGAGGTGGGGGGCTTCTAGACTGAGATAAAATGTCATGATGATTGAGGAGGGGATGGAGAATGGTAAATATGCAGACAAACAGAAGTCCTTTGGAAACAGAACCTCTTACGAAGTTGTTGTTCAGGTATTCTGTTCCGACAACCCTGACTTTGATGGTTAATTACATCTATAACATTGTAGACCAGATTTTTGTGGGGCAGGGTGTGGGCATCACAGGAATGGCAGCCATCAATATCGCTTTTCCGCTGTCAATTCTTGTCAACGCGGTTTCACTGCTTCTGGGAGATGGTTGTGCGGCTAATGTCAGTCTGTGTCTGGGACGTCGGGAGCAGGAAAATGCCAATAAGATTTTCGGGCAGGCAGTGACCTGGATTGTTGCCAGCGGCATTGCGCTGGCATTCATTTGCGGTATATTTGCGCCGCATATTGTTACGCTGTTCGGAACAACAAATACGGCTTATGGGGAATCGCTGGCTTATATGCGGGTGATTGCCATTGGTATCCCGTTTCAGCTCATTTGTCCGGCTTTTACGGCGATGATTCGTGCGGACGGATCACCGCAATATACTATGAAATGTATGATGGCCGGTGCAGTAGTCAATATTATTCTGGATCCTGTATTTATTTTCGGGTTGAAAATGGGGGTCGTGGGGGCAGGTATTGCCACGGTGATTGGAGAAATGGCAGCGGGCATATTATGTCTGCTCTATCTGTGCAGATTACAATCTGTACAGCTTGAAAAGGGCGCATTGCGCCCGACCTGGCCGGTGCTGAAGATGATTCTGCAGCTTGGTTTTCCGAGTTTGCTGACTCAGGGATTAACGGCGCTGGTACAGATCGTGCTGAACAATCTCATGCGTGTTTACGGTGAAGCCAGCATTTACGGCAGTGATATGGCGCTTTCTGTTTATGGCATGATGATGAAAGTTTATCAGCTTGCACATTCTATGTTTGTGGGTGTTTCCTCCGCCATTCAGCCCATTAACGGCTATAACTTCGGAGCGAAAAATTATCAGCGTGTACGGCAGACCTATCGTCTGGCCACTGGCATTGCAGTCGTTATTTCAGCTGTATGGTGGCTGGTTTATATGGTATTTTCAAGACAGATAGCAGGATTGTTTGTTGCGGATAATCAGCTGTATTTTGACTGTACGCAGCATTGCTTCCGACTTTATATGATGGCCTTTTTCCTCTATGGTGTGCATATGACAACGGCTTCCTTCTTCCAGGGAATCGGAAAGCCGACAAGATCATTACTTGTGCCGCTGATTCGACAGGGCGTGTTACTGATTCCTTTGGCACTGGTAATGTCCAGATTGATTGGATTAGACGGGGCACTGCTGGCGGCACCTGCGGCAGATACTGTTACCTGTCTGCTGTGTGTGGCTTTGACACGAACGGAATTCAGGCGGTGGGAAAAAGCTGGGATGTTGTCACCATCTTAATAAATGAGAATGTTTATCAAAAATGCAGTATTCTACCAACGATGCTGCATTTTTATGATACACTGGTTAGAGATAACTAATATTGCGGCGAAAAACAGTCAATATAGAATGAAGAGAGGCGAGAGGAATGTTTCTGGAAATCAATCAAATCAGGAAATCTTACGGCTCAGGGGAGAGCCGGGTTGAAGTGTTGAAGGGGATTGATCTGTCCGTAGAGCAGGGGGAATTCTGTGTGCTTCTGGGGCCTTCCGGTTCCGGCAAATCGACACTTTTGAATATTATCGGCGGTATTGACCAGGCAGACAGCGAGGATATCTGCATTCGAGGTGAAAGAATGGCAGATATGAAAGAAAAGAAGCTGACATTGTATCGCAGAAAGCATCTGGGTTACATTTTCCAGATGTATAATCTGATCCCGAATCTGACAGTCAGGGAGAATGTAGAAGTCGGGGCTTATCTCAGTGAGAAGCCGCTGGATGTGGATGAACTTTTACATACACTGGGGCTTTACGACCATAGAAATAAGCTGCCGAACCAGCTTTCCGGCGGACAACAGCAGAGAACGGCCATCGGCAGAGCCATAGTTAAAAATCCGGATATTCTACTGTGTGATGAATCGACAGGCGCGCTGGATTACAATACATCTAAAGAAATCCTGAAACTCATTGAGAAGGTTAATCAGAAATACGGCAACACAGTGATTATGGTCACCCATAATGATGCCATCAAAGATATGGCGGATCGTGTGGTACGTCTGAGAGACGGCATGATCCGCAAGAATTATCTGAATGAGCAGAAACTTTCGGCGGATGCATTGGACGTCTTTATGTCGAGAGAAGCATTAAACGACATGTTTGATCTGGGCAGTGACTATTTTTGCGGTTACTTTTCTAACAGCGAAATAACAGATATTGATTCCAAATATATCGGTTCACTGATTGATATCGATGACCTGACCAGAATCAGCCGTCAGTTGGATCAGTCTATGGGCAGTATGATGTATCTGATAGATGGATTTGCGGTGCTGATTTTCGTTGTATTGATGTATTTGCTTTCCAAAATCATCATTGAGAAAAATGCCCAGTCCATTTCCATGAACAAGATTCTGGGATATACGAATAGCGAAATCAGCCGGTTATATATTATTTCTACATTTATCGTGGTGGCGGTGTCTATGCTGATCAGCATGCCTTTGGTTTATGAAGGACTGGTTTATATTTTTCGGTGGATGCTGATCAACAGTATGTCCGGATGGATTCCGATTTATCTTGGCAAATCAATTTATGTCAAAATGTTTATCCTGGGTGTTGTTTCCTATGGTGTGGTTGCTTTGCTGGAGTACAGGCGTATTCAGAAGATTCCGATGGATACAGCGCTTAAAAATGTGGAATAGACGGGAGGCAGTGCGATGAAAATAAAAAAGCGATTAAAAGATAAGGCGGGAATGCTCGTATTAACAGCGGTGCTTGTGGTGGCTGCGTTGATAGCGTCTGTTGTGAGCGGTTGTACGGAGCAGGTCACAGCAGCGGAGAATGAGGTTTCAGCAGAAACTTCAGCTGATACTGACAATAGTAGCCATAAAGAAACCAAGACAACAGATAAAGATAAGAACGGCAGTAAGAATGATCAGGTATCGGATAGCGATAAAAGCGCTGACAAAGGCAGTGATAAAACAGATAAAACGGAAACTGTCTATGCCAAGGCAGATTCATCCGGCAAAATTTATGATGTGTCTGTGGAGGCAGTGCTGAAAAATGAAGGAGAGGGAGAAATCACAGATTATTCGACACTTTCTGACATTAAGAACACAGAAGGCGACGAAGAATTTACAGAGAAGGGCAGCAACGTGGTTATATGGGAAAATCATGGTGAGGACATTCAATATAAAGGTACTTCTACAGATGCTCTGCCGGTGGATGTCAAGATTACTTATTATCTGAATGACAAACAGGTGACTGCGGATGAATTAAAAGGACAAAGCGGCAAAGTCAGAATCCGTTTTGATTATACCAACAAGTATTCTCAGAAAGTAGAAGTAAATGGAAAGACAGTTGAGGTATCCACACCTTTTGTTGTGTGCTCAGCCATGTTCCTGTCATCGGATAACTTCAGTAATATTGAAGTGACCAACGGCAAAACCGTGGAAATGGATGACCTGAAAGATGTAGATGACCTGATTGATGCCATGGATGATTTATCAGAGGCTTCGGACAAACTGGTGGACGGCGCTGCAGAGCTGGCAGATGGTGCGGATGAATTGGGTGACTATTTTGGACAGTATCTGACAGGGGTATCTGCAATGGATGAAGGTTCCGCAGGTTTAATGAAAGGGCTGAAAACCGTTAATGACCAGAAAGGCGCACTTCTTGAAGGTGCCAAAGGCCTGCAGCAGGGACTTGAAACATTGAATCAGTCATTGGCAACAGTGAATCTGGATGGACAGTCTGTGGATATGCAGCCGATGTCAGCAGCCTGGCCTCTGGCAGCGGTCAGCTTACTGAAGGCGTACAGGCTTTGAACAATGGTATTGAGCAGCTTTATCAGGGATCGGTGGCATTAAATGACGGTACGGGACAGCTCATCACAGCCGGAAATGCTATCTCTAAAGGATTTGATGGCCTGTCAGAGGGAACAGATGCCCTCAGTGACGGCATGAAAGAATTTGACAAAGAGGGCATTCAGGAACTGAAAAAACTGGCAGGGGATGACTTGGAAAATATCATCACCCGTGTCCGTGCTCTGAAAAAAGCAGATGAGCAGTACAACAACTTCTCCGGTCTTGAAAAAGGAAAAACCGGAAGTGTACGTTTTATTGTAGAAACAGACGAGATAAAAAAGTAAAGCTATTCTAATATTTTAAATTGGTTCTTATGATAATCTATCCGGCCTTCCCGGCGCAATTTGCTGAGTTCTGCGGACATAGCACTGCGCTCGACACCGAGATAATCCGCCAACTCCTGGCGGTCATAAGGAATCACAAAAATTCGGCTTTTATTTTGTTTGGCTTGCATCAGCAGATAAGCCATCAGCTTTTCCTTGGTGGTCCGTTTGGAAGTCAGTTCAATCTTCTGATTCAGCATAATGTTTTTGGCGGCAACAATACGCAAAAGGTTGGCGATAATCCGATTATGAAATTCACAGGAATTGCCGCAGGTGGTGATGACACGGCGGCAGTCCAGCAGAAGAATCTCACTGTCGGTAACTGCGGTTGCAGTGACCGGCAGTTTTTCTATGCCGGCGCAGGCAAAAGCTTCGCCAAAGAGCTGTGACGGCTCCATCATGGAAATGATATTGCGGTTGCCGAAAAAATCATCTTTGGCAATCTGGACTTTGCCGGTTAATACAACACCAATAAGACTTGCCGGTTCCCCTTCCCAGAAAATCGGCTGGTTTTTTGAATAGGAAGCAGTCCGTGCTCCGAGACAGGTCAGCATGCCATCTAAATCATCCTCAGAGATACCTTGAAAAAGTGCTGATTTTTTTATCACTGGAAAATATTCTCTCATAAAAGAGCTCCTTTTGTTGGAATTACAACGTAACTTTTGGGCAAAGTATACTATGATAGGTGCATAAAGTCAAGGAGGTATTCCAATGGAAAATAATATGTTTTGTTTTCAGTGTGAGCAGACAGCCGGATGCGGCGGATGTACAGGTAGAGCAGGTGTCTGTGGCATACGGCACAGCTTCAGGATCAACTGACAGGGGCACTCATCGGTCTTGCCCGTGCAGCAGAGGGAAATGTACCGGGACCTTCCACTGATAAAGTCATTATCGAGGGATTATTTACAACCGTCACAAATGTGAATTTTAATAATGAAACCATTAATACTCTGATTGATCGTGTGCATGAGGAGAAGCACAAACTGGTGCCGGACTGTGAATCATGCGGTTCTCCATGCGGCAGAACAGAAGATTATGATATGAAAGGCATCTGGGAAGCAGATGAGGATATTCGTTCATTAAAATCACTGATTCTTTTTGGTATCCGAGGTATGGCAGCCTATGCTTATCATGCTGCTGTGCTTGGATACACTGACAAAGATGTTAATCAATTTTTCTATAAGGCTCTTTTTGTCATCGGTGAAAACTGGAAAGTGGATGAACTTTTGCCGGTAGTTATGGAAGTGGGAGAAGTGAATCTGAAGTGTATGGCACTCTTGGATAAGGCCAATACAGAGACTTACGGGACGCCGGAGCCGACAACCGTTCCTTTAACTGTAGAAAAAGGCCCGTTTATTGTTGTGACAGGTCATGATCTGTATGATCTCAAACAGCTTTTGGAGCAGACAAAGGATAAGGGTATCAATATTTACACCCATGGCGAGATGCTTCCGGCTCATGCTTATCCTGAGTTGAAAAAATATCCGCATCTTAAAGGCAATTTCGGTACCGCATGGCAGAACCAGCAGAAAGAATTTGCCAATATGCCAGCGCCGGTTCTGTTTACAACCAACTGTCTGATGCCGCCAAAAGCAAGTTACGCAGACAGAGTATTTACTACAGAGATGGTGTCTTATCCGGAAATCGTGCATATCGGCGATGAAAAAGATTTCTCACCGGTGATCGAGAAAGCGTTGGAACTTGGTGGTTATAAGGAAGATCAGCATTTTACCGGCGTCAACGGCGGGCATGAAGTGACAACCGGTTTTGGTCACGGCACAATTCTGTCAGTGGCTGATAAAGTGGTTGAAGCGGTTAAAGCTGGAGATATCCGTCATTTCTTCCTGGTGGGCGGCTGTGACGGTGCAAGACCGGGCAGAAATTATTTCACGGATTTTGTGAAGCAAACACCAAAGGATAGCATTGTACTGACATTAGCCTGTGGTAAGTACCGTTTTAACGATTTAGATCTGGGAACCATTGGCGGTCTGCCTCGCCTTATGGATATGGGACAATGTAATGATGCTTATGGCGCGATCCAGGTGGCAGTGGCGCTGGCCAATGCCTTTGGCTGTGGTGTCAATGATCTGCCGTTGTCCATGGTACTGTCCTGGTATGAGCAGAAAGCGGTCTGCATCCTGCTGACGCTGCTGCATCTCGGCATCAAGAATATTCTTCTCGGACCGACACTGCCGGCATTTATCTCACCAAATGTACTGAAGATTCTGGTGGATACCTACAATATCGGTGCGGTGACAACACCGGAAGCAGATATGGCACGGTGTCTCGGAATGCAATCATAAGATGTTGGGGTCAATCACAAGAGTAGTTCAGGTGGTGTCTTATATAGTCGTAAACAGGACGAAGTATATGATTCAATTGGAAAATACAGGGAAAACTCATGTCAAACTGCACAAAAATAGAGACTTAAAATATGAATAACTAACAATTTGACAAAAAAGCAAGAGAATTCTCTTGCTTTTTTTGTTGAAGTGCTATATGATGTAATTACAGAGTTGGAAACGTTTCCAGAAACGTTTCCGGGAAGGTTTTATCTTTAAAACGAGGAGGAATCATAATGAAAAAAAGAAGTTTATTAGCTCTGGCCATGGTTGGCGCACTCAGTGTTTCCATGCTTGCAGGCTGTGGCAGCTCTTCAACAAAAGAGACACAGGCTCCTGCAGGTTCTGAGGCAGCAACAGAGGCAGCGAAAGAAAGCACAGCAGCAGGCGACGGCAAGGTTTATTATTTGAACTTTAAGCCTGAACAGGATGCACAGTGGCAGGAACTGGCTAAGCTGTACACAGAAGAGACTGGTGTTCCTGTAACAGTTTTAACAGCTGCATCAGGTAATTATGAGACAACACTGAAGTCAGAGATGGCTAAGACAGATGCACCAACATTATTCCAGGTAAATGGTCCTGTTGGTCTGGCTTCTTGGAAAGATTACTGCTACGATCTGAAGGATTCTAAGATCGCAGGTGAACTGACAAATGATGAATTTGCTCTGATGGATGGCGATTCTATGGCAGGTATCGGCTATGTTATCGAGACATACGGCATCATTTACAACAAAGCCCTTCTTGAAAAAGCAGGTTATACACAGGATGATATCAAGAGCTTTGATGATCTGAAGAAAGTTGCTGAAGACATCACAGCACGTAAGGATGAGCTTGGCTTCTCAGCCTTTACATCCGCAGGTATGGATGGCTCTTCTGACTGGAGATTCAAGACACATCTTGCAAATCTTCCAATCTACTATGAATACAAAGCAGACGACATCAATACAACAGATGCCATCAAAGGTACATACCTTGACAACTATAGAAATATCTGGGATCTTTACATCAACAACGCAACATGTGATCCGTCCCTTCTTTCCACAAAGACAGGTGATGATGCAGTTGCTGAATTCGTAACAGAACAGGCTGTATTCTATCAGAATGGTACATGGGCATACAACGATGTTGCAGAACTCGGTGATGACAAACTTGGCATGCTGCCAATCTACATCGGTGCTGAAGGTGAAGACAAACAGGGTCTTTGTACAGGTACAGAGAACTACTGGTGTGTTAACAGCAAAGCAAGCGAAGCAGATATCCAGGCTACACTTGATTTCATGTACTGGTGTGTAACATCTGAAGTTGGTACAAAAGCTATGTGCGGCGGCGAAGGTGCAATGCCATCCGGTGACCCAGGCATGGGCTTTGTTATTCCTTTCAAAGGCAACCTTGAATCATCCAATCCTCTGGTTAACATCGCTAACCAGTATGTAGCTGATGGCTATACACCAGTTGCATGGACATTCTCCACAATGCCTTCAGAAGAATGGAAGAACGGTGTTGGTTCTGCTCTGACAACATACGCAGCAGACCAGACAGATGATAACTGGGCAGCAGTTGTAAGCGCATTCGTAGACGGATGGGCTAAAGAAGCAGCAGCTTCCAAATAATCAGGAACGCAAACGGTTTTATATCGTAACTGTAGATTAAAAGACAGTGGGCGGGCATCCCTTGCCCGCCCACTGGTTTTTTATGCGGGTAGAATCTGCCAGGCATATTTGGACTCGCACTTTTATCAACTTAAGAGGGAGGTTGATTTTGTGGAAAAGGCCATTAAACGTTATCTTCCGATATTCGTTTTACCGACTCTGGCTGCATTTATCATAGGTTTTATCGCACCGTTTATTATGGGTGTTGGACTGTCCTTTTGTGAATTCACGACAGTCAAAGATGCGAAATTTGTAGGTATCAGCAATTATGTAAAAGCATTTCAGGATACAATTTTCAGACATTCGTTTTGGTATACGGCACTTTTTGCGATTGTATCACTGATAGTGATTAATGTCTGCGCCTTTGCACTGGCGCTGGCTCTGACGAGGAAAATGAGAGGAACAAACATTTTCAGGACGATTTTCTTTATGCCGAACCTGATCGGTGGTATTGTTCTTGGATATATATGGCAGCTGATTTTTAACGGTATTCTTGCAAAATATTCCACAGCGCTGGCATTGAACCAGTGGCTGGGCTTCTGGGGACTGATCATTCTGGTATCATGGCAGCAGATTGGTTATATGATGATCATCTATATTGCCGGACTTCAATCTATTCCTGGAGAAGTTATGGAAGCAGCACAGATTGACGGTGCCAACAGCTGGCAGCGCTTATGGAAAGTTACCATTCCGATGATGATGCCGTCTATTACGATTTGTACATTCTTATCCATTACCAACGGATTTAAGCTTTTCGACCAGAACCTGTCATTGACAGCTGGTGAGCCGTCCAAATTATCTGAAATGATGGCGCTGAATATTTACAACACATTCTATGGCCGTTCAGGATGGGAAGGTGTTGGGCAGGCCAAAGCGGTTATTTTCTTTGTCATCGTTGTGGCTATTGGTCTTATTCAGCTGAGAGCAACACGTTCGAAGGAGGTGCAGCAGTAAATGAAGAACAAAAAGACATTGAGCTGGATCGGTACAATCTTTTTTACCATATTGGGTCTCATTTATATTGCACCGATTATTATTGTATTACTTAACTCATTTAAGAAGAAATCATTTATCAATCTGGAACCGTTCAAGCTTCCGTCAGCGAAGAATTTCATTGGTCTGGACAACTATACAACTGCGTTGGATCAGTATGGCCTGCTGAAGGCTGTAGGATGGACAGTATTTATTACTGTGGGTTCTGTTATCGTTATTCTGATCTGTACTTCTATGTGCGCATGGGCAATTACCCGAGTGAAGAATAAGTTTACCAATGCATTTTATTTATTATGTGTTTTCTCAATGGTTGTACCATTTCAGATGGTTATGTTTACATTGTCATTGATCGCAGACCGTCTCAAATTAAATACACCTTGGGGCATCATTATTATTTATCTGGGATTTGGTGCCGGGTTGGCCGTCTTTATGTTCTGCGGTTTTGTTAAATCCATTCCTATTGAAATAGAAGAAGCGGCTATGATTGACGGATGCAATCCGGTGCGTACATTCTTCTCAGTTGTATTGCCGATCATGCAGCCAACTTATATTTCAGTTGGTATTCTTGAGACAATGTGGATCTGGAATGACTTCCTGCTGCCATATCTTGTTTTGGATATTAATAAATATAAGACGATTTCCATCGCAATCCAGTATATGAAGGGCAGTTATGGACGAGTAGATATGGGCGCGATCATGGCGGCGCTGATTATGGCGGTTATTCCTGTTATTATCTTTTATCTTGCCTGCCAGAAATATATTATCGAGGGTGTTGCAGCCGGTGCTGTTAAGGGTTAGAATTGTATGCGAAAATCCTGCTGAGAAATGTGTCTGCGAAGCAGACTGACATTCTGTATCAGGATTCGCAGACAGATATTGAATCTGACACCTGAAGAAAGAGGTAAAAACTGTGACAATAAAAGACATTGCAAAGGAAGCCGGATATTCCGTAGGTACAGTCTCAAGGGTACTGAATAATCATCCGGATGTTTCTGACAAGGCCAGGAAAAAGGTCATGGCCGTTGTCAAAAAAAATCATTTTAAACTGAACAATAATGCGAAGCATCTGAAACAGCAGTCTAACAGTGGTATTGCAGTGATTGTCAAAGGTAATAATAACATGCTTTTTGCAACGATTGTTGAAAAGCTTCAGGGATTGATCAAAGAGCGTGGCTATGTCTGTCTGATCTACTATATTGATGAGGATGAGAATGAAGTTGAACAGGCACTGCAGATTTGTCGTGAACGGCAGCCCATGGGCATTCTTTTTCTAGGCAGCGATTTAGAGTATTATCGCGGTCGTTTTGGGGATGCCGGCATTCCGGGGCTGCTGGTTACGAACTCGGCAGAGGGGATGGAACTTGAGAATCTTTCAAGCGTCAGTACGGATGATGAAGGCGCGGCACAGACGGCGATAGAGTATCTGTTCACGCTGGGACACAGAGAAATCGGGGTATTAGGCGGAAAATTGGAGAATTCTTACGCAGCAAGGTCCAGATATATGGGCTGTCGGAGAGCATTTGAACTCCGTGGACGGAATTTTGACAGGAGCCGACAGTATGAAGGTGCCAGATTCTCTATGGAAGATGGTTATCATGGCATGCTGAGAATTCTGAACAAGATGCCTGAGGTGACAGCCGTTTTTGCTATGTCAGATGTGATGGCGATTGGGGCCATTCGGGCCATCAAAGACCGGGGCCTTCGGGTACCGGAAGATATTTCGGTGATTGGCTTTGATGGTATTGTACTCAGTCAGTATATGTGTCCGAGATTGACGACCATCAAGCAGGATAGTGAGATTATTGCCAGACGTAGTCTGGAGATACTGCTTGGCAATATCCGGGAGGAGCTTCCGGTGACGTATGAGAGAATTCCGTCACTTTTTATAAGGGGTGAAAGTACCTGCGCTCTGTCAGTACAGAATAAAGGAGATGAGAAAAAGTGAGGAAAAGCGGTATTTTGATGCACCTGGCATCTCTGCCGTCTGAATACGGCGTTGGAACGATGGGGGCAGCGGCAAGAAAGTTTGCTGATTTCCTCAGCGATGCAGGACAGCAGTATTGGCAGCTTCTGCCAATCTGTCCGACCAGTTACGGTGATTCGCCGTATCAGTCCTTTTCTACATTTGCAGGCAATCCTTATTTCATTGATTTGGATTTGCTGGCGTCTGAAGGGCTTTTGGATAAAAAAGAATATGTATCTGTTAATTGGGGTGATGATGTATCACGAATTGATTATGGAAGACTTTATGAACAACGCTATCCGGTTTTAAAATTGGCCGCAAAACGTTTTTTGGAAAATGAACCGGAAGATTTTGAGACATTTTGCGAGCTGCAGGCTTTCTGGCTGGAAGATTATGCGCTGTTTATGACATTGAAGGATACCCATGGCGGCTGTTCATGGTGGCAGTGGGAGGATGAACTGAAAAGACGCGATCATTCGGCCATTGATAAAGTACGCGAAACAATGGCTGAACAGATTGCTTTCTGGAAAGTGCTGCAGTATTTCTTCTTCCGTCAGTGGAAGAGTCTGAAGCAGTATGTCAATGACAAAGGCATTGATTTTATCGGTGATCTGCCGATTTATGTTTCCCAGGACAGCGTGGATGTCTGGGCCCATCCGGAACTTTTCCAGCTGGATGAGAATCTGATGCCGAAGGAAGTTTCCGGTTGTCCGCCGGATGGCTTTTCTGCCACAGGACAGTTGTGGGGCAATCCGCTCTTTGACTGGGACAAGATGGCAGAAGATGATTATGCATGGTGGGTTGGAAGAATCGATTATTTCTGTCATATTTATGATGTACTGAGAATCGATCATTTCCGAGGCTTTGATTCTTATTTTGCGATTCCGTATGGCGCTGAGACGGCCAAAGACGGTTACTGGAAGCAGGGGCCGGGCATGAAACTTTTCAATGCGGTGGAAGCCAAGATTGGTAAACAACCGATTATTGCCGAAGATTTAGGCTTTCTGACAGACTCTGTCAAGAAACTTTTGGCTGACAGCGGATTTCCTGGCATGAAAGTTTTTGAATTGGGCTTTGACAGCAGGGATACCAATGGCAACGGCTATCAGCCGCATAACTTTATCAGGGACTGTGTGGCTTATACAGGAACCCATGACAATGATACCATTCAAGGCTGGTTTGCATCCGCGGATCCTGTTGATACAGAATGGGCCAGAGAATACTTCCGATTGACAAAAGAGGAAGGCTATCACTGGGGTATGATGCGGGCTTTGTGGGGCAGTGTGGCAGACACAGCCATCGTGCAGGCGCAGGATCTTCTGGGACTTGGCAGCGAAGCCAGAATGAACGAGCCGTCCACTGTGGGGCGGAACTGGCAGTGGCGGGCATTGCCGGGAGTGTTCACAGAAGAACTGGCACAGAAGATACATCGGATGATGGTGCTGTATGAGAGAGTGAACTAAAACAGAATTTAAGAGAGAGATTATATAAAACGGCCGTGAGCAGAAAACTCACGGCCGCTTGTTTTGTACCTATGAGATAGTCTATAATCCCAGAACATTTGACAGAAATAGTTTAAGAAGCGCTGCCACGGCAAATGCCAGGACGGCAGTAATGATAATTCGGATTGCTTTAGGAAAATTATCAAGTACAGACGATCTGTTTTTTCGATGGAGTTTATTAATCAAACCTGTTGAATAAAAAACAATCATAGTAATTGTTACCGGCACTAAAGTTTCGCAATACAAATACAGTTTTTCAAAGAAGCTATTTTGTCCGGATACGCCGGCAGCTTCAAGAATATAACAGAGAATGAGCGCGCAGACACATGTGTCTGGTACATGAATTTTATTGTAACATGAATTAGATTCAGATAAAACATAAAAGAGAAGTTTGTATTGAGCTTTTAACTTTTTTACTGTATACTGTTAAAGGTGAAAGTGATAAAGTACAACTTTTAATAACTATGGCGTTTGGCTATTTAGGGAAGGAAATTTAGAATGTTTATTGTACAGCTTATTGAAGCCACCTACAATTTTCTGTGGGGCGACTTATTTCAAATTCCGCTGCCGGTCGGCGGTTCTATCGGCATTTCACTGCTGATCCTATTTCTTGTGCCGGCGGCGGTTTATTTTACGATTCGTACGCGTTTTATGCAGGTTCGCCTGTTCCCGGATATGGTGCGTGCCCTGACGAAACAAAAGAGCGGGGAAAATGGGCTGTCACCTTTTCAGACTTTGATTGTATCCACGGCCACCCGTGTCGGTATGGGGAATCTTGTGGGTGTTGTAGCGGCTATTTCTGCCGGTGGTGCCGGTGCTGTTTTCTGGATGTGGATCATGGCGGTTTTGGGTTCTGCCACAGCTTTTATCGAGGCCACACTGGCACAGCTTTATAAAGAAAAAGACCCGCTTTACGGCGGTTATCGCGGTGGACCGGCTTATTATATTCATCGTTTTTTCGAGCGCAAAGAAGGCAGGAAGAAAAGGTATGTTCTGCCGGCGGTATTATTTGCCATTTCGGGTCTGATCTGCTGGTGCGGTATCAGTCAGGTTATCAGTAATTCGGTTTCGGAATCATTTAACAATGCCTTTAACATTCCGCCGCTTTATACAACGATTGCACTGGTAATTTTGGCGGCGGTGATCGTGCTCAGGAAAAATGCGACGGTCAAGGTGCTGGATATATTGGTACCGGTGATGGCCGTTTTATATTTTGTGATCACATTGATTATCATCGGAATGAATATAACGGCACTGCCTGGGGTTTTTCAGCGTATTTTTGAAGAAGCTTTCGGCATCCGGCAGTTTGCCGGCGGCAGTTTTGGCGCTATTTTGATGAATGGTGTAAAACGCGGCTTGTTTTCCAATGAGGCCGGTTCGGGTTCTGCACCTTGTGCGGCAGCTGCTGCAGAGGGAAAGACACCGGTGACCATGGGACTGGTTCAGTCTCTTGGCGTCTTTATCGATACCATTGTGATTTGCAGCTGCACCGCATTTATTATGCTGCTTGTACCGCAGGAAGTGACAGATGGTCTGTCAGGTATGGCACTTTTGCAGACGGCCATGGAATTTCATCTGGGGCGATTTGGCGTGATTTTTATTGCAGTCACATTAGCTATGTTCAGTTTTTCAACATTTCTCGGTATTCTTTTTTATGCCCGATCTAATGTGGCGTACCTTTTTGGTGATAAATGGTGTTGGCAGATGGCCTATAAAGTATTGGCGCTGGTTATGCTGTTCATCGGCGGTATTGCCGCCTATACATTTGTATGGGATCTGGGTGATGTGGGCATCGGCCTGATGACATTGTTTAATATTTCAATCCTATATCCGTTGTCGAAGGAGGCATTTCAGGCACTGGGACAGTATGAGAAAGAGAAAGCGGAGAAATAGGATTTTTGTAAAGTATTTAAGTCATTTGCATCGGATAATGCCCAGCAAAGTTAATATTTGGTAAAGACGGTAAATTTTGTAAAAAAGTATTTGCCATCTGTTTTAAAGTCTGCTATGGCAGTACCGCTTACAAGGTTCATAATATTCCATTTGTGGCCCTTGGTGCTTTTATTCTCTGGTTCGGCTGGTTTGGATTCAATGCGGGAAGTGCTCTTGGTGCCAATGGACTGGCAGCCCATGCTTTAATGACAACGGCGCTTGCCAGCGCCAGCGCCAGCGCTATGATGTCCTGGATGCTGATTGATGTGATCAAAGACGGCAAGCCGACCCTTGTGGGCGCTTCAACCGGTCTGGTGGTTGGACTGGTAGCCATTACACCCGGGGCAGGATTTGTACCGATCTGGTCAGCGATTATTATCGGTGCAGCGGTCAGCCCAATCTGCTGTTTTACGATTTCATTTTTGAAGGGTAAGCTGAAAATTGATGATGCACTGGACGCTTTTGGCTGTCATGGCATTGGCGGTATCCAACGGCATTACCGTTTCACAGGTCATGGGGGTGCGGGGCACAGCGTGGTTACAAAAAGCGTGTGCGTGGTACGGAAGTAGATGTGATGATGCTACCGAAAATTAAGTTTGAAATTGTCGTATCCTCAGAAGAATGGGAGCAGAAAACCATTGCTGCGATTCAGAAACCCGCTTTCACAGGTGAAGTCGGTGACGGCAAGATTTTCAGCTATGAAATTCGTTCTGCCATGAAGATCCGGACAAGGGAATGCGGGTATGATGCGTTAAATTGAAAAGAATTGAAATGTCAGAAGTAGAGATGTGCTTCTGACATTTTTAATGCTTCATTTTGAAAAAAATCAGGATTAATATATTGTTCAGACAATAACATAATCAATATTCGAAAAACAGAATGAATGACATGAAATGGAAAGGGTGATCAGAATGTCAAATTATAGTATATTTTTGCCAAGTTATAGCGTAGGGGAGGAATGTTATAAAGAGATTCCTTATGTAGCACGAAAGTATGGTAAAAAGGCAGTTGCTATCGGAGGAAAGACGGCGATGTCTAAAGCGAAGCCGGAATTATTAAAGGCTTTGGAAGGCACTGATTTTGAAATTACTGATTTTATCTGGTATGGCGGTGATTCGAATTATGAAAATGTTGAAATACTGAAGAAGCACCCGGAAGTAATAAATTCAGATATGCTGTTTGGTATCGGCGGCGGACGTGCTTGTGATACAGTTAAGATTTTGGCGGATATGTTGGATAAACCGTTTTTTACCTTCCCGACACTGGCCTCTAACTGTGCCGCATGTACAGCTATTGCGGTTGTATACAATCAGGATGCATCTTTTAAAGAGTATTATTATATGAAGACGCCGGCTTATCATACTTTTATTAATACAAAAGTCATTTCAGATTCACCTGCAGAGTTGTTTTGGGCAGGAATTGGTGATGCCCTTTCAAAAGAATACGAAGTTCTTTTTGTAACCCGTGATAAGCCGATGTATCATACACCATTGATGGGACATTGTATTTCAACCATTTGTACAGAACCTCTGCTGACGTACGGCAAACAGGCATTGGAAGATTGCCGACAGAGAAAACCATCTTTTGCACTGGAACAGGTTGCATTGGATATTATTATTTCAACAGGTATTGTGTCAAATTTTGAAACCCATGAAGCACAGCCGGATCCGAAGGATGATTATTATTACAACAGTACACTTGCTCATTGTGTTTATTATGGCGTATCTACGATACCGGCAGCGGAGAAACATCTGCACGGGGAGATCGTTTCCTTTGGTGTGCTGTGTCTGCTGACCTATGATGGACAGATTAGAGAACGTGATAAAATTATGGCATTTAACGCAGATATGAGATTGCCGGTTACACTGGAAGAAATGGATTTGACAACGGAAGATGTGGATAAGATTGTGAAGAAAGCATCCAGCGTGATCGAGTGGCAGTTCGTACCGGGCGGTGCATCAGAGGAAAAATTTAAAAACGCTATCCTGGAAACAGATGAAGCCGGAAAGAGTTATCTGGCACAACATTAACAGGAGTAAAAATAAACAGAGATGTAGCACGGATTAAAAATGGGTGAAACCTGTGGCATGATGATGCAGGTTTCATCCATTTTCTGCTTGACAAAGAAACAAATTTGCAGTATGATATTTTACAGATTATATAGTTTACATTGTGAACTAAATGGGCGACATGAGTACTCCGATATGAAGATACAAAACTTCTGATGAATGGCATGAAGGATCAGTTGGTGTGTCAAAAAGATGGTGCATCAATAAAGATTGAACAGGATATATGAAATGAGAAATACAGAAAAGGACAAATATTGGCGAGAGATGATTAGAAAACAGGGAGAATTGCGGCATTTTGGCAGCATGGCTATTCGAAAGAGCAGTAAAGGAGATCTGGCATCTGCACAGGAGGTGGATTTACTGTTTCGAGTGGCTTTGTCAGGCGGTATGATGACACCGGGACAGCTGGCAGCGGATATGGGAGTCAGTAAGACGATTATCAGTCGTTTAATTGATAGTCTTGAGAAGAAAGCACTGATTATTAAAGAAAGAACATTGAACGACCGGAGAAGTTATGGTATTCGTGTAACAGATGATGGCAAAGAAGAAGTAGACCGGATGTATTATTATTACCTTGATCCATTGTACACATTAAGGGAACAGATGCCGTCAGATGATTTTGAGAAATTATTCAGACTCATTGAAGCGGCCAATACGATTTTGAGTAACGCGAATAGCAAATAGATAAGAAGCGTCAATAGTCGCACAGACTGAAATAGAAAAATGAAGCAAAAGAATATGATTAATGAAAGGATGAAAGATTAATGACATTTTATCAGGAATTGCAGTTGAGTTCCGCGGGTTCCAAACAATTAATTAAAAACACAACAGATAAGAAGGAAAAACGCAGACATATTTTGATTTATAATTTTAAAGTCTATCTGGTCATGACATTCTGTTTTGCACTGGTAACCTTATACAGCATGATCTTCGGATCGGACAATAGCGTAGCCGGGGTTGTTTTTCTGTTAGCACTTCTGGTGCTTCGCCAGGCGGATTTTGGTATTCGGACGCATCATGGTCTGCTGTGTATTGTCGGTATTTTTGCTATTTTGAGCGTCGGACCGAGGGTCTCCAATATGGTTTCACCATGGGCGGCCTTTGTTATTAATATTGGCTGTATTTTTACATTAATGCTGCTTGGCTGCCACAATGTCATTATGTACAATCATTCCACATTTGTGCTGGGATATTTATTGCTTCAGGGACATGATGTCACCGGCAGATCCTATTATCTGCGTGTTATCAGTCTGTTGGTGGGGATGCTGATCTGTATGGCTGTTTTTTATAAGAATCAGCGCAAGCGTCCTTACAGAAGACATTTGTTGGATATTTTCAGAGAATTCAATATTCGTTCGGCCAGAAACTGGTGGTACATCAAACTGACACTGGTGGTTTCAACAGCGTTGCTGATTTTCTCATTGCTGGGGCTGCCGAGAGCCATGTGGGCCGGCATTGCATGCATGTCCATCTGTCTGCCGTTTTCGTCGGATATTGTCGAACGTGCCAAAAAGCGAGGTCCGTATAACATCGTCGGCTGTCTGATTTTCCTTGTATTGTATTACATACTTCCGCCATCCATGTATCTTTATATCGGCATCATTGGCGGAATTGGTGTTGGTTACTCTGCAGGATACGCATGGCAGACAGTCTTCAATACCTTCGGCGCCCTCTCCATCGCTTCCGGCCTCTTTGGTGCGGCAGGAGCAGTCGCTCTCCGAATCGGCGCCAATGTCTTTGGTTCTGTTTATACTGTACTGTTCGATAAGGCTATGAATGGCCTTATACAACTGGTTAATAGCAGGGAATGTAGGAAAGCAGTATAAATCTGTATTCTACATAGTTGATAAAAATAAAATCATAAGATATTTCTTGCGGATGAAAAATAGTGTCGGTTATTTTTATTTAAAAGCTGTGACATTTGAATGAAGTCTAAATAAACAGCTGCGAAAGCATAAAATTCGAAAAGGTGCAGCAAAAGCCCTATTCAAAGGCAGGTGCTTCCAGCATAGCCGGTACTTAGATGTCGTTTTTTGACATCTTATGTACCGTTGCTAATGCTGGGCAGCGCGAGCGTGCCTGCTTTGAATAGGGCTTTTGCTACACCTTTCGTAGACTAGGGATTTCGCAGCATTGTTTTCACAGCGTCAAATAAAGTAATTCTGTTTTCCCGGCCGGAAGAAATACCGTACATGCATGACCGTCGACAGGAGCAGTGTCAGAAACTCTGCCACCGGAATGGCAATCCATGCGCCGGTTAAGTCAAGGAAAGTCGGCAAAATCAACAAGCTCAATACAATAAATACAAGCGTTCGGCAGAAGGAAATCATTGCGGAAATCAGACCGTTGGATAAGGCGGTGAAAAATCCGGAGGAAGTAGTGTTTAAACCGCTGAACAGGAAGTTAATGGCAAAAATTTTAAATCCCGGAGCAGCCAGCCGGAAAGTATCCGCATCATGTGTAAAGACGGAAACAATTGGTGTGGATAATGTAACGGCAGCGATTGTCAGAAGAACTGAGGAAATACCCACAAAGAGGAAAGCAATACGATGGATATTTTTCAGTTCTTTTTTGTTGCCTGCGCCGTACTGGAAACCGACGATCGGTCCGATGCCGATGGAAAATCCAAGATAAAAGGCATTGAACAGGAACTGTCCGTACAGTAAAATCGTGATGGCAGCGACACCCTGTTCGCCGGCCAGACGCATCATGACAATATTGAACAGAAATGTAACGATGGCATTGGACAGCTGCGAGATCATTTCAGAGGAACCATTATAACAGGCCTGTCCAAGCTCCCTGAGATGGAGTCTGAAATGGGTGAAATGCAGAGAACCTTTCGAAAATGTAAAAAACAGCAGGCCGGCGATAGCCGGAATGGATTGACCGATACCTGTGGCAAGGGCAGCTCCGCTGATGCCCATCTGGCAAACAACGATAAAAACATAGTCCAAAACGGCATTCAGGATACCTGCGATCATCGTCAGAACAAGGCCAAGGTTTGGTCGGCCTGCAGTAACAAAATAAGACTGAAACAGACATTGCAGGATGGCTGCCGGTGCAAAGCTGACGACGACAGAAAGGTAACTGTCGCAGTCAGCCAGCAGAAGATCGCTGGCTCCCAGGATTCTGGAAATAGAAGTCAGATTCATATGGGTCAGCACAAGAATGACAACACTGATGAGCAGACTGATGACCACAAACTGGGTCATACATTCCTTGGCTTCTTTATCTTTGCCTTCCCCCATGTAACGGCTGATAATGGAATTGCCACCGGTGCCCAGCATGGTGCCAATGGCAAAAACAATATTAATGATTGGATAAACAATGTTTAAAGAGGACAGGGCATTGCTGCCGACAAAACGTGAAATAAAAATACCGTCGATAATCGTATATAACGACATAAACATCATCATAATGATGGAAGGTGCGGCAAATTTTAAAAGAGAGGCCGGTGTAAAATGGCCGTTAATTGAGTGACTCATAAATAAAATCCTTTCAAAAGATAGTGTAACTTTTATCAACATTTGATAGAATATACTATTGGGTAACCCTATAGTCAAGAGGGAATACAAATATTTACAATTAGATGCGTGAAAAGGCAGAAATGCTTTTGGAGGGATAAAATGGACAGGCATGAATATATGACAACAGGTGAGTTTGCGTCGGCCATGGGTGTTTCAAAGGATACATTGTTTCATTATGATGACATTGGCTTATTTTGCCCTGAAAAGGTATCGGAAAACGGGTATCGATATTATTCCATTTATCAGATGGAGACATTTGATACCATACGGATGCTGCGGGACCTGGGGATGCCTCTGAAAGAAATCAGAGATATGCTTGCGCATCGCAGCCCGGAGCGGGTGATGCATGTTTTTGCAGAGAGAGAGCAGCAGATTGACAGGCAGATAGAAAAGTTAAAAGCGATGAAACAATGGCTGTCCAGGCGGCGGGAGAAAATTGCAGATGCAGAAAAAACAGATTTTTCGGAAGTGACGATTCAGGCATTTTCCGAGAGATACTATTTGTATGGGCATGTAGCGGATGGCCTGGAGAAATCCATCTATCGGAAAACCAGCGAGTTGATTGCGGAATTCAAGAAGTCGGGTATGCGGAGCGATTATGATGCAGCTTATATTCAATATGACGAAAATGTCCAAAAAGGGAAATTTACAGAGTATGACAACACGATTCTGTTGGTGGATGAGCGGCCTGTGACAGGTCAGTATGAGATTCTGCCGGGAGGCAGGTATATTACTGCTTATCATGTAGGGCATTGGATGAATATTGGACAGACATATGAGCGATTGCTGCAATATAAAGAACAGCATCATTTAAAGACTGAGTCGTTTTATATTGAGCGGTATGTGGTGGACAATTTTATTGCCAAGGAAATAGAGGATTATGTAACTGAAGTAGCAGTGAGAATTTTGGATGCGAGTGACAGGTGATCATTCAGGCAGCAGATGAATTGAAGAGAAACTTTGAATAGACAGGAGAAATCAGATGAAGAATATACATGGCGGAGATATTTATCAATACAATAATATTCTGGATTTTTCAGCGAATATTAATCCGCTTGGGGCCCCGGAATCAGTGAATCGGTCAATTGCTGATGCCATCGGGCAAATTGGTCATTATCCGGAAATGTACAGTGACAGCCTGCGAAAAGCCATCGGAGAGAAGTATCATATAGATAGCAGTCAGATCATTTGCGGAAATGGAGCGGCGGACGTGATTTATCGGTATGTGTATGCGGTAAGACCGAAGAAAATTCTGGTGACGGCACCTTGCTTTGCGGAGTATGAGGGAGCCTGGAGAAGTCTTTGGGCATCGTATGACGTACCTGAAACAGCGGTGTATTCTTTGGATCACCAGGATTTTTGCATTAAAGAAGATATTTTGACGTTGATTGAACGGGAAATGCCGGAGGTTGTTTTTTTGTGCAATCCTAATAATCCGACTGGGGTTCTGATACCGGTACAGATTTTAGCATCAATTGCTGAATGCTGCAAAGACAATAAAATCCGGTTGTTTCTGGATGAGTGTTTCATGGATTTTACAGGACGTGAAGAAGAAAATTCTTTAGTTGAAAAGCTGAAGGAATATCCAAATTTAATGATATTGAAGGCTTTTACAAAGATGTATGCCATGGCTGGTGTCCGTCTGGGATTTGGTTTGACAGCGGATACAGAATTGATCGATCGGATGTATCAGGCAGGGCCGCCATGGAATGTGTCAGTTCTGGCAAGTGCAGCAGGCAAAGCAGCCCTCAAAGAGGATGATTTTGTCAAAGAAACTGTGCAGTATATCAGAAAAGAAAAAGAATATTTGTATCAGGAATTGGATACACTGAGGGTACAGTATTGGAAAAGCGCAGCTAATTATATATTACTGAAAGCAGATAGGGACTTAAAGGAACGTTTGATTGCAGCAGGCATACTGATTCGTGACTGCAGCAACTACAGAAATCTTTCGGAGGGATATTTCAGGATTGCAGTCAAAAGCCATGCGGATAATGAAAAATTAATCGCAGCGCTGAAAGTAGTTTTGGAGAGATAAATGAATTGGAGCAGCGAAATTACCGGAGAAAGTTTGAACTGTCAGAATGATAAAAAAGTTTTGAGAAAATGATAAAAAGTGATTGACAAAAGCGTAGATATCGTGTATTATAACGATAACAGTAATGATTACTGTTATTTAAAAATAAAACGAAACACTAATATAAAATCATATCGAGAAAAGGAGATTATAATTATGAAGAAATGGGTTTGTACAGTATGTGGTTATGTTTATGAAGGTGAAAACGCTCCGGAGT